>Ga0194058_10001037_pt1 | contig 13918 bp, 13 predicted proteins | sample SepL4417m_MetaG_FD_155490 | JGI IMG/M metagenome (GOLD analysis project Ga0194058, IMG submission 155490) | Anoxic zone freshwater microbial communities from boreal shield lake in IISD Experimental Lakes Area, Ontario, Canada - Sep2016-L442-17m | ecosystem: Environmental > Aquatic > Freshwater... | reverse complement strand
CCTCTTTTTAAGGGAAACCAGATTTTGACCGCTTGCCCTTCATGGATCTCGTGAACCAAACTTCCGGGGACTAGTGCGTGAACTACACAGTCCGTAGGGGACTTCAATTCTCCCACTACTGCTCCTTCACCTGGTTGAAACCCTGGCTGCATTCGAGAGTCGAGTGTCGTGACCACTCCATCGAAAGGGGCCATTATGCCGGTCGACGCGAGCTTCAAGTCCATCTGAATCTTTCGAATTCCTGCGTCCGCCCTATACAGTTCAACGGCCTTTTCCGGAAGTCTTGCGTGTCCTTTATCGTCTAGAGTGAGCATGTCGAAGCTGTTTCTTAAGACTTCCCTCTCCAGATGAGCCTTTGCCAGTGCAAATTCCAGGGCAACCGGTTCCAACTGAAACATGAGAGTACCTTCTGCGATCTCCATCCCTTCATGGATGGATACTTTCGCTACAGAGCTGTGCAAGGGAACCGTAAGCTTCTGTATTTTGGCCGACTCTATGAAACAGGGGAAGAGTGATTTGTCGGCCCATGGCCAACATACTGAAATGAAAACGACAAGAATTATACAAGCAGTTGCTGCGGCTCTCACTGATACGAGATTTGCTTCTTCGCGTTTCTCCCAGATATGTATGAGCCCGTAGTACAGAGGCCGAGCCACAAAGAACAGGAATGCTCCTAACGCAAGAGTTAGTCCTACCATTTTATCGAATCGGAAATACAGACCGGCTACTATTCCGAAATACAAGAAAAATCGATAGATGATTGATGCAATTCCGTAGACGGCAAAAACAGTAGATTCCCTGTCCGACACGGCCGGGCTTTGGACTGAGGTAATTCCAAGTGTTTTGTTCATGAAGAGGTACTTGACATATCCCAAGGAGTTGCCGGCCAGATTGGGCATTCGAAGGTAATCCATAAGTATGAAATAACCGTCGAATTTGAGGAGAGGATTGCCGTTGAAAAATATTGTAGACACCGTCGAAACTACTATGAGGTAGAAGGCGAGGGAATTGACGATTCCTGGCTTTGAAAAATTCCAGATGTAAACGGCTAAGATGGCGAGGCTCAATTCTGCTGCAATGCCTGCGGCGCTTATCAATATGCGCTGTCTCCTTCCGGACAGCTTCCATGCTTCGTTTGTGTCACAATAAAGGCAAGGCACGAAAAGAAGGAAGACAATCCCCATAGTATTGACGTGCAATCCAAAGCTTTTGGCGACATACGCATGGGCAAGTTCATGAGTAATTTTTGTCATCCCTATCACGAGCCAGAGACAGACCAGGTTTTCTGAGTTGAAAAAAAATAGAAATTCGTTCTGGATTTTTGGAATACCGGCGACTATGAGGTAGGCGGCGATGAACCCGAGAAAAGTGAGAGCAAAAAGGCTGAATCTGTTGAAGAGAATATTGAAGATCCACAGAGTTCTCTCGAGAAACCGGTCAGGGTTAAGTATCGGTACATAGAGAAAAAATATACCGGCAATCTTTTTTAATTTTTTTACTCTCTTGCGGAAAGCCTTCAAAGTCATTTGGCCGGCGGCTGTTCCGAAGGAAGTGCCGAGTACAAGTCCCATCTGTGAAGCCTTATCCAATATTCCATTCGCCTGTTCCCCGGAATAGTAACGACCTTCCATTTTCAGTCGCGCCCGCGCCTGTTCGACACTAATCGTTCCGTCTAATATCTTGAGCAAGCGGTACTCGTAATCGGAGAGCCGATAATATGTATCGGAGACCGGATTCTTGATTACGATGCTCTTGAAACCATCGCTTTCAATGTAATCAGAAGAAGTCAGGTCTGTCCGAAATTTAGGGTGTACGGACATGATCTCTCCAACGTGTGAAAAATAAAGACCATGAAGTAAATATTTTCTGGTTTATCGATGTATTCCAAACTATTCATTAGAATGGTTTCAAATTAGTCCCCATGGCGGATCGGAGTTCTGCAAAGCCGGCATTTGATTCGCCCACAGCCCGCTGCCACTCGATCTTCTCCAAAATCATTTCAGCCCTGGCCTCGCTCTCTGCCAGCTTGTCAAGATCATCATTGCTCGCTCGTCGCTTGGCAACCTCGAGCAATGAGTAAGAGTCTGCAAGAGAATCTCCTTTAATTTTAACCTGTTCCAACAACCACAGATATTTCAAAACAGCCATACGTGCCTGTGAGCCAATCGCCAAAGCAATTGCAGAGACTTCCTTTTCAGTCTTGACCGTGTCCCGGGAGGCGGCACATGAATCAGCGAAATTCGTCAACCAGTCTACCACATCAAAATACAACAGGATTCCGGCCTGTTGCCTGTTTTTGTCGTAAGGGTGATTGTACCGATCGTCGAGGTACCTCCAGAAGAGGGTGACCCGTGGGAAATTTTTCACAACAGATCGCTTATAATCATTTACGGATTCGAAATGCTTAACACCGGCCCGATAGGCCTCGGGTCTGTTTCTCAAGGCTTCGAGTTCAACGTCCACAGGAATTTGAATGACATGCGGTTCTCTCAACTCTCCCTGGATATCGAAACGACTTCCTCCTGCCGCAGAATCTTGTAAAAACCCCATGGTGGAAAGGAGCATATTCCTCTGCCGCTCCGCATCTGCAGTCAATTGAGAGAGTATAGAACGAGCCTTGTTCTGTGCGTGCTTGGCCTTGTGATAATCGACCATCGCGGCTAGTTTGTCTCGAAGTAGATCTCCCATGTCTTTGGTGATCTGCTCTCGTATTGAAACAAGCCTGTTAGCTTCCGGTAAGCACGCCTGGAGACTTAGTAGTCGAAAAAAGGAGACTTCTACAGATTCTACAATTTTCTGAGAAACTCTTACGGTCTCGTAGTGTGACTGCACTATACGATTGTCAGCGTTCTTGGCCGAGTAATAGGCCAGCGCTGCATCTGTGGGGCTCCATCTGCCTTCCAGGAAAAAGTGCCATGCACTTCTCTCATAATAATTCGCCCAGTAGGAATCACCCATCAAGTCGCTGTAAACAATGTTGTCTCCTTCATCAAATTTCGCTGAAACAATGGCGTGTGGAAGCATACGGGCCCACTCTCCATGGCTCAGGGATGCCTTGATCAACTCGTCCAGCTTGGCTGTCTGGAAGTTCAGATTATTGGTGAGGGCTATTTGCCGACATTCCTCAACGGTCAATCCTTTTCCATGAAGTTTTTTCCCCTCATGAAATCGGTCCCTTGGAAAGTCCTTTTTCATTGCAGCCATTGCCGTTGTCTTTGTGAAGGTTATGTGGTCTTCCTTTCCCAAGTCAGCAATTGTGGCCCACCGGCAAGACGTCAATATCGCTAGGCATCCAGCTATAATAATAGAGGCCGTCCAGAAATAGTTTCGAGCGCCGGGACACAAGATGAGACTCACTCTCCCGGTCGAAGGGAACCGCTCATGCCTATTTCCAAGTCTGCACTGGAATTCGGTATCAAGACATAAACCTTTCTTGTTTTGGATTTAGGATCAATTCGCTTTCCGAATTTCTTCACAATACCTTTGAACTCTTTACCGGAGGAGCTTACAAATAAGGCGTCCCTACCCTTCTGAAAAGACGGCAAAGCTGGTTCTGGAACATTTACCACTGCGAAAAGCTGAGTGGCGTCAACAATGTCAAAAAGCTTATCCAGTCTCTCTACCGCTTCATGAGGATACTTGTGACGCTGGTCGATGTGCCCAGTGAAAGGGGCTTTGACGCTGCACGCCCCAAGATCTATGAGTGCCAGCGCTAGTACCTGTTTGGCTTCCTGGAGTTCTGCATCTTTAACTTCGACGGATGTTTCCGCCGTTAAGAATTCCTGTTGCGTGCTCGCGCCTTTTGCGAACACTTTTTGTTTTACCTTGGCATTTCGTTTGGCGCCTTTGAGAGCGAGTTCCATCGACTTAATCCTGTTCTGTGCCCTTTCAGCATTGGCAACGGCGCGAATTTTCGACATCTCAACCACAACATGTCCCTCCGGTACAAGGTCTCCTTCCTCGTAGTTGAAACGTTCTATAATTCCTGAAAGTTCGGTGGCCACGGTTGCCGCCCTAAAGGGCTGGAGTATCGCCCCCTCTATGATCAGACCCTTGTGCAACGGGCTATTTAGAGCAGGATCGTATTGCCCGATCGCTACGGCGCGTGAATGCTGTGCATATTCTGATTCTTGGTGTTCAGATGCTGCCACGAGCCGAGGTTGGTCGATGGTGAACCAGAAAATTAGAGCACATAACATCATAAAATAATGTTTCATAACAAACCAATCACAGATTATAATGCCCCATAACATTAATTTAACGCTGCATATATCATATATAATTGTGTTTATCAATCCAATAAACAAGAATATCTAATTGATCGAAAACGGGGTGTTTCTCCGATGTCTTTTGTTCATGTTAAAAACTGTTGTCGAAAACTTGACAAATGTCGGCTATAGAGTTTAAGTGTCTTAACCCCTGCGAAGTTGCCGGGTGTCCACGGAGGAGAAATCCTGATGGAAGCAAAGGCAGTCGATTCGATTAAGCCCGAGGAAGATAGCCGCTGGCGTTTGATAAACAGGACCATTCGTCTTCACGGCAATGCCCCGGATGCGCTCATTGAAACCTTGCATGGTGTCCAGGAACGCTTCGGCTTCCTGGATCTTGACGCTCTGAAATACGTTGCCGGTACGCTCAAGGTGCCTCTTAGCAGAGTCTACGCGGTGGCCACCTTTTATCACTACTTCACCCTCAAACCTCCGGGGGAACACACTTGTGTGGTTTGCAAAGGGACGGCCTGCTACATAGGCGGGGCTGCCGGCATTCTGGACGACATAAACCAGACTATTGGTATCAGTCCCGGAGAGACCACTACTGACGGGAGAATTTCTCTATTGACCGCAAGGTGCCTCGGTTCATGTGGCCTGGCCCCCGCAGTAGTTTTGGACGGACAGGTTTGTGGAAGAATGACCCCTGACGCAGTACTCGAGAAAATAGGGAGTTGGACTAGCCATGACGATGATGCTTGAGGATCTTCAGGATATTGCACGGATCGAACATGACAGGCACGATTCGTTTCAGCATCACATTAACGTCTGTATTGCCGCAGGATGCCTCTCGTGTCAAAGCGACCTCGTCAAGGATGCACTGGAAAAGGAAGTTCTTCGCCGTGGCCTTGAGAAATCGTGTAATATCAAAGGCGTAGGATGCCTTGGGCTCTGCGCGGCAGGACCGCTGATTGCCGTCGAACCCGAGGGAACATACTACCAGGGGGTGAAAGCTTCGGATGTTTCGGACATAGTTGACGCACTGGGAGGAAGTCCTGTCGGGAGACTTGACTGTTCGAGCCAGTTACCGTTTTTCAAGCGTCAGCACAAAATTGTTCTGGAAAACTGCGGTAAAATAGACCCAGAACGCATAGAGGACTACATTGCGGCGGGTGGATACGAGGTTCTTTACAATGCATTGAGAATCATGACCCCCAACGAGGTAATCTCAGAAATCTCCACAAGCGGTCTGCGAGGGCGTGGCGGTGCAGGATTTCCAACAGGTTTGAAATGGACTGCTGTGTCAAAAGCCGTCGGCAGCAGGAAATATGTTGTCTGTAACGCCGATGAAGGTGATCCCGGGGCTTTTATGGATCGCAGCGTACTGGAGAGCGACCCGCATCGTGTGTTAGAGGGGATGGCCATTGCAGCCTATGCTGCAGGAGCACGTGATGGTTTCATTTACGTCCGGGCCGAATACCCTCTTGCAGTGAAACGACTCCGGAAGGCAATTACGCAGGCTGAGCGACTGGGAGTGTTGGGCCGGAATATTTTCAATACGCCATTTGATTTTAGTATAAAGATTCGGCTAGGCGCTGGAGCATTTGTTTGCGGTGAAGAAACAGCGCTCATTGCCTCGATTGAAGGTCGGAGGGGCACTCCTCGACCGCGTCCGCCTTTCCCATACGAATTCGGATTGTGGGGTTACCCAACCCTCATTAATAACGTAGAAACATTCGCCAATGTAACGACGATCATCCGAGAGGGCGGTAAGTGTTTTGCTGGTATAGGAACGGAAAAAAGCAAGGGCACCAAGGTTTTTGCTCTTGCGGGACGTGTGAACAATACCGGCCTCATCGAAGTCCCCATGGGGACAATCCTCCGTGACATCGTCTTCGATATAGGTGGTGGTATCCCGGAAGGGCGGAAATTTAAGGCTGTCCAGACAGGCGGGCCATCGGGTGGCTGCATTCCCGAACAATATCTAGACATGCCTGTGGACTACGAGTCACTGGCTCAAGTGGGATCAATAATGGGCTCCGGCGGGTTGATTATTATGGATGAAACGTCGTGCATGGTGGATGTGGCGAAGTTTTTCATGGAGTTTTGCATGACGGAATCTTGCGGTAAATGCGTGCCGTGTCGCGTGGGAACCACTCAATTATACCATCTACTATCGCATATCACCAGCGGCAGGGGGAAACTTTCGGACATTGACATGCTCGAGGAGCTTAGCGATCTAGTCAAGAATACCAGTCTTTGCGGCCTCGGCCAAACAGCCTCCAATCCTGTTATGAGTACTCTCAAATATTTTAGGGAAGAGTATCTGACCCACATTGAGGAAGGAAAATGTACGGCTGGAGCCTGTAAGATGAACACCAGCAAGGAGGGCAGATGACAACCCCTGCATACCTTCAGGGTAAGTCCGTCCGTAGTGATCTTAATCCCGCACGTATAGTGATGTTGAGGATCGATGATCGGGACATCAGCGCGCGGGATGACGAAACCATCCTCTCGGCAGCTCGTCAGAACGGCATTCGCATACCGACGCTGTGTCACCTCGACGGCTTGTCGGAACGGGGGTCATGTCGCCTGTGTATTGTTGAAATTAAGGGATCCCCTAGACTACTTCCTTCGTGTGTAACCCTTGTGAGGCAGGACATGGAGGTAATTGCCAATTCTGAGCGAGTAGTCGACTACAGAAAAAAGATCCTTGAATTACTGTTCACAGAACGCAACCATGTGTGTTCCGTCTGTGTATCGAATGGACACTGTGACCTTCAGGCTCTTACGTTGGACCTTGGTATGACGCATGTTCACTACGATTACCTATATCCTCGCTATTCGGTGGATGCGTCACACGACCGATTTTCGATAGACCATAACCGGTGTGTACTCTGCGTGCGTTGTGTGAGGGTGTGTGATGAAATTGAGGGTGCCCACACATGGGACATAATGGGGCGTGGCATAACTTCACGAGTAATAACAGACCTTAATCAGCCGTGGGGATCTTCGGAAACATGTACTGGTTGTGGAAAATGCGTTCATGTTTGTCCCACTGGGGCACTCTCCGAAAAAGGAAAGTCTGTAGCAGAAATGACAAAAAGGAGACAGTTCTTGCCTTACTTGCAGTTAATGCGCAGGGAAGAGCTGAAATGAGAAAACTTCATATGCAAAAGGGCTCCATTAAGCCTCCCGCAAATAACATGTGGAGGACTCACACTTGACAAACAAAGTTAGGATAGCAACCGTGTGGCTTGACGGGTGTTCCGGCTGTCATATGTCGCTGCTGGATCTTGACGAACGACTAGTGGAATTATCGGCCAAGCTTGACTTGGTTTATGGTCCGCTCGTAGATGCCAAGGAGTTTCCGGAAAAAGTCGATGCTACCCTCGTTGAAGGTGCGGTGAGCAGTTATGAAGATGAAAAGAAGATCTACTTGATCCGTGAACGCACAAGGATTCTGATTTCTTTCGGCGACTGCGCCGTAACAGCGAATGTACCGGCCATGCGCAACCAGTTCAAAGTCGATGATGTGCTCGCCAGGGCTTATCTGGAAAACGCTTCCTTGCGTAACCAAATTCCCCGTGAGGCTATTCCACAACTGTTGAGTCGTGCTCGTCCTGTTCATGAATTCGTCAACGTGGATGTGTTCTTACCGGGCTGTCCGCCTCCATCAGATGCAATTTTCTTTATTGCAAATGAGCTTCTGGAGGGACGCATCCCCGATCTTACAGGCAGAATCCGTTTTGGAGCATAATTATACCCCGGAGGCGCTTTCATGGCACTGAGAATTGTCATAGATCCTATCACACGAATTGAAGGTCACGGAAAGATCACTATACACCTTGATGAAGCAGGCAATGTGTACGATGCCCAGTTTCATGTCACCCAATTCAGGGGGTTTGAAAAATTTTGTGAGGGGCGACCCTACACTGAAATGCCTTCTTTAGTGGAAAGAATATGCGGTATCTGTCCGATCAGCCACTCAATTGCTTCAGCCAAAGCCTGCGACGAGATTCTCGGTGTCCGTATCCCTGAATCTGCGGCCAAGCTCAGGCGCCTAGTGAATTGTGGAGAGTTTATTCAGTCCCATGCCCTTAGTTTTTTCCATCTCTCTTCACCGGATTTGCTCCTTGGTTTTGACTCGGATCCGGCGAAACGCAATATCGTAGGAGTTATAGAATCGAACCCATCCATTGCAATGGACGGAATACGTCTTCGGAAAATCGGTCAACAGATCATCGAGGGGTTTGCCGGTAAACGAATTCATCCCTCATGGGTGGTTCCGGGTGGGGTGAACGCGCCTCTGACCGAAGAACCCCGTAAGATGATGCTCTCCCTGATCCCGGAAGCTTATGAAATTATCCAGAGGACCTTGACCTGGTTTAAAGGGTCTCTCGATAATTATCGCGAAGAGATACGAACCTTCGCGAACTTTCCGACTATGTTCATGGGACTGGTAAATGGGGAAGGCAATCTGGAGCATCTGGACGGTACGCTCCGTTTTATAGATTCTAAGGGCAGGTTTGTGGCTGACGGTGTACGTCCTGCCAGTTATCAGGATTACATAGGGGAGGCAGTTGAACCGTCGTCTTACCTTAAGTCGCCGTATTATAAACCCCTCGGGTATCCGGACGGAATATACAGGGTGGGACCGGCTGCTCGCTTGAATGTTTGTACAGGCTGCGGAACGCCCCTGGCTGACCAGGAATGGGCTGAGTTCATAAGACTTGAACGCGGGCCGGTTATGAGTTCATTCTATAATCACTACGCAAGGCTTGTAGAGATACTCTATTCGATTGAGACAATGGAAAAGCTTCTGGATGATCCCGACATCCTAAGCCACCGTGTGCGCGCGTTTGCTCAACCGAATTTCTACGAAGGTGTGGGAGTTGTAGAGGCTCCGCGCGGAACCCTGTTTCACCATTACAAGGTCGATGATCATGGTCTCATTACGTGGGCCAACATGATTGTCGCCACCGGTAACAATAATTTGGCTATGAATAGGGGCATCCTGCAAGTGGCTAAGCGTTTCGTACAAGGCGACAAAATCCCCGAGGGCGCTCTCAACCGGGTTGAAGCAGTCATCAGGGCCTTTGACCCGTGTCTTAGCTGTTCCACTCATGCCTTGGGACGTATGCCTCTCTATCTTCAACTTCTCGGGCCCGACAGCACGGTTTTGGATGAAGTTGTGTGTGGATGATTACCCTGTTATTTTTCACATTCTATGGACAGAAACGGGGTGATTTTCTCATCCAATAACGTGATCCGCGTTTCCATGGTTAGCCCGCCTCCATCCAGCATGGCGTCCCTCGCGTTAATCGCAAAGTTAATCAATACCTGTTCTATTTGTGTTGGGTCACCATTTATCGCCGGAAGGTCATGAGCCATAAGGATGAACTGGACGCTTGTTGGGGACCGCTACTTGAGATGTATTGGTTCGGAGCCATCACGCGTATTCACGGTCGAAGGGCCGGACGTCAAATCTATCAGGTGCAAGCTCAGAGTTACCCAATCCGATTTTGCCACTATGCTTGGGATCAGTGTCCGTACGTTAGAAAACTGGGAACAAAGGCGTAGAACGCCCAGAGGTTCAGCCAGAGTATTACTTCAGATAGCTGAAGATTCCGGTCCATGAATCCAGAAGGATTAGTGTTTACCCGTAATGGTGGACCTTTTTTTTGAAAGTTGGACCCGAAAGAATTTTGAATGAAGCGAGGAAATGGGGGAAATCTACCATGCACAACTCTGTAAGCGGCCACATGCCATTGCATTGCGGCTCAAGCAGCCAGTCGTGGAGAAAGTATTTATTCGGGAAACTCCGCTGGCAAATAAGACTTGCGTCATGAGAATTGCTAAGATAAGTGATCGTGGGAACGGAGCTTACTACTTTCGCTGGTGGTCAAAGCAGTCCCGCTTGACCCAGTTGTGTACCTTGGCTTAGAATAGAGCTACCGAGTCTGCTAGAACTCAACTTGCGGAGAAAACTTTGAGAAACGTCGCTGATCCAAGGCACCCTAATTCACCGCTATCAGAGGTGGTCTTCGAGATTCGCTTCTCTGGAGAAACTGCTATAGAATGCCGCCGTCACGAAATCCAGGAAAAGTTTAGAGCCGAATACCCCAATTTGTGGGTCCCGCGAACTGAAATTGGAATGGCCATGGCGCTGGAGCCGTTTCGGTTCGAGCGAGAGGACCAAAGTGCGGGTGTCATGGTGTCACTCAACAGGTTCGGATATTACTGTCGAACCTACCCCGGATTTGACTGTTTTAATGCTGAATGTCTCAAAGTGATGGAGTTGTTAGGCTCCATTATCCCGATAAAGCGACTCAACCGTATCGGACTACGACACATCAACATGATCCCATTCCTCAGGGAAGATGGTCTCTTGCCATTCGAGTACTTCTTCCAACTGGGCGGTAAGATTCTCGAATTGCTCCCGGGAAGGTTTGAGAATATTAGTATTGCCTTTGCTATGCCTGCCGGACGCGGTAAGATCACCACTCGAATCGAGTCGATCACAAGAAGTGACAGAAGTCAGGAGGCCTTTCTTTTGGATTTCGACTACGCTGAGGAGGGCGACCTTTGGTTCGAAAAAGTGCACGAGTACCTCACAGAAGCCCATGACCAGTCAGCGGTTCTTTTCCACAGGATGATCACTCAGAGCTACCGTGATTACATAAAAGGTGACGAGGTTTAGCCATGAAGACGGCGTTAGTAGAGCTGTTACCTGTTTCGGACTTTATGCCCACCTGGAGCAGGGACATAGATACCAAGAAGCCGGCCCGAACAGAAAAACTCGAACGCAGTACTTTTCCGGAAATACGGATTCACACGGCTGATACTTTCTGTCACGATTTTCCTGACCAATACAGGGTGACAGCGTTCTCCTTTGCCGGCGGAGGGCTGACTCTCCAGGCACGCAAGCCGGTCACCATATATGTTGCACAAGGGGAAAACCTCTGGTTCGCAGAGAACGATCGGCTAGATATATACGCCACAGGAGCTACTGCTGATACGGCAATACGTGAATTCGAGGCACACTTACTGAGTTTCTATCGACATTATGCAGCACTCGGCACCAGTGAAGGCATGGGGGAAGCCTTGAGAGTGAAAAAACTTTTTCAAGAGAGTTTCATCGAGGTTCCGAATGAAAGTGGATCGGAAGATGGCTGAAAAAAGCCTCAAAGCCAAAGGTTTCCGACGTGATCCTTCGCACGACCACGTTTATTTTTTTCATGTCTTCGATGGTAAAGAGACCGGAATCAAGACCTATTTTTCTCATAGTGCCAACTACAAAGACATAGGGCCGGACAATTTGACGAGTATGATGAAACAACTAAAACTCAAGACCATTAAAGAGGCTCGCGAACTCCTAGAGTGCACGATGAGCGGCGACGATTACAACAGTTTCCTAAAAAATCTTGGCTACCTAGTGTCTGATGGCTCCGCATGATCGACAGTACTATGATCGAATCGCTTGATTGTATGAATCCCCAAAATTGAACCAGTTTCCAATGGTACACTTGGGGATCGGCTGTCCGAAGTGGATTTAGCCTTTTCTTAAGCCAATCAGTCCCTACTGAGCATAAATTCTTGACAACCAAATGGTTAGTAGAAATTCAATCGAGATATTTCAGGTGAGCCATCTCCTGCACTTTCTGCCTCGACTTCGCAAAGTCATCAAAGGCCTGGGCAGTCTTTTCCTCCAGGGAAGAACGTACTTTATTAACATCCTCTTTCGAGGAAAGAAGGGTCGTTACCTTCTTTATTTTAAGCTTTCTTAATGAGTTCATCTCATACTTCGCAAAGATTATTCACGTAACATTGGTATGGAATAATTTCAACCGTGTCAACCTTACGAAGAGTAAACCTTTTTGGATCATCCGTCAAGAAATCTCGATTGTTCACCAAAAGAAAGGCCATTCTGTCTCTAGGGTAGGCATGGGTTAGGCGGAACTGTTTTTCAATGCCGCGAGGACGGCTAACCTATTGAATTATTTGGTACGCCCGGCAGGGCTCGAACCTGCGACCTACGGATTCGAAGTCCGGCGCTCTATCCAACTGAGCTACGGGCGCACAACAATGACCAGACACCACATGGGCAAGAACATGGGCATTTCATAAATCAGAAACCTTACGCATATGATCCAAATATTTACCATAAAGATGCGAATAACGCTACGTGACTCCGGAATCAGAATGTCCTAGGAATTTCTGCACACCATAAAGCGAAATTCCATGCCGCAACAAACGAGAAGCTGCTGAATGTCGAAAATCATGAAACCTGAAAGCCAGATCTATCTCTGAAATGCGCTTCGCATGTGCCCACCTTTTCCTACAATCCTTGAAAGGAACACCACCTGAAGAGGGAAGAACCCATTCAGAATTCATATAAGAAGGCAGACCCACAAACAATGCACGCAGACCAGGGCCGAAAGGAACGCGATGAACTTTCTCTCCTTTGACCATCACAACGAGGAAACAACCCTCGAGATCCACATCATCCCACCGCAAGCGAAGAACATTTCCTTTTCGCAAACCAATCCGAAGGGCAACAGCTATTATACCATGAAAATAAGCTCCGATTAAACGAGCCGCCACCATAAACCGCTGCTCCTCCAACTCACTCAAATACCGCTCTGCAGTCTCACGAACCCTCAGAAAATTGCCTCGTAAAAAATCATCAACAGGGACACCACATTACCGCAAGGCAGCACGGAACCCGGCCAGGTAATGATTAACAGTGCTGTTGCCGCACCCAATTCCAGTCAAATGCGACCGCAATCGTAAAATATCAGATCTAGTTATTCCAGTAGACGGCCGGTAGGAACCAAGCAAATTGCAAATAACACGACCGTATCGAAGAGCCTCTATCTTAAAAGTACTTCCACGCTTGTTAAGATCAAGACAGTATCTAACAAAAATATCAGACAAACTCTACCGACCCGAAAAAGATCCATTCTTTGCACGCTCCAATTCCACGACGGACGCTACCAATGTCATCCCAGACAACCGCCTTCTTTTTTTAGGACCACCACGACTGTCTCGCCACTCTATCCAATAAACTAAACGAGATATTCAGCTGCTAATTTTTCCAAAACAAGAACGACAGCTTGATCGACGCAGACCATTAACCATCTTGCAGACCGGACATTCCACGCTCACGCCCACGATATTCCTCCCCAAAAAGAAAATACCATAAATCATCCCTGCTCAAATGCGACTGCACCAGAAGAACAATTTGCCTCAAATCAATGACAAGTGAATCGCCATCACCTGCAACAACAAATCGAACCCAGTCTCCACGCAATTTTTCCAACCTTTGAACTGCTAATTCTCCGAGACCAGAATCAACATCCAGATCCCGGGGACCCGCTTGACTCATAAAAAACCAGGCAATCTCAACATCAAGAGCCTGCGCAACCTTCTCAAGCGTAGGTACCTCCGGCCAAAGCCCCAATCTCTTCCATAAACCTACCGTACTAGGAGATATACCAAGCTCCCTAGCAATAAAACCGTTATTTTTTCCTTTTAATCTCGGATGCATCATAAGCCGTAAATAAAAGCTGCTAAGATCGTTTTTATTACCTGACATCTCTTTTTTCCTCATATATTGTCTGCCGCAAGCCGCAAACAATTAACAAGTGAGGTAGCCAATGGACATTGCATCTCTACGTATTGCGGGCGCAAACGAAGCCTTATTA
>Ga0194058_10001035_pt1 | contig 13923 bp, 14 predicted proteins | sample SepL4417m_MetaG_FD_155490 | JGI IMG/M metagenome (GOLD analysis project Ga0194058, IMG submission 155490) | Anoxic zone freshwater microbial communities from boreal shield lake in IISD Experimental Lakes Area, Ontario, Canada - Sep2016-L442-17m | ecosystem: Environmental > Aquatic > Freshwater... | reverse complement strand
GTATAACAATTCTTTCGCATTTGCCAATTATTTTTCAATATCTCTCACAATCTCATCAATCGCAACTCGAAGCTCTTGCTGTCTTTTTACGATTCGACTAATTTCAACATTAAGTTCTTTATTATTTTTAAAATATTTTTGTTACGCAACATGTTACGCAGCAACTTGCTTGCTGCCCTCATAACCCCATTCTACTCTCCTTTCCCCGCCTTGCAAGGACCAACCAAAAAGCAAGACTTGTGCCTTGCCCTTGCTGGTTTTTCCCACAAAAAAAGCCGGGTGTGAAGCTTCCGGCAAAAAAATCTTTTTTTGAAATTAGAGCCTGCTGCAAATCTCATGTCGAGTTGAAATTTGAAAATTTCGAGCGAAAAGCCTGAAAATTAAGGAGGGCTATCGAGATAACCCGACGAGATTTGAAGGTTTTGCAGCCGGAATTTTCAAGTTTCAGCCGACAAGTGCGTTTTCTGTTTTATTCAAGCGGTGAGATTTTGAAGCAGGCTCTTAGGCTATTTTTCTCATATCCAAGCCATTTTCTTCATTTTTCAAAAAAATCCAATAAAAATCAATAACAAAAAATCAAGACGATTGACAAATATCATAAAATGCCCTATTATAAACTTGTAAGCATTAGGCTTACCCCATTTTGATCGATGACCGCCCATAAGGCGGTTTTCTGATTTATTGGCGCCAAAATTTGGGTGTATATGAATCTTTCAGCCTATATTCAAAATCTTCAGCAAACAAAATATCCTTCACAATCCCTGCCTTTTGAGAATCAATGACCTCCCTGCCAATATGATTTCTGGCTCCAAAAACATAACATTCTTTCTGATATTCTTCGTGCAAATATTTGATCGCATACATCAAATCACCATCGCCAGAAAAAAGAACGACGGTGTCATAATTTTCCCGCTCTTTCACCAAATCAATTGCCATTTCAACATCAAGATCACATTTTTTCTCAAACCCTGATTTATTATTGACATCATGAATATATTTTACGCGCTTTGTCGCAACCTCAAAATCATTCATATCTGCCCTTTCCAGCACAGATCTTGACCAGCCAGAAAGACTTTGATTTTTCTCACTTCGACCATAATCGCTACCATAATAAAATCTTCTCAGAAATTTTTTCTTTTTGGAAAAATTCTTGACCAAATTCCCCAATTCTTTGATGCCAACTTTCCAATCCAAGCTGTTTTTCCATTTTTCGACATTGCCATAATCAACAACTACAAGAGTTCTTTCCTGCTTATCTGAAAATGATTCTACAAATTTTTTGATTTCTTCTTTTGTCATTATTTTTTATATAGAATTTTTATTCATGTAGTTATTTTTTCTTATTATTTTCAAAATATTTTTGTTACGCAGCTTGCTACGCAGCAACTTGGTTGCTAGCCCTCATAACCTCTATTTTACTCCCCTTTCCTCGCCTTGCAAGGACCAACCAAAAAGCAAGCCTTGCGTCTTGCCTTTGCTGGTTTTTCCCACAAAAAAAGCCGGGTGTAAAGCTGGCCGGCAGAAAAATCTCTTTCTGAAATTAAGTTTTTTTCTGTTACTATTTTTCAAATTTATACAGCAACTTTCCAATTGCAAACAAGCTTGCAAAAATCAAAACTGTGCCGAGAATGCCAGCCAGAGATTTTCCGAGGCTTTCAGAATGAATTTCTGAAATTTGATAGTCGGGCATAATTCCAGCAAAAAATGATTTGCCAACTCCCAAAAATCCTTGCACCTGCGCAACTTTCTCCAAACCATCGGGCGATGTTGAGGCAAACAAAGAAACAAATCCTCCCATAAAAACAGCGCCCAACAAAACTATTTTCCATTTATTGTTTTTCATCTGTTTTTTCTTTATCCACAATTTCCAAGTTGAAATTATTTTTCAGCAAAATTGACAACACTGTCACGGTTATGACTGCCTCCAAAAATCCAATGGCAAGATGGGTCAAGATCATGGCAGGCAAAACAGTTGCAAGTTCTTTTGTGCCAGAAAATGAGATTTCAAATGAAACAGCCATTGCCGCAAAAACCACTGAAAGCCAAGCAGCCACAAAAGCATTTTTCAATAAAACTTTTTTGATATCCCCAGCTCCTTTGACAAGGAATTTGAAATAGCCGTAGCCGCCCAAGGTGCCAACGATTCCCATATTGAAAATGTTTGCACCAAGCGCCAGCACGCCACCATCTCCGAATATGAAAGCCTGGATTGCAAGAATTGCGGTCATCACAAGCAGGGCTTCAAACGGGCCAAGGATCAGCGCAGCCAAGACCCCGCCCAACAAATGCCCAGAAGTTCCACCGCCGATTGGAAAATTGATCATCTGCGCAGAAAAAATCAAAGCGCCAATGGTTGCCATTCTCCAGATTTTTTCTTTGCCATATTTGGTCAGGCTATTTTGAAAACTTGTTTCATTGCCACCACCAAAATCAGGAAAGGTTGCCAGTCTGGTTTTCAAAACTGGGATTTTTTCCAAGAAAACACTTCGCACTTTGTGAAGCGCAAAGCCAACTGCCGCCACAGCCGTTGCCATCAAGCTTCCCGCCGTGCCGTTGCTGAGAAAATCATCTGGGATATGCATAAGTTTGAAATTGCTAAGAAAATTAATGCATACTAAGTTAGTTATTCGAAACTGACTGCTTGATATGGACAAGCCATGGTGCACTGACCGCAGCCAATGCAGGTTTCGCCGTCAATTGTTGGGGCGGAAAATCCCTCTTGAGTGATTGCCCCAACTGGGCAAATTCCCACCAATGGGCACTGATGATCTTGCGGACACTTTGCGTTTTCAACTTTAATTTTGCTCATTGATTTTTAACTTTTAAAAACTTAATTCGTCCTATCCTAGCACCCTCAAAGTTTAGCACAAAATCGCGCTTGACACAAGATACCCCCCTAGGGTATTGTATTTTTGAAATTTCAATAGCGGAAAAATGGAAACACCAGCAAAAATTCTTCACAAAAAGCCACTATGCAAATGGTGGATTTTAGATTATGATATTTCCTTTAACAAATTTTCCATCCATTCATCTTTAAATTTCCTATACATCCCATAATCTTCAGGATATTTTTCATATAAATCCATCTTAAGTTTGCTGTATTCCCTGACAATTTCAGGGTTCTGATTGAGATAGTTCCTGACCGCTAGCATTTCCGTAGCATCCGTATCATCTTTTTGAAAAATATGCACATTGCAAAGACGCTCATCATTCTTCTCTCTCACAAAAAGAACTGCACCTTTTTTGACATATTCTCCCAAATAATCATATCCAGCGCTTTTCATGGCCTCCCTCTTTTTTTCAATGACTTCTATTTTCTCAACCAAAATAAGGATGTCTGTTGTTGGCTTTCCAGCCAACCCAAGAACAGCGGTGCTACCAACATGCTCAATCAACTTAACATTCTGACCGAAAATATCTTTCAAAATATCCGACTCCCTTCTAAAGAGCTCTTTCCAACCTAAGTCATATTCAGTAACAGAATATTTCCTGTTTTCATGATTTGATTTTTCTTTAAGAATATTTTTTTCTTTATCCAAAATATATTCAGGATTTTTTTCGAGCCATTTTGAGATATCCGTACGACTGAAACCATAATGGAAACCAAACTGTCCATCCCAGTGATAATTTTCAGTGCTCTCCTCTTCAAAACTAAACTGCTTTGCCAATACAACTGGTGCAAATTTGACGCCACTTTTTTCCAACAACTGCCGATAATAAACACAAATTGCTGTGTCTTCTGGGTGATAGCGTTGCAAAACATCTTCTCGAAAAAGTTTCGCACAAAGCGAGAGTAATTTCTTGCTTCGCAAACTAAAACCTCCATTGCCAACCACGAATTGACCCAACAATTTGGCAGGAAAATCAAAATCCTTAACCGCCCAATCACCCACCAACCAAGGTGCACCGATATAATCGTATTTCAAAAATTCAGCTGACCACGCCTCAGGGTTCAGAATAAACCCATCATATTGCACAATCAAGACATGCTCAGTGTCAACATACTTATCCAATTCAGAAATCACAAATTTGGAATATTCCTCAATGGACTTGATTGGCTCAATTTTAACAACATCTTTTCGCTCAGAATCAATTGAAGTCAAAATTTTAACCTCCGCAAATTCAAATTCTTGCTGGCAAATATCCATAGTCAAAACCAATCGATCCAAATCAACACAATCAATTCCCAAAAGCGTAACCGTTTCTAATTTTCTTTTCATATTTTCTTTAAAACATTTTTTTAGCCTCCTCCAAAAAACACAAATCCCTAATTACGATAAACTTTCCATTATAATTACTCCCACTTCCATAAATGGATATATGGAATTGAAATATTTTAACGCTTTTAATTTAACAGCTCCCATAGTGATTTTATTTGAAAATCATAATTTTCGCTTGAACTTTTCCCACCCTCGTTATTAAGCCAAACTGTTTTAAAACCTAACTTTTTGGCGGGCAAAATTCCACGTTGAATATTGTCGTCAATAAACATAGATTTTTCTGCAACTGCCCCACAATCAACCAATACTTTCTTGAAAAATTCAGGATCGGGTTTATGCAAATTATATTCATTTGATATCCCTAATGAAGAAAAATATTCTATAATTTTTGCATCTTCAAGCATCTGACGAATAAACACTGGCTGATTGGCAATTATTCCAAGCTTGAAAGATTGCGATAATTTTTGCAATACTTCCTTTGCTTCTTTTTTGACAACATTTCTTTGTTCATGTGGTGGCCATTTTTTCCTTTCTTCTTTCAGTTTTTCTAGCGCTTCTTCAACGAAGCTTTCATTTTTCAAAAAAATTGAAAAAATATTTTTGTCCAAATCTCCTTTCATGCGACTAGCTTCACCCCTCCATTTCTCCTCCAGGTCTATGGCTGCAATACTCACACCGAAACTTTTGATTATTTTCAAATCCGCTTCCTTGCGAATTTTCATCGCCAATGATTCATCAATCAAAACCCCGCCAAGATCAAAGAATATCCATTCAATTTTACCAAAATCTATTTTATGCATAATTTATTTTTCAACTTTAAATTTTTTACCTTATATAGTTGTATGGTAAAAATCAAAAATTTGCAATTACAATTCAAAAAACTTCCTGCCCCTATCCGCGGAATTTCGCACCCCGCCAGAATTTAGGATGTATTTGGTCATAAAATTATTTTATTTTTTATTTCTTATTCTTCTTGCTTTTCACACTTGCCAAGGCTCGCAAGGCGACTTCGTCGAAATCAATATCCCTAGCGGCTTCAATTTTCTTATACTCATCAAAATTCTTTTCGACAATTTCTACCGCCAATTCATGGGAAATTTTTCCAGCATCTTGCAAAATATTTCTATTGTTGATTTGCAAAAAACCATGGAGTTTTTCAATCCAATCTTTCATATACATTGGCACTCTTTGCATTGCCTGACCTTCCGCAAAAACAAGATATTGCTCCACCAAATTATTCAAAGCAGAGAGCTCGGGGTTTGTCAAATAATTTTTAGCAATCACCGCTTCTTCTTTTGTTGGCCGACTGCCTCGAAAATTTGTCAGCCCAGCATTTTTCTTTTTTCCGTCTGATCGCTCAGCAATTATTTCTGCCGCCGTACTCCCTGTGATTGCATAATGTACTTTATTTTGCACAGTTTTGAAAAACAAAATACTCCGCTCATCAGTTGGGTCATAGTCAACACTGGTAGCATAAATGCCTGTAATTTTGCGGTAAAATCTTTTTTCACTCGTGCGAATATCAGAAAAACGACGAGCCAAATCTTCAAAATAATCAAAGGGCAAATCGGGATTTTTCAAGCGTTCATCGTCAAGCACAAACCCTTTGACAATATATTCCGACAAGCGAGCCGTCGCCCACTGGCGAAAAGCTGTCGCAATACCGCTCTTCACTCGATAACCAACGGAGATGATTAAATCCAAATTGTAATACTCCAAATCCCGAGAAACCTCTCTATTTCCCTCTTTTCGAACTGTTAAATATTCCTTAACAGTTGCATTTTGTGCTAATTCACCTTCTTCAAAAATATTTTTTACATGGATACTAATATTATTCTTGGTGGTTTGAAAAAGTTCAGCCAAAGCATTCTGAGTCAGCCAAACAGTGTCACCATTAAAACGCACATCAATTTTGGTTTCCCCAGATGGTAACTTATAAATGACTATCTGTGATTTTTGACTATCTTGTTTCATAAAGCTTTCCAACTAATTAAAATTTTTATTGTCCCCAATCAACTAACTCGGTGAATCTTAAATAAAACCCAAACGGGTCGATTACTCTAAAGTCTTTCTTGCCCCATCTTTTCAAAGTTAATGTCTGAGAAATTTCTTTCGAAGTTAACAAATCCACTACCCCACCCCAAAGCTTTTCAATATCTGCAACTGGTATTGTTATCTCAACTGCATATCCCCTTGGGGTTTCAGCTGAAAATTCTGCAAAGTGAGCATGCTTTGAAACTTTTCGCTTATCACCATAAAAGTTAATAAGTGTCCGACCTGCCGGATCTTCTCTTTTTAAAACCATGTAGCCCAAATCACTACCACCACCAGAAGTTGGATCATATGACAGATTTTCAAATCCAAATTGAGCATAAAAATCGCTTGCTCGCTGGAAATCAGGCACATGCAATTCTATTATTAAATTGTTGGAAATTTTATTCATTCTCAAGCCAATAATTTGTTAAAATTTTCTTCTCTTCGCCTTGATAAATTTTCACAACTCTGAAATTTCCCCTGGTTTCATTTTTGATATTGGTATATTCCAAAACTCGCACTTTCGCCACCGCCTCTCTCTTGAAATTCAGCAAATCAATAGGTGTGTCAATTGGGAAGGCTCGATTGCCATGCATGGCAAAGTCACAAACCAAATTTTCTTCCAATTTTTCTTTTGGCTCTGCCTGCAAAGCCCAGTTAAATTTGATTTCAAAACCCATAAATTAATATATTAGTTTGATTAAAAAATTTGTCTCCAAAAAATAGTCACCTACCAAATACTTCCATAAATGGATATATGGAAGTGAAACTATTTATTCTCAAAATCAATCCCGATTTTCCAGACGCCTTTTTCCAGGAAAGCTTCGATGGTTTGTCGTAAGGCCTTGTTGATCAGGTTGGAATGAGAAAGTTTTTTTCGCTTGGCATATTCCGCTAAGGTCACAATTTCTTTGCCTTCAAGATAAGCCAAGCGTTTGTGATAGCTGTTTGTCAAAGCTTTGCTCACAATTTCTTCCATAACCGTTATCTCATTGTTGAAATCAAACTCCCTGAAAGCTGCATAATATTTTTGGCGGTCGATGAATTTGATATTGATTGGCACAAAGCCTTCGCGAATCAAAAGATAGTTGTTGATGGCTCTGCCGATGCGACCATTGCCATCACAAAAAGGATGCGTGTGCTCAAAAGTCAAATGAAGCTTGGCAATTCGCTTGGCAATATTTTCGTGACTTTCGGCGTTATAGGTCACCAACATTTTTTTCAGGCGACCCAAAGCCTCCTGTGGTGCAGGTGCGATGTGACTGCCAACGCGCACAAATTCATTATCTCGTCTAAATCTGCCCGCAATCTCATCGCGGATGTTGGAAATCAACATTTTATGCAAGAGCAACATCACTTCCAAGGAAAGCTCCTGCTCTTTGGCGCGCTTGTCGATATAGGAAACAACTTGCGCCAAATTTTTGGCTTCAAAAATTTCTCGCTCGGAGATATAGCGATCCAAATCAATTTGCAAAAGAATCTTTTCAGTCTCCTCAAGACTCAAAGTGCTATTTTCAATGGCGTTGGAATTGTAAACTTGTTCAGCAACTTCCGCTTCGGCGATAAGCTGAAGTAGCGCGTCTTTGCCGACGGCTGCTTTGTGATATCTTTCCCGCAAGGAAATTATTTTTTTGTAACTGCTAGTTATTCTTGTCATATACTTCAATTATAGTCCTTTTTCACGATTTTGTCAACAAAACCGTGAAAATGTGTTAAATTTCAGCATCTTTTCACGATTTTGGACGCAAAAGCGTGAAAAATCAAAAAATCAAATAAACACCTTTTTGCGGATAAAGCGTTAATTTTGGCGTAAAATAGTGTATATTAACGCTTTTTTGGGCAAAAGCATGAAAAGAAAAATAAGCGCCAGCTCAAACCAAGCTGTCAGCACTAAGCCAGCGCTAACAACTAAGTTGTTTTAACTTCTTTCTGTAGTTCGAGCAGGATATCCATGGCTAACTCTTTGTTAAAAATTCTCTTCTTGGGATCTTTTCTTTCATTATACTTTTTCGTAAAGTTTTCGTTTAACTTAGCTCGTTGGGAACGCATTTCGTCAATTATTTCCTTCAAGTAAAGCTCCGCTGTTTCTGCCTTTTCCTGCAATGCATCCTTGGTCAATTTTTTCTCATCAAGCAAGCTCAACATTTCTTTGCTTGCCTTATCAAGTTTTAAGGCTTTCTCGAGTTTCGGCTCTTCTGCAATTCTCACTTCTCTGCCTGCCAAACTCGAAAGCACCTGCTCCAAAGTTAAATCGAGTTTTTCAGTAGCATCTTTCATTTTCATCCACATGTGTCCACGCACATTAAAGCCTTGCTTGAATCTTCCTGGCAAAGTTTCGTCGTTCATTTCTTTTTTGGTATAAAGTACAAAACCATTTTCAGCAGGAGCCCAAATCAAATATCCGCCATAACCCTTTCTGAAGACTTCCAACTGATTGGAATTATTTTCAAAAGGAATTCTGTTAAAATATTTACCCTTATCATAACTTTTTTCCATATCAATCAGAATTTTCCCAAAACGACCGTCCCCCGTGTCGAAATCAAAGCCTGCCTTAATCACTTTCTCGAGACCTTTTTTTCCTTTATTTATTTGATTTTCCATGTGTTTTGAAAGCTTACCGAGAGGCTCATCCTTTCCATTTTGAGGATTTTGATATTTTGTATCTGCCAAGTATTTATCCAGAAGATCATCCCCTGGATCAAAGTTTTCATCCTTGAACAATTCAACAATCTTTCTAGGATCCATTCGATATGCCAAACCATAAAGATTTTTGTGATAACTGTTGTATATTGCCTCTGCCTTGCCGACAGGAAAATCCATATTGTCGCAGCTTGTCACAAAATCAATAAAGCGGTCTAGATATGGCTGCTTTTCCAAGAGTCCAGCCTTGGTCATGGCTTCATAGGCAAATTTGGTCGCCGAGGTTCCTCGTTTTGACTTGACAGGGTCATGATGATCCATAAGTAGCAGGGCGCCTTTCAATTTGGACATAATTCCTTCTGTGTTGCTAGCATCCCCAACAATCCCAAACTCTGGCAGCACATTTCTTTCCAGAGTCTGTGGCTTATCCAAATCAACCTTTGCCCCAGCCAATTTCATCACAAGCAAAAATGACTTGGCATCAAGATCTGGCTTCACATGCACAAAAAGATCCCGCAAAACATCTTTCATTACCTTGATGAAATTTGCTTCACGCTCTGCTTCCGTTTCACCATTTAAAGAGTTGAAATCGAAATCTGTTTTTCTTTCGTCCTTCAAATATTTGTACATATACCAACTCATTGCGCGCAATGGTTCATTAGTTCCATCGTCATCAACATCATAATCACCTTCGATTCCATTGCCAACAACTGGCTCAGTTGACGCTGCAGTCACACTCTCACTGTCAGGACTTGGCTCTGGGGTAGCCGCCCTTCCTGCTCCAATCACACCATTGACTCTTCCTGCAGAAGCTGGCGCTTGAACAACAACGGGTCGAACATTTTCCCTGTCTTTCAATTTTTCCAACGCCTGCCTGCCAATGATGGGAATAACCGCTGGAGCTTCCACATCATAATCAGCTTCAACGGTAGGCGCATTATCCTTTACAATTTCCTTGATACCTGAAATTCCTTCACCAATATGCGTAGCCAAGACATCAACATGTTTGGCCTGTTCAGCGCCTCCTTCTGTCACAGCCACTTCGGCAAATTTTCCCAAAAATTTGGCATGCCCGTCCACATTTTCAAAAGCCATTCCAATTTCACTGTTTGGCGCAATAATAGCATTGCCATGCTCGTCAAAAGGAATTTCCAATACACTGCCCTGGGTATCTCCAGACAAGGATACCAATAATTTCAATTTTCCCTCTTTCAACAAGGCTTGGGGATCCCAATTTTTTCCATGGTGAAAGGAGCCGTTTTTCAACATACTTTTCACATTGAAAACAAAATTTCCATTCGCATCAATTCCAGTGCCATGACTGCCACCCCACCTCAACCGGAGCTCATTTTTGTCAGGTTTGAGCGGGGTATCATTATCTCCCCAATTTCCGCGGTTGATTTTTGAAAAAAGGTTTTCATGATCTTTGACAAAATCTTTCGTGGCAGAAACTGTTGCATCTCTTGAAACGAACCCCGCTGGCTGCGCTCCACTTGACGCTGTGACATCACCCGCAAGATAGTACTGCAAGAAAGCTAGCGCAGTGTAGTGGTGTTTTTGGCCATCAAAATTTTTCAACCCATTGAAAAGCCCTTCGCTCTTGGCGCCAAATAAGGCGTGCGCCTCTTGAGCAACCACCCCAACTCCCAAGCCTACGGCGAGACCTTTCGTGACTGAACCAGCAACCTGTCGGCGCTTCATTTTGTTGAAAGCTTCATCTTTCAAATTTTTCTCTTTCAAAAAATCATTTTTAATTTTAGCCTCACTACAATGATTCAAATATGCATCAAATTCACCCTTATTGCGATAAACAGTTGACCACGAAGCCTGAATATTTTCCTTCAAAAAAATTTTGGCCTTGGCTGCAGTGACATACATTTCTGTTCGCTCTGATTCAATTTTTTTGGAATCAGAAAAAGATATCAGGTCAACTTTTTTCTGTTCTGAAAAAGTCACGCGCGCTTGAATCTCATTCAAGCTGTTCAAAACTTCAGTCAATTTTTGTTCGCTTGGATTGTTTTTCAAAGCCTCCAGTGACCCATTCAACTTTGCGGTAAGTTCTGCTGCACTTTTTGTTTCATACCGATATTTTTCCATTTCCTCTCTCCTTTTGGAATCTTTTTCAATGACTTTTCCTTTTGCCATTTCGCGACCATGTTGAGCTCTTTCATCTTTGAGGCGCTTGTTCTCTCTTGTGCCAGCCACCGCGCCACCAATGCCAGCGCTGAGCCCCATAGCAAAGGGCCCCACCAACTTTGCAGCCCCTCGAGCCACACTCACGGAACCTTTTGCGGTCAACTGATAAAGGATAGCTACCGCGCTTGCCAAGGTGGTTTCATTTACAAATTTTCCAACTGGAGTTTTTTGAATTCCTGCAATAAGCTTATCAACTGCATTATATTGAGCTTCGGTTTCAACGCCAGCCCTCGCTTTTCCCACAACTATCTCGAGCTTTTGATCAAGCTCATTGAGTTTCAAACCATGCTGCATAGCGCTCTTGACTTGCTTGGCTATTTCCAAAAGATTATCCGCAGAAAGCCCAGCGCCTTTTAGTTCAGCAGGATAAAGCGCAGCGAGTTTCTTTTTTTCAAGTTGAAATTGCGTCTCATTTATGCTGCCACCAGCAAAACTCTTAATCAGCGCACTAACACCTGCTTTAAATTCCGCTGCTTCCCCACTGCCACTGCTCAGAACTCTTTTTTCCTCACCTTTGCGAAGAAGATTTTCTGATTCATATTCAGTCTCAAATCTTTTGACAATGGCTGTCATGGCCATTTCATGATCGGCCCTTTCTCCATTTTCTCCAGCATAAAGATTGCCAGATTGTTGAATCTCTCTTCTGACTTTGGCAATTTCTTTTTGATGATAATAATCTTGCGCAAGATTATTTTTCCAAACATTGTTCCAAACTTTTTTCAAAAGTCCCTTGTCTTTTTTCGCCTCTGCATTTGACAACAACAACCTTTCCTCGGCAGCATCTCGAACTTGTTGTTCAATGTCAACATTCGCCAAAACCACTCGAAATTTTTTTTCAGGCTGGTTGGCTATTGGAAGATTTGTATTTTGTTGTGCTTCAAGCGTCATATTATAAATCCAAATAAGTATTTCTAAAATCAAGTAAGGCTTCCGCTATGACCTCATCTAGCTTGGGAATATTTTCCTGACAAAAAACCTGAAGCTCTTCTCCAGTTGCGCTATCCAAAAGTTCATTGAAAAATTCCAACTTTGCTGGTGGCATATGTTGCAAAATTGTCGCGTTAATTCTATCCTCAACCCTCTCGGACAAATCATCCTTCAATTGACTCATCACTTTTTGATCCAAATTCTGAAAATTTTTCTCTTGCATCAAGCGCCCCACAAATTCGCTCACCACTCTTGATTGAGTTGACATATTTTTTGTTTTAATTTTAAAAAAAAATCAAGCAATTTTATTTTTATTCTACCATTTTTTTAAGCTTATATCAAAAATAGGTAATAAAAATAAAATAGCGAAAACATAAAAATAATTTTTGATTTACTTTTTTGCTTTTTATTTCAACATTGCATTAAAAAGATATCCAGTGAAGATAATGCCGACCCCAACCACGCTGGCGAAAATGATGATCAATTTTGTTTTCATTACTTTTTTGAGAATCATAAATTCTGGCAAAGACAGTCCTGTTACCGCCATCAAGAAGGCCAAGCTGGTGCCAATGGCCACGCCTTTCTCAGTCAAAACTCCCACCAAAGGAACGACTCCCGCGGCGTTGGAATAAAGCGGAATCCCAATCAAAACTGCCAACGGCACGCCATACCATTTGTCACTGCCGACATATTGCGCCAGAAAATCTGCCGGCACAAAGCCATGCATCCAAGCGCCAATTCCCACCCCCAAAACCACAAACAGCCAAACTTTGCTCACAATATCAATGGTGTAATCCTGCGCATATTCAATTCGCTCCCGCCAACTCAAGGTTGCCAAATTAATTTGTTTGTCATCGCCACTGGTGGCAATTTCGGTGAGCAAATTTTGCAATTTCATTTTTTCAAGCACGATGCCAGAGAGAGTTGCAATTGCCAGCCCACTGACCACATAGAGCAAAGCAATTTTCCAACCAAACATTCCCAGCAGAAGCACCAAGGCAACTTCATTAATCATGGGCGAAGCTACCAAAAAAGAAAAGGTTGTGCCAAGTGGCACGCCGGCTTGCACAAAACCCAGAAACAGTGGCACAGCGCTACACGAACAAAACGGCGTAATAATCCCCAGCAGGGACGCCAAGATATTGCCCACATATTTTTTTTCGCGCGAAAGGATGTCTCTGATTTTTGCAGGAGGCAAAAAGGAACGCACCAAGGACACAGTGAAAATAATCGCCACCAAGAGCAAAATAATTTTAATGGTGTCGAAAATGAAAAAGTTTACGGCGCTTGCAAGCAAAGTTTCTGCAGTGATGCGAAAAACTGAAAAAGTCAACCAATCAGCAAAAATTTGCACTGGATAAAAAATATTCATAAATATTTTCTTTAACTTGCAATATCAAAAAATTATTCAATTTCATTTTTTAAAGGCAAAAAATCATTTTCATCAAGAATTTTCATCATATAGACTCATATTGAATTACATATTCCACTTATGCATAATTTTAACACTTTCCTTATACTCCAATTGGCTAGCCTAATATAATAAAAATACCTTATTTGAGCCATAAAAATAACTTTCCTTATTTAATCATCAACTTTTCTTAAATACATACTGAGCATTTATATCGCGTTGTTTATCACTCAATCGCTCTAGTATTTCAAATTCACAAAAAATATTCAGGTAGGATCTCAACGCTTGTCTGGAAATTTTGATATTTTTGCTCAATTCAACAATCGTCGCATTGTGATTTTCGAAGAGGTATGAAATAATTCTTCTCTGTGTTTCATTTAATGTTGGCCATCCATTTTCAATTTTTTGCATTACCTTTTCAGAAATAACCATTTCATGATTAGTCACTTTGTTTTTTAATAATAATGCAACTGTATCGTTAGAGTCTGTATATAT
>Ga0194058_10001034_pt1 | contig 13924 bp, 8 predicted proteins | sample SepL4417m_MetaG_FD_155490 | JGI IMG/M metagenome (GOLD analysis project Ga0194058, IMG submission 155490) | Anoxic zone freshwater microbial communities from boreal shield lake in IISD Experimental Lakes Area, Ontario, Canada - Sep2016-L442-17m | ecosystem: Environmental > Aquatic > Freshwater >... | reverse complement strand
GAGCAATTATATTTTCTAAAAGAATATTCGACTGATGATATTTTCAATTCGTATGACGGAGCACTTTTGGAAAGAGTTTTCCCATATAAAAATTATGCCTATGATGTTCACATTTCTTCACTTGAATATCCAGGCACCATGATTGCTCCAAGCGGACAGCAATTAAAGAAAGAGGATAGTTTTCCTTTTGCTGGGATTCGAGAATTGAATGGTGACACCAAAGATGCGTATTTCAATGGAATATTTTTTAAGACAGACATGCTAAAATTTGCCTTTACTGATCCAGTTTATGGCAATATATATACTACAGATGCTAGCAAGGTCAATGATGGCAATATTAATACTGCATTTGCCGAGAATGGTTTTTATGTAAAAGCTCCAGATGGAACTTTTAGAGCATATTCAAGTGTCATTGATCTTGGAGGAGATGTTCCAAAAATTAATTGGAATGATGGCACGCAAAATTCCTCAAAATATTCATATAAAACAGAAAGTGGTTGTGGGGCATCAAATTATGTTAATGATGTTTCCAATATAATCTCCGGTGATAAGCTTGTACAAGTAGGAACAGCTGAAAATGGGGAGCTGATTTATGGTTATAAGGATTTAAATGAACAGGCACTTAAGGATTTCTATGCTGAGTATAAAAAATTAAGCAGTGATGAGAATATGTTTGCGCGCTATTATCCTGATGATAAGGCCGTGCAATTAACATATGATCAGTTTCTGCAGACCCACCCATTCTTTTTTTGGAAGGATTCTTTTGGGCGTATCATTCAGTTTATAAATCTGCATTATATTTATTCGGGAGGCTGTGGTAAGCCGGTAATTTATCTTTATCCTGAACAAAAAGAAAAAATATCAGTGCAAGTTACACCGACGGCTGGTATGAGCGTTTCCATTCCTGAATATAATGGAGGTTGGAATGTTGTGGCTGACAGCCAGAGCAATATTTTCAATCTTGCAGATGAAAAAACTTATCCATATTTATTTTGGGAAGGAAGTGGTAATTCCATATATCACATGCCAGAAAGAGGTTTTGTTGTCACAATGGAAAATCTAAATAGCTTCTTTGATGAAAAACTTTCCCAAGAAGGGTTGATTCAAAAAGAAATCAATGATTTCAAGGAATTTTGGATTCCCAAGATGTTGACTGAAAAGAAACCTTATTATTTTGTGACTTTTGTGGACAGGGCAACTATTGATAAGCTTGCCCCACTTGAGATAAATCCAAAGCCAGATACAACTATCCGTGTGCTGATGGATTTTAAGGGCTTGGATAACTCAATTCCTGTGCAAGGATTTAATATAAAAACTCCGCAGCGTATTGGATTTACAGCAGTTGAATGGGGTGGGGTATTGAAATAGAAAAATAAATTTTCCTGTTTAACTTTATCAAATTCTCACTAAAACAACAAAAAGACCGCCATAGACGCGGTCGCGTCTATGGTGGTCTTTTTGTATTTAGGAGCTATTATTGAAATAGTAAAAACCATTATGGAGTGGTGCTTGTTTTTATTTGCAAAAAATCTGTTATAATTTAATCAAACAAGATTAAAGTTATGTCTAAATCAAAAATATTTTTGGCGTTGCTGTTGGCTTTTCTTGGGGCAGTTTTCTGGCGGTCATTTTTTGAAATTGCAGGTGGCTGGATTTTTCTGTTGCTGATTTTTGCTTTGATATTGTTGTTTGTGTTTTACAAAAACAAGCAAGCGACTTTGGTCGCTTTTTTGCTGGTCTTTTTTGTTTTTGGTTTGTGGCTGACGGACAAGAGGATCAATGAGGCGAATAATTTGAAATTTGTCGGTCAGACTTTTGAGGAAAAAGCGGTAGTGCAAAAAGTGAGCGCTTCGGCGTTTGGTCAAAATGTGATTGCGCAGTTGGAAAAAGAAAAAATTTCTGTCTTGCTACAAGTGCCACAATATCCGCAATATCAATATGGCGATGTGCTGGAAATTGCTTGCGCGGCCAAGGCTATTGAAAACAAGGATGAGAGTTTTGACTATCGAATGTATCTGGCAAAAGAAGGCGTGCTGTATCAATGTGAAAAAAGCAAGGCGAGAAAAGTTGGTGAGGGAAGTGGAAATTGGCTTTTTGGAAAAATTTTGGCGATGCGCTCAGTTTTTGAAAGCAAAATCAATCAAGTGATTCCTCAGCCCGAGGGCGCATTAGCGGTGGGGATTTTGCTGGGCGGCAGTGGTGGTTTTTCCAAAGAAATTCAGGCTGATTTTTCGCGCACTGGCATGACCCACATTGTGGCAGTGTCGGGGTACAATGTGACGATTGTGGCGGAATATTTGATTTTGTTGGGCATTTTTTTGGGGCTTTGGCGCAAGCAAGCAATTTGGTTTGCGTTTTTTGGCATCGCTGCTTTTGTGGTAATGGCAGGTTTGCCAGCCTCGGCGGTGCGGGCAGGTGTGATGAGTGGTGTTCTGCTTTGGGCAATGAAAAATGGGCGCCTGGCTTCTTGCGAAAATGCCATCATTTTTGCGGGAGCAATTATGCTGGCACTTAATCCACTGCTGTTGCGTTGGGATGTGGGTTTTCAACTTTCTTTTTTGGCAACCTTGGGCATTGTGCTGACTTCCTCTTTTTGGGAAGAAAAGTTTGTCAAAGAAAATAAAGCGCTGGGAATTTCGGAAGCCATCACTTTGTCGCTCAGCGCCCAAATTTTTGTGCTGCCGATCATTGCCTACAATTTTCAAATTGTCTCGCTCATTTCACTGCTGGCCAACGTGTTTATTTTGCCCGTGATTCCGCTTTCAATGTTGTTGGTTTTCTTGGTGACACTGGCGGGCTTGATTTTCCCACCACTTTCTTTGGTTTTCGCGTGGCTGGCATATAGTCTGCTGACCTGGGAAATTAATTTGATCCGCATTTTGGCGCAGTTTCCCTGGGCAAGTGTCAGCGTGGAAAAAGTCAGCGTGTGGTGGATCGTGATTTATTATATAATACTAGCAGGCGTGATTTTTGGGATAAAAAAAGATAAAAATAATACAATATAACTTTGGATTTTAATTTTGCATTTCCCCCTCCGCACATTGCGCAGTGCGTAGGCAAAAAACGAGTGATGAGCGTTAAGAAATTTTCAGCGAGCTTTTTCAGCAGAAAAAGTGCAGCGGGAATTTTAGCGAAGAACGAAGTTTTTGCCCCAGCAACAAGCACGTGCGGGATTTCCCTGCCTGCCGGTAGGCAAGTTTTGTAACTTTTCTATTAAAAGAAAAGTTAGCCTAGTTCTGGTTTGCTTCGGATGAATACATCCTCGCCATGATGAAATAAATTTTAATAATTTTTTTATTCACTGCAATGCGTAACCGTAAATTTTTTTTCTCAATCCTAATCGGGCTGGCAGTGCTGGCTATCATTTTGAGTTTCATCATTTTGCGCAGTCAAAATGAGCTTTTGAGTGTGGTCTTTTTGGATGTGGGGCAAGGCGATGCGATTTTGATTTCGCAAGGCAGTCAGCAAGTTTTGATTGATGGTGGCAAGGACGGAAAAATGCTGTTGGAAAAACTTGGCAAATATATTCCATTTTGGGATCGCAAAATTGAAACTGTGATTGAAACGCATCCTGACCAAGATCATATTGGTGGGCTGATTGAAGTTTTGCAAACTTATCAAATTGGCAGCGTCTTGGAAACCAAAATGCAAAATGATTCTCAGACTTTCAAAAAATTGGAAGAAACCATTGCCAGCAAGCAAATTGAAAAAATCGAAGCCAAAAAAGGGGTTGCGCTCAATTTTTCTGCTGGCGCAAAGTTGGAAATTTTGTATCCCTTGGAAACCGTGATAAACGCTAATAGTAAGGACACCAATCTGGCAAGTGTGGTGGCAAAACTGACGGTAGGAGAAAACAGTTTTTTGCTGACCGGTGATTTTCCAACCACGCAAGACGCACAGTTGCTCGCTAGTGGGCAGAATCTCAGTGCTAACTTTCTGAAAGTTGCGCATCACGGTTCCAAATATGCTACCAGTGATGGCTTGCTCAATGCGATTAAGCCAAATGAAGCGATTATTTCCGTGGGCAAAAAAAATTCCTATGGTCATCCCAACCCAGAAGTCCTGCAAAGGCTTTTGAGCCGCAAAGTGAAAATTTTCCGCACCGACGAAGTCGGAGACATTGTCTACGAATGTCAAAAAGAAAAACTCACCGATGCTGAGATTGTTTGTCAGCACAAAAGTATTTGACAAGTTTTTATACCAATAATTGAAGTTGGTGAAGTGGTGAAAGAATGTCACTGGCTGAAAATGTTGGCGCAAGGTGGGGGGAATAGAAGGCTAAATTTGACAACTTTTTTGTAACTGATATAATATCATTATAAATTGTTAAAAGCCTTGCTCGATCAAGTAGAAATGCCTTAATTTTGCAGGGTGGATAAAAAAATATGGCAAAAGAAAATCAAAATTCACTAGCTATTTTTGAAAATTTCAAAATTCGTCGGCATTATGACGAAAAAACCGAAACTTGGTTTTTTTCAGTGATTGATATCGTGGCGGCCTTGATTGAGCAAGAGGATTTCAAGAAAGCTAAAAGTTATTGGACAACTTTGAAAAATCGTTTAAAAAGTGAAGGAAGTGAAGTGGTCACAAATTGTGACCGGTTGAAAATGCTGGCACAAGATGGGAAAATGCGCGAAACAGATGTGGCAAATGTGGAAACTATTTTGCGTTTGATTCAATCGGTGCCATCCAAAAAAGCTGAGCCAGTTAAACTTTGGTTGGCGAAAGTCGGCTATGAGCGCATGCAGGAAATGACTGATCCAGAAAGGGCGCTGAATCGCTCGAGGCAGTATTGGGAAAAACAAGGCAGAAGCAAGCAATGGATTGGACAACGCATGATGGGGCAGGAAATTCGCAACAAGCTGACGGATTATTGGAAAAATAACGAAGTGCAAGAAAAAGATGAGTTTGCAATTTTGACGAATATCATTCATCAGGAGTGGAGCGAGCTGACCGTCAAGCAACATAAGGATTTGAAAAAACTCAAGTCGCAAAATTTGCGTGATCATATGTCTGACGCAGAACTGGTTTTCACAGCCTTGGCTGAACTTTCCACGCGTCAAATCGCTGAAACGATTGAGGCTAAGTCTCTATAACAAAATAATTCATACATTTCGCACCCATCTTCACGCCATCTTTGCTCAAAAAAATCTTCAAGTTATCTCGATAGCTTTACAGTTTTTTTTGAACAAATCTGACACAAATCTGAGCACGAACTGCACAACTTATTTTGTTACAGAGCCTAAGGGCTTGGAGGAAAACAAGCTTCCTGCCAAAAAGGGTGGCCAAATTGCCAAAGACGCCCGCCTGGCTTTGGAAAATAAAACTGGTAAAAAAGTGGTGACAGGTGGGAATTTTTTGGGCGGGCGGAAGGTTTTGAAATGAATTTTTTAGCGATCGCAATTTTTTTCAATTATTTTTTTACATCTCCCTGCGTCGAGGCGGGTGTGGCGGGTGCTGGATTGCGGTTTGGGGTTGAATTTTGGTGTGCATACGAGTACTTGACATAGCAGTAAGATGAGTGGTATTGTTTTCTATCAATACAAAAAATGAGTTTTTTTACAAAGAAGCAAATATCCAAAAGAACTAAAACCAAGGGGGATACAATGAGCAAAAATGAAGAGATGACGACTCTGGACAGATTGCAAGTGCTTTTTCGGAAGATTGGTGGAGAAGCTGGATTGCAGGGTGTTATTGATGACGAAATAAGATTAATCGTTGTGAGGCACTCTGGCTGGCTTCAAAGTGTTTGGAAAACACACAAAGAGACTTTAGAAAGTCTTGGTGCTTATCCTGTGTATGATCCTGAAGCAGGGTTTGGCGTATTGCGAGATGTGCATTTGCCGTTTCAGATGTTGCATGCTGAAAAGCAAGCCATTGACGAATTAGGAGATCAGTTACATGCTCTTGGATTGTCATGGACATTTGATAAAGTTTTTGCAGAACGAACAAGCGATGCTCCTCTCCGTTCCAATGGGGAACGAAAGATTCTTTCTCTCTATACGACGAAGAGAATCTTTGAGGAAAGCAAACTTGCCAAAAGGCGACATCGTTCTCAAACGGATCCGGAAGGTATTGTTTTTCATTCATCACTTCTCACTGGGTACAGCAAGAAGCAAAGATTGGATCTTGTGGAATGTTCGCGGCATGATGGTCCAGAAGCATTAAGCTATGTTGAGGTTTTAAATCTTATGGTTCACTGGCATCAGTTGTTCATTGATGATTTTTCGTCAGATCAACCGCTTTTACCAAGAATTGGATCGGGGAGTATAAATTACAACGATTATAAATCCTCAGCATCATTTGGGCTTGATCACGCTGGAGGTTCTCGCGTTTTTTCGATGATGCAGGTAGATATCGAAGATGGCGCCCTGGATCGCAATAGCGCTGTCGGCGTTCTTGCTTGATTTCAAGCGACAATTACCACCATGTCTAGTTGCTATAGCATGGTGGTGTTTTTTTGTTTGGGGTTGAATTTTTCAGCGGTCGTACATCTGCCGTTAAGGATGTTGAATCGATGAAAGCGATAAAATACAAATACTTGACTTTTGGGGCAAAAAATGAAAAAGTATCAATAAACATGCTATTTTGACAACATAAACAAGGAAATATCTCATGGAAATCATTGACTTGAAGATGCTTGTAGGTCACACAATTTATTTTCTATCATTTAAGCAAGATGGAAAAACAATGCTGGAATTTCAGCAAAGCTTAACTCCAGAAGAATGGCCTGTATATCTTACTTGGCTAATAGGCCAAGATCCAGACAACAAAGAAAAATTTTCCATAATTTTAGAAGCGGAGTACCCAATTGAACGCCCCTGTGGAAGTCGTGCAATAGATGATGAGCCACTGCAGTTGACACTGCAGGAGTTCTCGGAAAAAGCAACGCCACAAGAGAGAAGAAATTTTTCAGAAGGAATCTCTATGCTGGCAACAATGATGCTCGACAAGCCGAACTTCATTAAGGCTTTATTTTCCCATAGCCTTTATCAATATTTTTTGAATCCCACAAAAAAATCCAGAAACAGGATTGGAACCTGGCGTGCCAATGATTTGATAGAGATTATCGAGCATCCAAAATCCACGGTGACTACTATAATACGTGCGATGGAAAATTTATGGAAGCTGGATGGGATTGAGGCTCTTTCTTCAGAAGCATTGATGAAAAAGATGAAAGAATACCGGGAAACCTTTAAGGGGAGAGATGGCATCGTGGCCGAGATATTTGATTTCTTTTTCAGTGATGATTGTCCAAATCGCTCAGGGCACTATTACAAAGCGTTTGAGACGCTGAGTTTTTTGAAAGAGTCGCTTCCCGGGGTTTTTGACTCAGATTTGGCACTGATGATGTTTCGGAAAAATCTCTGTGATATTGAGACCGAAGATTGTTCAATGCCATTGTCGGAAGATGAACTTGCGAAGCTGCGACCAGCAGTTCGAAAAGAGTTGGTTGCCTATTTAAGGCAACGAGCTGTTGATGATGTTGCATTTGAAGAAGCCGTAAAGAGTGTTGTGGATAAATTTCCGGCAGATCCAAACACTATGAGATTGCTAACACAGCTATCATAAGCCTGACTATTTTAATTAATCTTTTGCCATACCCGCAACCGTGGGTATGGTCATTTTTTTTATGGCTATTTTTTTGTGATTTTTTTTGGTTATAAAATAAAAATTGCGAAGTTGGATATTTTGTAATTATTGCAAATATTTATAATAGTTGTTTGGGCTCGGATTCTTCGACTTTCGCAGGAGCAGGTTTGCCTGTCAGTCTTTGGCTGGTAACCTGCTCCTCATGTTTACTGGTAATATTTTTCAGTTCGCGAACTTTTAGGTTCAAGTTACCCTCCAAAGGATGGCGTGCAAACTTGAACCTGCAGGAGATTAAATAGCTTGCCCCATAACGGAGCTCAACTCCGAATCGGAGTTGAGCTCCGCAGTATCAAACTGGAATAGATCAGTTTAAATTGGCAGAAATTAAGTCGGTTTGGTATAATTGGAAAACAAGGCTTTGCAAAGCCAGATTCTGGGAATGGGAAAGCTGACTGTTGACACAAGGTGGAAAATGTGCTAGACTTTTAGGTTAGTTTTCAGCCTCCTGCGGTTTCTGCACCACGCTGAAATTCTTTAACAATTTATTCAAGAAAGAAAACATCAACCCGTTCGGTATTTTTACTGAACACATCAAGGAGTGTTATGCCGATATATGTAAACATGCCCGGCTTTTGCCTACAGCATTTGAAGCCAGCTTTTTTTGGTTCTCCGAATTTTACTGGAGTGGATGTTAATGTAGATCATAAGATTGCTGAATTCCAATCAGATTTTAACCGCAATCCTTATGCGAGAAATTTTATTCAAGTAAGGGGGTTGCGCAAGGCTACCAAGGCTATGCTTGAGCAGAGAATGATAGCATTTGATCTTGTGATTTTACTCACCGGAGAAGATATTGTGCTTTGCTCAGAGAGACTTCTTAATGAACAACTTATGCAAGATTTCAAACCGCAAGTAGTACCCTCGGAAAGTGTAATAAGAGGTTTACTTGGTGCATATTATTCCCTTCAGGAATTTACGATTCAACAAATTGAAGGGTTTAAAAATGCAGATGACTTCTTGTTTATGAATAATTTTGAAGAAGAAAGTTGTGTCGGGCTCTATGAAGAAAAAATCGCAAAAATTGGAGACAAGGAATGTGGGGGAATCATTTTCTATGTTGATGGTACTGGTAAACATGGTTTGGTAGTTGCTGAAAATGATTTTTCGGACAATGATTTCACTTGGCAATCAGCATTGATGGCTTGTTCCAATTTTAAGTTAAGCGGTTATGCTGATTGGTATTTACCAGGGAAAGATGAGTTAAATCAAATTCAGCAGGCCAGAGATGTTATTGGAAAATTGAAGCATTTATATTATTGGAGTGCAACTTCAATTGACAAAAATGACGCATGGAGTTTGGATACTTACCACGGTACCTTTATTCTTGATGATAAGAATATGAAGTTAAATGTTATTCTGATTCGCGCTTTCTAAATTTTTCACAAAAAAACAGGGGGGAATAGTAAATGGATTATTATTTTTTCACTAATCTGGTTGGTGGCACTGCCAATTTTTGGATTATTGCTGTAGTGGCAATAGTGTTACTGGTATTTAGTCGGGATATCCTTGAGTTACTCTATGAACTTAGAGATGCTACATGTAACTTCCTGATTATGCGTATCATCGTGATGCTTCTTGCTGCGGCGCTACTTGTTTTTAGTGGGCTTGCTTTAATAGGTATAGCGCTTATACCATTAGCTATCATTGTGTCATGGTGCGCTGTAATGTTCGGACTTTTATGGGCGATAGTTATTGCGATTGTTTTATTGATAGGAGAATATTTCGTCTATCAAAAAATCATGCAATATATTTAAAAGGGCAAGAGGATAACATTTCCTCTTTGGTCTTAGGAAGGCAACTGCTTGCAGCTTGCCTTCTTTTTTTATTCCTAATTTTTTGTAATTCTTAAACATAGCTTGAAAATCGTGAATTTTGTCTGGCTGGGCTCAGATTCTTCGACTGCGTTGTTTTGTCTTTGGTAACAAAACAACTTCGCTCAGATATGACAACTTCCTTTTTTGTATAACAATTTAGCAATGTAACAATTTTGCAATTTTGGCTTCTATTGACACTTTTTCCCCTTTATGCTAAACTAAAAACATATTCAAGAACTAGGACTGAAATTCCTTTCTTTTTTGCATTTTTTGGGGGTGGAAAAAGTGCATAATCTTTTTTATCTTAAAGCTGAAAAAGCCTTAAGATAAGCCTAATTCTCAAGTAAAGAGTGGCAGTGACAATCGAAACTAATTAAATTAAATAGCCTTAATTTTAAACTCATTTTGGCTCTTTGTTTTTTGATGAAAATTCAAAAACAAGGAGAAACTGATGAGCGCTGTTTTTATGGTCAATGAAAAGAAACCCCTCAAGGTGAAGGAGTCCTATGGTGCCTCTTCTTCCTTGAGTCGAAGAAAGTTTTTCAAAAAGCAAATGATCGTGTCGTTGCCGAATTTGATTGAAGGTCAAATCGATGCTTACGCTTGGTTTTTGAAAAAAGGTTTGCGAGAATTGTTTGATGAAATCAATCCAATCAATGATTTCACCGGCAAAGATTTGGAGCTTTCGCTCACTGACTATTATTTGGACGAACCAAAAACTTCCGAGTTGGTTGCCAAAAGCAAAAACATTTCTTTTGAAGCACCCTTGCGAGCCAAGGCTCGTTTGGTGATCAAGAAAACTGGCGAAATCAAGGAACAAGAAATTTATTTGGGAGATTTTCCGGTGATGACTGAGCGTGGAACTTTTGTGATCAATGGGGTGGAGCGCGTGGTGGTTTCTCAGCTCATCAGATCTTCAGGGGTGTTCTTTACGATGGAATATCAGAAAGGCAAAAAACTTTTTGGGGCAAAACTGATTCCAAACCGCGGAGCTTGGATTGAAATTGACACTGATTTGACTGGCGTGCTCAATGTCCGCATTGATCGCAAACGCAAAATTCCTGTGACTTCCTTGCTTCGGGCTTTTGGCATGCAAAAAGACGAAGAAATTTTGGCAGCTTTTGCTGGCTCCGATGAAGGCGAAGTGAAATTCATCGCCGAAACTTTGGCCAAAGACATTACCAAAAACCAAGGTGAAGGTTACAAAGAGATTTACAAAAGAATCAGACCGGGAGATTTGGCCACCGAAGAAAACGCCAAGCAATTGGTCAATGGGATGTTTTTCAATTTTGAAAAATATGATTTTGGGAGCGTGGGTCGTTATCGTTTGAATCAACGCTTGATGGTGGAGCGCGAAGACAATGAAGAAAACCGCGTCTTGTTGATGGAAGATTTGCTGTTGATTATCAAGGAAATTATCCGTTTGAACAACACTCCCAATGCGATGGCTGATGATATTGATCATCTTGGCAATCGTCGCGTGAGAGGTGTGGGCGAGTTGGTGCAAAACAAATTGCGCATTGGAATGTCACGCATGGCGCGCAACATCAAAGACCGCATGAGTACTTGCGATGTGGAAACAGTCGTGCCTGGGCAATTGATCAACTCTCGTCCGGTGGCTGCTGCCATCAAAGAATTTTTTTCCAGTTCGCAACTTTCACAGTTCATGGATCAAGTCAATCCTTTGGCTGAGTTGGAACACAAACGCCGTTTGTCAGCGATGGGACCGGGGGGTCTGACGCGTGAACGCGCTGGCTTTGAAGTGCGCGATGTGCATCATTCGCATTATGGTCGCATTTGTCCGATTGAAACTCCAGAAGGTCCAAACATTGGTTTAGTGGGGCACATGGCTTCTTATGCTCGCATCAATGATTTTGGTTTCTTGGAAACGCCTTACATCAAAATTCATCGCCAAGTTCCTGCCACGGTTGAAATGTTGGTGGGTCGCATTTTGAACGAAGATATTGCCGGCGTGGGAAAAGTTTGGGACAAAATTGATGAAGACCTGGCCAAGAAAATTATCAAGGCTGGCAAAAAGACGGTGGAAATCAAACCGCATATTTCTGATGAGATTGAATATGTCAACGCAACTGTGGAAGACAGACAAGTGATCACACATGCGCGCGTGGCCACCGATGAAAACCGCAACATTGTTGACAAGATGGTGGAGGCTCGCGTGAAAGGTCATCCTGAAATGATTGAAGCTGAGAGAGTTGATTTGATCGATGTTTCAGCCAAGCAATGTATTTCAATCGCTACCTCGCTCATTCCATTTTTGGAACATGATGATGCCAACCGCGCCTTGATGGGTTCAAACATGCAACGCCAAGCAGTGCCTTGTATTGTGCCTCAAGCACCATTTGTGGGCACTGGGATTGAAGACAAAGCAGCCGCTGATTCAGGTCAGGTGGTGTTGTCTTTGGGAGATGGCGAAGTTGTTGAGGTGGACGCAAGCCATATTGTGGTGAAAGAAACTGCGCCAACTCGCCTCGATGAGACTGAGTCGAAGCGGGTTGGAGCCAAGAAAGATAATTTCAAACGCGAATATCGTTTGCAAAGTTTTGTGAAATCAAATGCTTTCACGAGCATGAGTCAAATTCCACGCGTGGAAAAAGGTGAAGTGGTGAAGAAGGGACAACTTTTGGCTGATGGCGCTGCGACGGAATACGGCGAATTGGCTTTGGGACAAAATCCCTTGGTGGCCTTTATTCCTTGGGATGGTTACAACTTTGAAGATGCTATCATTCTTTCCGAGCGCTTGCTGCGTGAAGATTGGTATAGTTCAATTCACATTGAAGATTTTTCAATTGACATTCGTGACACCAAATTGGGTGCGGAAGTGGTGACTCGTGATATTCCAAATATCGGTGAAGAAAGATTGAAGAATTTGGATGAGACAGGTATCATCCGTATTGGAGCCGAAATTTCTTCCGGTGATATTTTGATTGGAAAAATCACACCGAAGGGTGAAGGAGATTTGACCCCAGAAGAACGCTTGCTACGGGCAATTTTCGGAGAAAAATCCAAGGATGTGAAAGACTCTTCGCTTTATTTGCCACATGGTGAACATGGGAAAGTGGTGGACATCAAAATTCTTTCGCGCGAACAAGGCGACAAACTTTCCACCGGTGTGATCAAACAAATTCAAGTTTCAATCGCGCAACTTCGCAAAGTATCCGTGGGAGACAAATTGGCTGGACGCCATGGAAACAAAGGGGTTATTTCAAGAATTGCGCCAGTTGAAGATATGCCATATTTGCCAGATGGTACGCCAGTAGATGTGATTTTGAATCCTCTCGGGGTGGCTTCTCGTATGAACATTGGTCAAATTTTGGAAACTCATCTTGGTTGGGCAGCGTTGAAATTGGGATACAAAGCGGCCACGCCTGCGCTGGATGGAATGACTGAGGAAGACATCAAGGTGGAACTGCGAAAAGCAGGTCTGCCAGAAAGTGGCAAGATCAGGTTGATCGATGGCAAAACTGGTGAAAGTTTTGACAATGAAACCACGGTGGGTGTGATGTATGTGATGAAGCTGAACCATTTAGTGGAAGACAAATTGCATATGCGTTCCATCGGACCATACTCTTTGATTACACAGCAACCATTGGGTGGAAAAGCTCAATTTGGTGGTCAACGCTTTGGAGAAATGGAAGTGTGGGCGTTGGAAGGTTATGGCGCAGCTTACACTTTGCAAGAAATGCTCACCATCAAATCTGATGATGTGTTGGGTCGCTCAAAAGCATATGAATCGATTATCAAGGGCGAGAAAATCAAAAGCCCAAACATTCCTGCCTCATTCCATGTGTTGGTAAATGAGCTCAAAGGACTTTGTTTGGATGTCGAACTTATTGATTCAAAAATGAAAGATGAAGGGGAATTGGATGATGAGCTTGGTGGTTATGAAAAGACCGAGGGTGAAGATCTTGACCAACTTTAATTCTTTGTTAGTTAACCTTTCATTTTAATCTTTGTAATAAAGCTAAAACCAACCCTCACCCTTTTGCCCTCATCTGTCCAGTGTACTGGACATCTTCTCCCTCAAGGGAGAAGAGGATTAGGAAGAAAGCTTGGGAAGGAAAAAACATTTTATGGAAAATATTACTAAAGTTAGCGATTTCAATAGCGTCAGACTGCGCTTGGCTAGTCCTGAAAGTATCATGAACTGGTCACACGGCGAAATTAGCAAGCCGGAGACCATCAACTATCGCACCCAACGATATGAGAAGGATGGTTTGTTCTGCGAAAAAATCTTTGGACCTTCCAAAGATTGGGAATGTTATTGTGGAAAATACAAACGCATTCGTTATAAGGGAATTGTTTGTGACAAATGCGGGGTGGAAGTGACTCGCTCGATTGTGCGTCGGGAACGCATGGGGCACATCAAGTTGGCGGTGCCAGTTTCGCACATTTGGTTTTTGCGTGGCGTGCCTTCCAAGATTGGTTTAGCGCTGGGC
>Ga0194058_10001031_pt1 | contig 13940 bp, 21 predicted proteins | sample SepL4417m_MetaG_FD_155490 | JGI IMG/M metagenome (GOLD analysis project Ga0194058, IMG submission 155490) | Anoxic zone freshwater microbial communities from boreal shield lake in IISD Experimental Lakes Area, Ontario, Canada - Sep2016-L442-17m | ecosystem: Environmental > Aquatic > Freshwater... | reverse complement strand
GGTGGGCGCCGGCGCGGGCGGCGCGAAGCGCGACTCCGCGTCTGGCGGACGCTCCGGCGCCGGCATCGCCCCCGGCGCCGTGGCCGCCGCCTGGGAAGAGTTCATCCCGTCGCTCGCCGACAAGGTCCGCGGCGGCGCTGAGTACCTCGAGGGCTGCGCCGCCTGCGAGCTGCGCGCCGACTGTCGCTGGTGCGACGTGTACGGCTACCTGGAGCACGGCCGCCACGGGGCGAAGGTGGAGTATCTCTGCGAGGTCGCCCGCGAGAACCGCGCCTGCAAGGCGCGTCACGCGCGCGAGCATCGCCGCTACTACGCGGTCGGCGGCATGACCGTGCGCATCGACGCCGATCTGCCGATCGAGGCACGCACCTTCGCCGCGAAGTTCGAGCAGTTCGAGACGGAGGCGCCGGCGCCGGGCGCCGGCGGCCCCGAGTCCGCGGCCGGCGGCCCGAACGGCGACCTCCTCACGATCCGCCACCACTTCGCGCTCCCCGACCTCGAGGGCAAAGACCTCGGCGAGCTCGTCTACCGCAAGCCGCCGTGGGCCATCTACCGCAAGGGCAGCTCCTGGATCTACCTCGGCATCTCGCCGACGGAGGGCGACGAGAGCATCCATCGCGTGGCCGTGTTCAACGACGACCACACGCGCCTGCGCGTCTACAACGACGAGACGCGCACCCAGAGCTGGAAGGACGGCGGCATCGCCTCGGTGACGATGTTCCCCACCGACCAGATCATGCTCTCACGGGTGCTCGCCGATCGCGGCGGCTGCTACCTGCACTCGGGCGGCGTCGTGCTGAACGGCAAGGGCTTCCTGTTTGTCGGCCACTCCGAGGCCGGCAAGTCGACGACCATGAAGCTGCTCGAGGGCGTCGGCGAGGTGCTCTGCGACGACCGCAACATCGTGCGCCGCGAACCCGGCGGCGGCTTTCGCGTGTACGGCACCTGGAGCCACGGCGAGGTGCCCATCGTCTCGTCGGCCGACGCGCCGCTGGCCGGCATCCTCTTCCTGAGGCAGAGCAAGGAGAACCGCATCGACCCGCTGCTCGACCGCGCCGCCGTGCGCCGCGAGCTCATGGGCACCATCATCAAGCCGTTCGTGACCGCCGACTGGTGGCACAAGTCGCTCGATACGATCGAGCAGATCGCCAACGAGGTGCCGTGCTACGAGATGCGCTTCGACAAGAGCGGGGCGATCGTGCCCGAGATCGAGGCGCTGGCGCAGCGGCCCACGCCGGCGGTGGCGCTCCCGTGAACCTGCTGCAGCTGCCTGCGGGAGTCATTCGTGCGGAGCGTTGCCTCCGTGATACAAGCTCCCGTCCAGTAAGGATTTCGACGGCTATTCGACTCAAGAGTCGGCCGGGTCCGCGGGTGCCGCAGAACGCATGGGGGCGCCACCTTGTGCAGGCGTGCGAGGCGGCGTAGGGTTTCGTTGGCACTGGGTGAATGGAGCGCATGTGCCGACAGTGAAGCGGGTAGGGCCGCAATCGCATATGTTTCTACAGCCACGACCTGGAGAACGAGCCTCCGCATGTTCACGTGGATCGCGACGACCTTTCCGTCAAGTTCTGGCTTGAGCTTCTCGCTCTGGCGCGCAATCTGGGGTTCAGTCCCGCTGAGCTACGCGAGGTGGAGCGGATGCTGCGGGAGCATCAACAAGAACTACTGGAGCAGTGGTATGCCAACTACGGACATTAGGCCGGGAGAACGGGTCAAGGACGCGCATCTCACCGAGGACACCTTGAGCGTGGACTTGATGGATGGGCGCACGATCACCGTCCCGCTGGTCTGGTATCCGCGCCTGCTCCATGCCACGCCGGAGCAGCGGCTGAACTGGCGCGTGTGCGGCGGCGGCTACGGGATCCACTGGCCGGACGTTGACGAAGACCTGAGCAGCGAGGGATTGCTGCGGGGCGCGCCCGCTCCAGGCGGCCGCCTTGCCGTCCCCCCGACCTCCACGGGCGTGCCTGCTTGAGCGCAGCCCGTGCCGATCGCATCGACAGACCCGCGTGCCATAATGGCCGCATGGACGAGGATCTTCAGGTGGGGCTCGAAGCGCTTGCCGCCGAGTACGAACTGCTGGCGATCTACGTGTTCGGGAGCCGGGCCGAAGAGATCGCGGCACGTGCGACCGGCGGCCCGACGACGGCGACGCATCCCGGCTCGGACGTCGATATCGGGGTAGAGCCGCTGCGCGGGCGCGACCTGAGCGCGCAGGACCGGGTCCGCATCGTGCAGCGCCTCGAGACCCTGCTCGACGCTCCGCGCGTCGATCTCATCATCCTGCCGGAGGCCAACGCCTTTCTGGCCGCCGATGTGGTGCGCGGTGAGCTGCTGTTGGCCACCGACCTCGATGCCGAAGCCGAGGTGCAGCTCTACCACCTGGGCCGCGCCGCCGACCTCGCGCCGCTTCTGCGTGAGCAGTGGCGCGAGACGGTGGGGAGCGACCTTTGAGCCCGTCGAAAGTGCGCCTGGCGACCGTCATGCGCAAGTCGGCCATCCTCGATGAGATGCTGCGCGGCCTCGCGACTCTCCCGCTGGGGAGTCTTGATGCATTTCAGGGCGATGCCCGTGACGTGGCCGCTGCGGAGTCGTTTCTGCGCCGCGCCCTGGAGGCACTGCTGGACCTCGGGCGTCACATCCTGGCCAAGGGGCTGGGCGAGGGGGCCTTGGAGTACAAGCAGATCGCGCTCGCCCTGCGACGGGCGGGCGTCCTGGATGAGGCATGCGGCGCCGTACTCTTCGACATGGCCGGCTATCGGAATCGTCTGACGCACTTCTACGACGAGGTGACCACGGCGGAGCTCTTCGACATCTGCGCGAACCGCAGCGTGGACATCCGGCGCGTGCGCGACGCCATGCTGGGCTGGCTACGCCGGCATCCCGAGCTCCTCGATGGCGAGCTCTGACGAGATGAGCTACGTCACCCGCCGCAAGGTCGGCGAGCAGCCCCTGTGGCGGCACGGCAAGCCACTGCTCGGGCGCATTGACGTAGAGCTCACCGAGCGCTGCGACAACGACTGCGTGCACTGCTGCATCTGCCTGCCCGAGCACGACGAGGGGGCTGAGCGGCGGGAGATGAGCACGTCCGAAGTGCAGGCCGTACTCACCGAGGCCGCCGCCCTCGGCGCCCTCTCGGTGCGTTTCACCGGCGGCGAGCCGCTGATCCGCGAGGACTTTGAGGAGCTCTACCTCTTCGCCCGGCGCCTCGGCCTCAAGGTGATGCTCTTCACCAACGCCCGCGGCGTCACGCCGCAGCTCGCCGACCTGCTGGCGCGCGTGCCGCCGCTCGAGCTCGTCGAGGTCAGCGTGTACGGCATGAGCGAGGAGACCTACGAGGCCGCTACGAGGCGCCGCGGATCCTACGAAGAGTTCCGCCGCGGCGTCGCGCTGCTGCTCGACCGCGGCGTGCGCTTCGTCGTCAAAGGCGCGCTGCTGCCCGGGCTGGCCGGGGAGGTCGCCGAGTTTGAGGAATGGGCGGCGACCCTGCCGGCCATGACCAAGCCGCCCGGCTACTCGATGTTCTTCGACCTGCGCGGGCGGCGCGATTCGGAGCTGCGCAACCGCGCCATCTGCGGCGTGCGCCTCTCACCGACTCACGGCGTCGCCTTCCTCACCCGCGACCGCGAGCGCTACCTCAAGGGCATGCGCGAGTTCTGCACCAGGTTCATGCGGCCGCCCGGGGACGTGCTGTTCTCGTGCGGCGCCGGTCACGGCGCCTGCATCGACGCCTACGGCGACGTGCAGCCCTGCCTGCCCATGCGCGCCCCGGAGACGGTCGTGAGCCTGCGCGAGCGGCCGGACGGCCTGCGCTACGCCCTCACCGAAGCCTTCCCGAGGCTCCGCGAGACGAAGGCCACCAACCCCGAGTACCTGCGCCGCTGCGCGGTCTGCTTCCTCAAGGGCCTCTGCGAGCAGTGCCCGGCCAAGTCGTGGGCCGAGAGCGGCACCCTCGACACGCCTGTCGAGTACCTCTGCGAGGTCGCGCACGAACAGGCTCGCGACCTCGGTTTGCTGGAGCCTGGCGAATCCGCCTGGCAGATCGAAGACTGGAAAGCGAGAGTGGAGCGCATATGAGCATCGCCCTGGAAGACGTGTACAAGCCCTCCGACGACGTCGTCGCCCGCGAGATCGAGGGCGAGATCATCATCGTGCCCCTGGTCGCCGGCATCGGCGACATGGAGGACGAGCTCTTCACCCTGAACGACACCGGCAAAGCCATCTGGGACCAGCTCGACGGGCGGCGCAGCCTGGCCGACGTCGTGGCTGCGATCGAGACCGAGTTCGAGGGGGCCGAGGACGGCGCCATAGAACGCGACGTGCTCGGCCTCGTCGCTGAGCTCGTGGAGCGCAAGATGCTGGTGGCCGTCTGAGGCGGGGCAGGGCCGGCGCCGCCGCCACGGCGGCGCTGCGCGCGGCATACCAACGGCGCCTACCTGTCGCACCCCCCCAACAAGGGAATACAGTGGGCAGCGAACGCAATGACCCAGGGGCGGCGGCAGTGCCATCGCCGGAAGCAGGAGGCGCGAGCCCATGGACGAGCCCACGAGAAGAGCCTGGAGCACACCCGAGCTGATCGTGCTCGTGCGGAGCGGGCCGGGGGAGGCGGTGTTGCTTGGATGTAGGACGTGGACGTCCGGAGCGGACCGCGATGCAATGCACGATGCGTGTCTGCAATCCGCTTACCCATGTAACTACGTGTGTGAGAACCTGGCGGCGGGTTCGTAGCCCCCTACCCCTTGATCCCTCGGCTCTTGGCCCTCGGGAATCCGTGAAGGATGGCAGGGTCCACGGACCCCGCCGCGGAGCGCGAGGGGTATGCACTCCTCCGGCTTTGTGAAAGGGGCGGGCGGGGACCCCGAAAAGGGGTTGCCGCCCGCTCCGTGATGCTCCGTAAGGGGGGGCGCGGGTGGGCTCTTTCCACCCGCGCCCCCCGGTCTTCGTTATGCCTGCTGACAGATCACTGCCCATCATCGACCCGACCTACCGGCTGGTCCTCGAGGCAGGCCGCGCCGTGGGCGAGCTTCCCCGCAACCAGCGGCCGGGCCTTCCGGCGGCGCGGCGAAGCTGCGGCCTTCGACCTGCTGGAGGCGCTGGGCGCGGCGCGTTACGCCCGCGGCCCCGAGAAGCAGGCGCAGCTGGCGGGCGCCGCCCTGGCGCGGGACCGCCTGCGCCTGCTGATTCGCATGGCCTTCGACCTGCGCTGCCTCGCTCCGGCGCGCTACGAGGCGCTCTCCCGCATGGAGCGCGAGGTCGGGCGCCTGCTCGGCGGCTGGCGGAAGAGCGCCGCGCCGCCGGGCGCTTGATGGCCGACCTGCTCGCCGAGGCCGCCGCCTTCGCCAATCTCCTGCAGGCCTGGCGGGTACTGGAGAAGCGCCTGCCGGCCGCGCCGCGCCGCGCCTTCGCCGGGCGCCTCGAAGACCGCCTCCTCGACGGTGCGACTCGCTGGCGGCGGGGACGCGCACGCCCTGCGCCGCGCCCGCCGGCTTGCACCCCGCAGGCTCGGGCAAGAAGATCCCCGTGCCCCGCCTGAAGGACCGCCTCGCGCCGCTGGCTCTCAAGCAGGCGCTTCAGCCGAGCGCCGAGCGCTTCTTCACCTGCGACACCTGCGCCGGCCTGCCCGGCCGCGGCGGTCAGCGCGCCGCTTGAGCGGGCGATGGCGTTCCAGCGCCGCGTCGCGGCACCCGATAGGCCGCGCTCCGGCCGGCTGCTGAAAGCCGACGTGCGGCGCTTCTTCCCCTCGCTGCGCCACGAGGTCCTGCTGGAGACCTGCCGGCGGCGCTTTCGCGACGCCGGCCTGACCGCGCTGCTGGCGCGCTATCTCATCGTGTGGGTCGAGTGGTCAGAGACGCCCGGCCTGGGCATCCCTCTGGGCTCCTCCGCCCCCTGCCTGCTGGCGAACCTCCACCTCGACCCGCTTGACCATCAGGTCAAGGACGAGCTGGGGTGGGGGCGCCTTTCTGCATCGCGATCGCGCTTCCGCGACGGAGATGCAGGCGCGGCTGGCGGCACGGCTGGAGGAGGCGTTCGGGCTGACCCTGAGCGCCCGCAAGACCGAGGTGCGGCGCACCGGCAGCGGCGTCGACTTCCTCGGCTATCGCCTGTTTTCTCACCACCGCCTGCCGCCCCGTAGGAACATGGCCAAGGCGCGGGGCCGGCTGCAGCGGCAGGCGCGCGCCTACGCGGCCGGCGAGATCGACGCCGCCGACCTGCGGCGCAGCCTCACCGGCTGGCTGGGCCACGCGCGCTTCGCCGACACCTACAACTTCCGCCGCCGGCTGCTGGGCGCCGTGCGGCTGCGCAGGGGCGCTGGAGCGCCCGCCGCACCCGTCCCGGGCGCTCGCGGCGGCATGAACGGCCCGCCTATGCCTACGATAACCACCGGAGATCCAGCCGCTTCTCGTGCACGGCGCAATCCCGCAGATAGAGGTTGATGAGGTTCTGGTACGGCATCCCCAGCTCTGCCGCGAGTGACTTGAAGTAGGCCACCGTCGCCGTGTCCAGGCGGATCGTGATGGGCTGCTTCATCTGCTTGAGATAGGGGTTCGGCTCACCCTTCGTCGTGCCGAAGTCGTAGTGCCGCTTCATGACGTCACCTCCTCTTCCAGTACTCGGCCTCCTCCGCGCGGTCGGCTTTCCGCGCGGAGACGATGCGGATCACGGCGTCGCCGCCGCGAACGCAGTGGCAGACGAGAGGCGTCCGCAGCTGGAAGCTCATGCCGAGCAGCAGAAACCTGTCCTCGGTGGCCGCCTGATCGGGGTCGAAGAAGCGCACGGCGTGCTCGTCCAGGAAGACCGTCTGCGCCTCCTCGAAGGAGACGCCGTGCTTGCGCTTGTTCGTGCGGTTCTTCGGCCCGTCCCAATCAAGCCTGATCGCAGGCATATGTACGCTGTACGACCTCGTTGAGGGGCGGTCAAGGAGGTCCGCAGCGGGGAGGGCGAGCGCTGCGTCATCTCCCGGAGCCCCGAAGGCGCCGCGTGCGGCGGCGCCCGATCCGTGGTCGCCGCCGACGTCCCGCCGCGCTTCATGCCTTCGGGGGAGCGGCGCGCGGGGTCGTGCTGCGAGGGCGCCCCCCAGCACGCCGCCGCGACGAAGGCGGCGGGGCACGCCGCGCGACCGCGTGTCGTCGCGGCCGTCAGGTAGACTGGGCTCACGATAGCATCGACGGGGGCTAACAGGCGGCCGAGCAGACTCGCTGCGCTCGCGGCTGAAGCCACGCGCGTTGGCTGATCGGCGAGATCGACAGGGAGGTGGTGAAAGATGGAAGCAGTACAGGTGCAACAAGTCATCGCGAGAGATGGGGAGCTTCTGATCACGGGCTTGCCATACAAGCGAGGACAGGCCGTCGAGATCATCGTGATCCTCCAGCCTACCCCGCCTCAGCCGCGTGCTCGTTTGACCGTAGGACGGCTGCGCCGATCGGGGCTGATCGGTCTGTGGCAAGACCGTGATGACATCGGCGACAGCTCTGTCTATGCGCGCCGCCTACGGGAGCAAGCTCAACAGCGCGGAGACGTCCACCATGATCCTGCTCGGGTAGCGACGTGCTCATCGATCTGCTGCGCAGGCATCCCCCGGCAGTAGGGTGGTTCGAGGCGCTGCACGAGGATGAAGAGCTGGTGGTGTCTGGAACAGGAAAGCGTGCAGCACGAGCTGGCGACGTATGGGATCGTATGGCTCTCCCCGACGGATTGCGACAGGGCATTGGACGTGTTCGCCTCGTATCGCCTGAGCCACAACGCAGGGTAGCTGGATGTGCTGACCAGAGACACTACGGCTTCTTCCCCGGAATACAGACTGTCCAGCCATACGCAAAGAGCGGCTGAGAGAGTCGGTCGAGACAAGGACGGCCTGCCACCCCATCCTGCCGCCCCGTGTCCGTCGAGCGGAAGCGCGCCCATGCTCTGGCTGCGCGGCGTCAACTGCTCTGACCGCGCCTTCATCGCGGCCTCCTTGACGTGCGTCACGGTCGTCTGTCAGATTGCACGCTGTCAGATGACCGGGCAAGGAAGCCCCGACCAACCGACCACGAAGCGAGGCCTCGTGCCGACTCGACTGGAGCGTTACGAGCGCGCCTACCGCGCCCTGGCCGCGGAGCTTGCGAGCATCGGCTTCATCAGCCCGGGCAGCGTCGTGGTGCGCTACACCACCTGCGGCAAGGCGGGGTGCCGCTGCCAGGGAGACCCGCCGCGCCGCCACGGCCCCTACTACCAGTGGAGCCGCGCCGTCGCCGGCAAGACGGTGAGCCGCCGACTGAGCGAAAGCGAGGCCGAGCTCTACCGCGGCTGGATCGCCAACAGGCGCCGCCTTGAGGAGATCGTCGCGCGGATGGAGCAGGTCTCAGCAGCGGCCGCTGAGCTGCTCCTGCGTCGGGCGACCCCGCCGAAGGCGCCCCGGGCGGCGAAGCGCTGAGCAGCAAGGGTGAGGGGCCACATGGCCATCCCCGTCGCTCAGGCGCCGGTAATCCACGAATGGGGCCCCGGTGGGTGCATAGCCGGCAGCGCCTCCGCCGGGCGCGCCCGGCGGCCGCGGCGGCCGCGGCGGCCGCGGCGGCCCCGGCGCGGGGTAGTACCAAAAGGGAAGACAAGGATTCCTTAACTGTCGGGCCGCGTACGGCCGTTCGCAGGCTCGCTCGCCGGGGGGAAGATAAGGATCTGCCGGGATTCCTTATCTTCCCTCACAGTAGTACCCCGCCGCCGCGGCTGCGGCGGCTGCCACGGCTGCGGCGCGCCGTTTCCACCCCTCGCTGCGCCACGAGGTTCTGCTGGAATTGGCTCAAGGACGAGCTGAGGTGGAAGCGCTTCTCTGCCTGCTTCAGGCCAAAGCGGCGATCACGGCCCAGCACGCGCCGGTCGCCGCCACGGAGTGCGGAAAGTCCGTCAGGCGACGGGAAATCGCACGCGGCGTCTCCGAAATCCTGTCTGAATGAAGTTATCGCGTTCGGCCTTCTCGATCCTCTTCAAGGCCAACTCCAGAAGGAGCTCCCTTTTCTCCGGGTCCCTCTTCGCGGTCTTCTTGAATCTCCGGAGTCCCAGGCGGTCGCGGAGCAGCAACATCTCGGTGGCGGACGTTTGTTGTCGCGCTTCACCTGCGGGTCTCACAAGGCTTCCCGGTCTTTCAGTGTGCGAAGCTCGGCCAGAGTGTCGTTCTCCTGAAGAGCCGCCATCTTCTCGAGATAGACCCAGTCGAGCTCCTCCCGATAGCGCGCGATCAGAAGCTCCGCCATTTCGCAGTCGACTTCGGATCGCCAGTGCTTGCACGCGTTCATCCGGTCGATGATCAGGTCTTCGAGGCCGATGACGACGCAGCGCAGGCCTCCTTCGATCTCGACGGTCTCGCGCGGGGCATCCTCGCCGGCGAGCGCGGAAGCCGGAGCCTCAACGGCCATGTCCAGGCCCTCATGGACCCAATAGCGGCCCTTCTTGACAAAGTCCAGCTCCCGCAGCGCCGCGTCCAGAGCGTCGCGGTCGACGTAGGCCAGGTCGATGTCGGCCGTGAAATAGACCTCGCGAGTGTAGTAGGAAAGGGCCAGCCCCCCGATAAGCACCGGAGCCGGTTTGCCCCGGTCCTCCAGAACGCGGGTGATCAAACCGGTCATCAACATCTGGCGGGCGAAGGGGGCTTCGGTCGTGGCGATCTTCGTCAGGATGTCCTTGATATCCACGGGCTCATGATGACAACAGCGGAGAGGAGAAACAAGTCCGCGGCGGGCGCTCGACGCGAGCGGATCCGCAGGCAAATGCCCGGCGCGGACACGGGCCGCGCTCGATCAATCGTCCAGGCCGACGATGCGATCGAAGAGCAGGATGGCATGGTCCGCGCACGCGGCCCTGACGGTCTGCCAGTCGCTCCAGCGCGGATCGAGGTTCTTGTATTCGGCCAGGTCGAGCTCTTCGAGGTCGTAGGGCAGCGGATCGGCAAGCTGGATCTGCATCTGCTGCAAAGCCGATTCTTCGTTCGGCGGTGGGTAGAGCTGGTCGACAGGCCGCAGCGCCTCGATCATCTTCTCGGCGCCCATATGTTCGGCCAGGGCCACGAGATCGAGATAGTCGCGGGTCGCGTTCCGCTTGAGGATCAGCACCCCCTTGATGCGCAGGATCTCGGCTGCGGTGGGAACGGTGAGTGTCTCACTCCGGTCTCGACGCCGTCCAGGCTGCCGAGAATCTGCACGGGACGCGTGACGCGGGCCGTCTTCCAGCCGGCGACCGACTCCAGCTCGGCCAGCGCCTGATCGAAGCGCTGCCGCGGATCGGTGAGGACATGATCCGCATCGGTGGACAGGCGATGCTCCGCGTACAACGCGGAAGCGCTCCCTCCGACGAGGACGGCACCCGGCAGGATGCCCTGCGGGTGGGCGGCAGAGGCAAGCGCCTGCTCCCACTCAGGCCAGGTGTCGCTCGGCATACTGCTTCCAGAAGCGGTAGCGCTGGGCAGAGGGATTGGCGACATGCGCCCGGCAAACCCGCAGCGCCTTCTGCAGCACGCCCGGGTCGGCCAGCACGGCCCGGCGCAGCTCGGCCCAATCGCGCCGCTTGCCGCGCGCGATCACGTCGTCGATGGCAGCCAGGGTGAATTGCCGATGGGTGAGGTGACGGTGCAGCACAGGCGGATGATACAGCCGCGATCACGGGTTCCCTATCACCTGCGCGCGGCTTCGAGATGCTCACGGACGACAGGGGGACGAGCTCTTCGCCCTGAACGGCGCCGGCGAGGCCATCGGGGACCGGCTCGACGGGCGGCGCAGCCTCGCGGGCGTGGTGGCCGTGCTGAGCCCGGAGCTCGAGGAGGCCGAGGACGGCGCTGGAGAACGCGACCTGCTCGGCCTCCTCGCCGAGCTCCTCGCGCGACTGAAGCCACGCACGTCGAGCCGATCGACGAGATCGACAGGGAGGTGGTGAACTCGTGCTTCTCCAGCCTGCCCCGCCTCTGCCGCGTGCCCGTTTGACCGCAGGACGGCTGCGCCGATCGGGGCTGATCGGTCTGTGGCAGGACCGTGATGACATCGGCGACGGCTCCGTCTCGCCGCGCCGCCTCAGGGAGCAAGCTCAACAGCGCGGAGACAGCGCTCAGCCCTTCCGGCGCCGGCCTTCTTCGCGGCTCAGCCGGGACAGTTCGATCTCCAGCCGCACCCATCGCGAGGTGAGCTCCCGGAACCTGCGGTAGTTCTCCAGCTCCTTCTCAAGCGCGGGGAGCTCATCCGGCCTCACGTACCTGGTGTGGCCCTTGCCCAGGTAGCTGTAGCTGAGCTGGTGGTACTCACCGCCGCGGGTGCGCTTCTGGGCGGAGAGGCTCCCCGGATGCATGCGGCCCAGCCCCGCGAGGCTCACCTTGAGCGCGGCGATCTCCGCTTCCAGCTCTGGTTGAGAGGCGCTCATCGTTGTATCCTAGCATGACTACAACGGACTGTCGAGGACGGTCCCCCAGGAGAGGACGTGAGCCCTGAGCGCCGCGAGATCCGTCGAGCGGAAGCGCGCCCGTGCTCTCGCTGCGCAGCGTGAACTGCCCTGGCGTCGCCGGCGTCGCGGCCTCCTTGACCTGCGTCACGGTCATCTGTCATGTTACATGCTGACCGATGAGCGGGCAACGAAGCACCTACCCACCGACCACGAAGCGAGGCGTCGTGCCGACTCGACTGGAGCGTTACGAGCGCACCTACCGCGCCCTGGCCGCGGAGCTCGCCGGCCTCGGCTTCATCAGCCAGGGCAGCGTGGTGGTGCGCTACACCACCTGCGGCAAGGCGGGCTGCCGCTGCCAGGGCGATCCGCCGCGGCGCCACGGCCCCTACTACCAGTGGAGCCGCGCCGTGGCCGGCAAGACGGTGAGCCGTCGGCTTACCGAACGCGAGGCTGAGCTCTACCGCGGCTGGATCGCCAACAGGCGCCGCCTCGAGGAGATCGTCGCGCGGATGGAGCAGACCTCAGCGGCGGCGGGCGAACTGCTCCTGCGTCAGGCGACCCCGCCGAAGGCGCCCCGGCCGGCGCAGCGCTGAGCAACACAGGTGGGCGAAGGAGGCGCCCCGCCCCGCCCGGCGCCGGCGGATGCTTGACACACGGGTATATCGGTCATGGACCGCCCCAGAAGCACCGGTATATCGGTAGGTGGTGTCATGCACTCGGCGAAGCTTCTCGAGATCCTCGCGAGTCACAACCGCTTCTGGTCGTCCGGCCGCCTCGAGGCGGGCGTGGACCGCGACGTCCTGCCGGCCTGCCTGCGGCAGGTGGACGCCAAAGAGGTGGTCGTCATCAAGGGGGTGCGGCGCTGCGGCAAGTCCACCCTCATGGCGCAGATCATCAGGGCGCTGCTGGCGCGGGGAGAAGCCCCCACGGCCATCCTCAGGGTCAACCTCGAGGAGCCCCTCTTCGCGCCCGAGTACGGCGCCGATCTTCTGGAGCAGATCTACCGTCTCTGGCGCGAGCGCGTGCAACCCGAGGGCCGCTGCCTGCTCTTTCTGGACGAGGTCCAGAACATCCCGGGCTGGGAGCGCTGGGTGCGCGGCCGCACCGCTACGGAGGATCTCAAGGTCTTCGTCACCGGGTCTTCGTCCCAGCTGCTCTCTCGCGAGGTCGGCGCCAAGCTCACCGGCAGGCAGGTGTCTTTCGAGGTCTTCCCCCTCTCGTTTCCCGAGTATCTGCGTTTCAAGGGGATCGGGGCGATCACGCCCCTGGAGTACGCCGCAGGCAAGGCCGCCACCCGCCGGCGCCTTGCCGACTACCTCCAGTACGGCGGCTTCCCCGAGGTGGTTCTCAAGGAAGCGGTGGAAGACAAGGAGCTGCTGCTGAAGAGCTACTTCGAGGATCTGCTCTACCGTGCGGGACATCGTGGCCCGCCATGAGGTGCGGGACGTCGCGAATCTGCGGAATCTGGCGGTGTACCTCCTGACCAACATCGCCCGCCCCACCAGCATCAACAAGCCGAAGCGCAGCTTCTCCATCTCCCAGGACAAGACGGAGCACTACGTGTCGGCCATCCTGGAGAGCTGCCTGCTGTCGCGGCTGCAGATGTTCTCCTGCTCCCTGAAGAGCACCCAGCGGGCAGGCTTCAAGCCCTACGCCGTCGATACGGGCCTGAGCGCCTGTGTGCCCCTCGTCAGGTTACTGCTGGATCTGTAGGCGGCGCTCCGCGGCTGATCGGGGTTCGGGCCTGGGGCCTGGCCGGTATGTGCCGGGGCCGCCGGGGCCGCCGGGGCCGCCGGGGACGCCGGGGCCGCGGGATCCGCCCGGTCCGCCGGGTCCGCCGGAGCCGCCGGGTCCGCCCGGTCCGCCCGGTCCGCCGGAGCCGCCCGGCGGGTGCATAGCCGGCAGTGATTCCGGCGGGCAGCGCTCCCGGCCGGCCGCGGGTGGCGAGGCCGCCAGGGAAGCTGAGGGGAACGGAGCGCTCGTTCAAGCCACCGGTTCCTCGGCGGGAGCGCCCGGCGCGCGCGCGGGCGGTCCGGCGGCCCGGGCGCGGGGTAGTACCAGAAGGGAAGATAAGGAATCCTTAACTGTCGGCTCGCGAACGGCCCTCCGCAGGCTCGCCCGCCGGGGGGAAGATAAGGATTCGCCGGAATTCCTTATCTACCCTCACAGTACTACCCCGCCGCGGCGGCTCCGGCGGACGGGCACGTGCCGGCCGGCGCGCGCGGCGCGCCATGTCCGCCTTCTCGCGGCCGTCGATCCGGAGGCTGAACGCGCAACCGGACGGAGGGGGATGGTCATGCGGACCCATTCGCGACATGCCGCCCCGCCGCCGGGCCGGGAGAGCGCAGCGATCATCCTCGCCAAAGAGTCGGGCGCAACCGGTCCGGTCTTGACTCCAGATGACCTTTCGCGAGCCCGCCGGATGGCGCCACGCTTGGCGACACGCCTCGCCCGGCGCCTCGCCCGGTGCCACGCCTGGCGCCAAAAGGCGCATCATTCCCAGAAAGTCATGACTTTTCGGGAACAGCCACCAAGATAGTCAG
>Ga0194058_10001026_pt1 | contig 13985 bp, 14 predicted proteins | sample SepL4417m_MetaG_FD_155490 | JGI IMG/M metagenome (GOLD analysis project Ga0194058, IMG submission 155490) | Anoxic zone freshwater microbial communities from boreal shield lake in IISD Experimental Lakes Area, Ontario, Canada - Sep2016-L442-17m | ecosystem: Environmental > Aquatic > Freshwater... | reverse complement strand
CAAAAGCGCCTGTACACGGTGTTAAAATCTGACAAATACCTGGACGATCGTTATTTATCACGCTCCATGCGTAAATATTTTAAACGCGGGCATAACCATACTCATAATCAAATCATCGTTCGTTCTGACGATTACACCGTATTTACCTTGGGCGGCAGAGTCTGGATTAAAATCCCCAGCTTGATTAAAGGCAAGCGCATCGCCATCCCCTTAAGTACCACTGTAGCGCCTAAAGGTAATCTGCGGATTATTTTGCGCAACGGCAAAGTCGAAATTCACTATGCCGCCGAAGCAGTTAAAACCAACGATTGCGGCACTCAAACCATTGGCGTGGATAAAGGCTATACCGAAGTATTGACCGATTCCGATGGCGTGCATCATGGCGTTACGCTGGGCGCGGTGCTGACCAAAGAATCAGATAAGCTAAAGAAGAAATATCAGCGTAGAAACAAGTTAAAGGCTATTGCCAAAAAGAAACCCTGGGTGACAAAACACAACCTGGGTCGCAAAAAACTGGACAAGCAAGCGATCAAACACCAAGCGGGTGTTAGAACGATTGTGCATGAAGCCGTCAATCAAGTTATTGATAAGGCAGCGGTGATTGCCACCGAAGATTTAACTTCACCAATTGCCGGCAAAAAATTTGGCAAGAATGTGAGCCGCCGCTTGTCCGCTTGGACGAAAGGCGTTATTGCCAGCGCAATAGAAAATGTATCTCGCCGTAGAGGTTCTACGGTCGTTTACGTCAATGCTGCCTACACTTCACAAATGGATTCTTGCGACGGTTCCCTTTCGGGGAAGCGGCGCGGGGAGAAGTTTTATCGTGAAAACGGGGAGGTGTTGCAGGCAGATGTAAATGCCGCACGAAACGTATTAGCAAGACTCCACGACTCAGAGATAAGTCGATGGCTAGCCTATAAACAGGTTAAAGCCATATTGCTACAACGGAACAGTGCCAATCGGTTGAAACTGCTCAACCAGGACTCCAGTTGCAGGTTGAAAAGCCTATCAACGGAGAGCGAATTACTTAATGCGTACATTTGCGTATAAAATTAAGAGCAGGTAATTAATAGCCGTTAAGATGGCTCCTTAACGTGCTTAAAATCCGCCTTAGAATACCAGCCAGAGAGCCACGAGAGGCGCAATATTCAAAAGGATAAGTCCAATTTTATAGACTGCCATGCCGGCATAGTGGAGCGCATCAAAACTTTCTACCGAGATGAAAAACCATCGACTATGAAGACGATACAGCCAGTCGTGGGCAAAACTGAACACGCAAAACCAGATTAAAAGCATCACATAATTAAAGGTAAGACTGTAAAGCAAAAGCGCTTTAATAATATCCGGACTCATGGCAACACCTTATATTTTAAAATTTAAAATAATTAAAAAAACGGCTACCAACTTTTTGACAGGACAAGCAAAAAGACTTAATCGTCAATAGGGTTAACTTAATGATAAATCATCAAAAGAGACCGTTCGCTGAGCGGAGTCGAAGCGAGTTGTCCGCTTCGACTCCGCTCAGCGAACGATTTAACCTTATACTGTCCCAATTTAGTGGGCAGCCAAAAAAACTACTCCCACTTTGCTTCATGCGCACTATCGACCATCTAACGCACACCTTCGTCTCTGGGACTGGCTTCTCTTATTGAGCGCGTTAATTCTGCCCGTTGCCTGTCAAGCACCAGCCATTCAATTTCCCGGCGTAAATGCTCGTCTTTACTCTTGGTGGCTTCTGCACGCAGTTCCACCTCTTTAATTTCGGCCTCCAAGCGCATTTGATGCAGGCGGTTTTCATGCTCTATTTTTACAGCTTCCAATCTTTCCTGTCTTTTTTGTCGCTCCAGTTGATGGGCTTCCTGTTGCTTAAGTTCGGCTTCCAGTTCCAGTTGTTTTAACCGTTGCTCCTGCTCTTTGCCTTGCAGCCATTGAAGCCGCTCTTTTTCATATTCCCGGGTTTCCGAGTCCCGTTGCAATTCTTTCAAAACGCGTTGATGTTCCAGTTGCTGAGCCTGTTTTTGCAGATCCAGTTGTTGTTGGCGAATTTGCTGGTCTTTTTGATACTGGATTTCTGCTGCCAATTCAATTTCTTTTAACTGCAACTCATGGTTGGTTTTTTCCACCTGCAAGCGCATTTCTATCGCATGTTGCTCAATGCGCTGCGCCTCTTGCTCCTCCAATTGTCGCTTGATTGCTTCAGCTTCCAGTTTTTGCTTTTGTCGCTGAATTTCATCTTCCTGATTAATGGCTTCCAACTGCTTTTGCTTATGTTCCAAACGCAACAATTCCAGTTCCAGTTGCTGAGCCTGTTTTTGCAGATCCAGTTGTTGTTGGCGAATTTGCAGGTCTTTTTGATACTGGATTTCTGCTGCCAACTCAATTTCTTTTAACTGCAACTCATGGTTGGTTTTTTCCACCTGCAAACGCATTTCTATCGCATGTTGCTCAACACGGTGCGCCTCTTGCTCTTCCAACTGTCGCTTGATTGCTTCCGCTTCCAGTTTTTGCTTTTGTCGCTGAATTTCATCTTCCTGATTAATGGCTTCCAACTGCTTTTGTTTATGCTCCAAACGCAACAATTCCAACTCATCTTCCTGCCGAAACAATTCCTGAGCTTGTTTCTCGCGAAATTCAAAGTTTTTTTGCATCACATTGAGATAAACGGCTTCCTGAGTAAAGCGGCCATCCAGCTTTTCGTCGTCGCTAAGCTCTTCAAAAACCGAGGTTAATTCACAAACCGCCCGACACTGGATATGCTTTAAAATTAAGGTTTCATTAATGACACTTTCAATCTGCCGTTCCATTTCCAGCAAACCGGTTTGTACCCACGCGCCATCTTTTAGATAACTTAACTCGGCGTTCACAATGTCCTTTATAACACTTTCGTAGCTGACTTTTATCTGCTGATTAACGGCTGGCAAGGCATCCAAATTTCTTTCTACATAATTGATGGTCGCTTGAAAATAAATTTGTAACTGTGTGGTTAGCGTACAAAATCCACCATAAAGCCTCGTATTGATCGTCAAATCCCAATTTTCTATGGGCAGTGAATAAACACGATGATAAAAACGCGGAATAAAGTGTTGAGGCCGCTCAAACAACTGGTGATAAAAGCCCAACCTGGAAATAACAACCCGTCTTTCCGCATCAAAACCGGGGTCCCAAAACAATTGACTGGATTCCAAGGCGTTATTTTCGCCTGTCAACCAGGCATCCAAGGGCGATAAACCATTATTCATAAGTCACCTGACTCTTGTCCGCTTGCGCAGTCGCAAAAGACTGCGCTTTGATGGCTCTAAGCTGCGCCGCCATTCGCTCGGCAACCAGCGGGTAAAGATTAGGCGCAAACTCTACTGATTTATCATCAATTTTACGCAAAAAACCACGACTCAATAAAAATCCGACGGCAAACATGCGAGACAAATCAGAATAACGTCTGGCACGTTCAATATCCGATTTTTCTATGATCATTTCCAGCTCATCATTATCATTGATTCTAAACTGGGTAAACTGCCGGATGCATTCAAATGCCAGCTCTTGTTCTTGCTCTGAAAGAGGCCCCGGTGCCGTGCTTTCCAATCGATAAGACAATAAAAAAGTAAAAAAATCGACCATGGCCGCACAGGAAAAAGCAAACAAGGAAAAGTCATTCCACATGGAAAAGGACGGCGTTACGCCCTGAACAAACTGGGTATAAGTCATTAATATCGGAGCTTGGGGAACGGTATGTCCGGCATTGGTAGCGAGTTGATTAAACTTAAGCTGCACTTCCTGCAACCCTGCCAAAGCGTTTTGAAAGTTATTTTCAGTATCAACCGTCAAGTGGTTCAGACTGGTTTGTAGCGTTCGGATATGCTCATCCAGCAGATGAAATTCTTTGTCCAGCTGATCAAACTCCGTCTTTTTAGCTTGATAGCGTTGATTATAATGCTTCCAGAAAGGCCCTTCGCCGACTACGTTTCTATTCCCCGGAGGAATTTGTGCATGGGTTCCAAAATAAGCCTGGGTCACATCAGCGGTCGCTTTATCCAACTCACTGTTTTGCTGCTTTAAAATATCGCTTTTGGTTATCAAAATTGCGGACAGATAAGTATCCACATCCTTGCGCATCTCGTTGATTCGGTTTATGCGGATGGTTTCACTTTGAGAAACCTCATAAAACTTGAAATACGAAAAAGTAATGGATGCCGTGATAGCGACCAGCAAAGACATGACGACACTTAAATAACGTAAGCGATTAGCTTTCCAGTGAATGCCGGCAATTTCCAGTGAGCAGATAACGATAATCGATTGAATCGCAATGGTGATAATCAGTGCAATCCAGGGAACAATAAAATGTGACAGACCGTAGTAGGTTGTAAATCCCGAGGCGATACTTAGCATCAAGACAATGGGAATCGACCATATCCTCAACATGCCGACAAACAAGGTCTGAATGCTGTTGAGTAAACTACCCAATCCACCATGGTTAATTTTAATAAAGCTTTCTTTGCCCATAAGAATTTATGTGGATATGATAGGTTGGCTCAAAATGAAGTCTATTTGATTAAATCGAGAAATGCAAACGACACTAAAGTCTTATTATAAACGGTTATGCCGCTTATGGCTTGGACAAGTCCAATCAGCATGATCCATACGGATAACGATGACCAAACCAGACAATTCTTATTAACTTTATAATTCAGTCGACTAACAATGGACTACTCTGCAATACTTCAAGAACTAAACAAAGCGTCATTATTTGATTTACATCGGTTAGAATCGGCCATTAATCAGGAATTATCCAACCCAACGCGGCTAGACCAGATTAAAGCACGCTTAAAAACCGGCCAATTAATCAGCTATTTTGATCCTCAATCGAACAGCCTGATTGACGCCGTGATTCTAAAAGTTCAAAGAACTCGCTGCCTGGTAAGAAACATCAACGACCAAAAAAGGTGGACGTTGCCTTTTTATTATCTCAACCTGGATGCTGTTGACGCTGATATTCAACCCGCCAAAAATGCCGTTGGCATACCCAAAAGCTCGTTAAAAGTCGGTGCCAAAGTTGGCTTTAAAGACAAAGAAAACAATGACTTGTTTGGCGAGGTGATTCGCCTTAACCCCAAAAGAGCCACCGTTAAAATCAATGAACACAGCCGATGGCTGGTCAATTACAAGCATTTGTTTTATGTGATTGAGGGAGAACTTGGCGATACAAAAGAGCAGACTTTTATACCGCGTGATTTGTAACTTGGGGTTACCACTGAATGCAGTAGACCTGGCGGGTTTGTAAAACCTGCCAGGTCTACCACCTAAACGTGAATGGGCTTACGAAACTTGTCCGGCTTAAAGACACAACCTCGCCTCATAAAAATTGCTTGGAGAAATTAGCGATGGCAAGAGCGATAAGAGCCCCCATCATCCATTTTAGCAAATTAAGATCGGCCTTTATGGGTGCAAGCTCGATCTGTAAATCTTTTTTAGTGACCAATTCTGACTCTTCAATTGCTGCTCGCATTGCCTCGGTCAAGCCTTCTGCCTACTTTTGATCAAAACCCGCTTCTTCCAATTTACGAACAAATTTATGTGTATCAAATGTAATCGTTGCCATAATAAGCACCCAACAAATTTTAAATTGCTTCTAGTATACCAAATTATTATAAAAGCAAAGCTCAATTGGTTTGGCATAAACTGATTACTAAGAAACTTCATCAATCTTCAAAATAGTAAAATTGTTACGACTGAGCTTCCGGCTAAAGCTTTCTGAGTTTGATATGCTATTGAAAAATCCGGCTCTGAGTCTGTATGTACTTCAAGAATATTCACAAGAAATCAATGAGGTGCCGTTATCTCAAGCTCTGACAAATAACAACCTGGATCTTCGGCCCAGTAGTTTGCTGTGGTTTGTGCCGCTCTGACACGCGTATTGCCATTGCAGATAGATTGATAATGACAAGTTCCGCAACGACCTTCCAGTGGGCGTGGAATTTGTTTTAGTCCGGCCATTAAAGGATCAGAGGTGTCCATCCATATTTCTGAAAACGGGCGATCTTTTACATTACCCAAATCATAATGCCACCAGAACGTGTCGGGATGCACGTTGCCGAGGTTATCGATATTGGCAACATTAACACCGGAAGCATTACCGCCCCATTGTTTCAGTTTGGCTTTAATGTGTTCGGCTTTATCCGGAAAATGTTTTGTGACCCAATGCAAAAAATAAACGGCATCTGCGTCATTATTGCCGGTAACAAATTCCCTGTCCTTGCCTGCTTTAAGCCAGTCATAGCAGGTTTTAAACATCAAATCCATGGCATCACGGGTCATTTCAAAATGCGCGTCATCTTTACGATTTCTGTTGCCACGCCCCCCATAATTCAAATGTGACAAGTAAAACTTGTCTATATCGTTATCGTCCATTAGTTGTAAAAGAGCCGGAAAATCCATCGCATTATCCTGTGTTAAGGTAAAGCGAATACCGACTTTAATCCCTTTATCCAGACACAAATGCACACCGCGCAGGGCTTCGTCAAAAGAACCTTTTACCCGCCGAAACTGGTCATGGGTATCTTTAATGCCATCCAGACTTACGCCGATATATTGATAATCAATAGCCGCTATTTCATCGATATTTTCAGCCGAAATTTTGGTACCATTACTGGACAGGGCAACATAGAACCCCATGTCTTTGGCGCGACGGGATATATTGAATATATCGGGATGTAATAACGGCTCACCGCCCGACAAAATCAACACCGGCACTTTAAAGGCTTTTAAATCATCCATGACCGTATAGATTTGTGGGGTAGTTAATTCTCCGGGAAAATCAATATTGGCCGAGGTGGTGTAACAGTGTTTGCAGGTAAGATTACAGCGGCGAATTAAATTCCAGATAACCACCGGAGCTGCAGGTTTGCGTGCGGGTTTTAACGGTGTCGGGGTTAGCAGTTCCCGCATGTATTGGCTTAATCTAAACATGTAGAGCGTCCTTTTTTTAGTTGCACCATTGTAACGCATCTAATTTTGATAGTCTTGTAGACCGGAATAAGCCGATTCGAGCGACAGCAAGACTGGGTATTTCAGGCGCACCGCTACTGTTTTAAGAATCAACGCAACCAATAATCCATTGCCAAGCCGACAAAAACGACCGTACCAAACCAGTTATTATTTAGAAAGGCTTTAAAACACAAGACCTTGTCCCGATGAAAAATTAATTTTTGCTGATAAACCGAGAATCCAGCCGCCACTAAAATACCGCCATAATAAGGCCAGTTCAATTGCTGCATTTGCCCCACGGCAATCAGTAATCCGACAATAATAATCTGCAAAATTCCCATGATGTGTCGATCGTAAGCACCAAAAAGAATGGCGGTTGATTTAATGCCTATTTTTAAATCATCCTCTTTATCGACCATGGCATACATGGTGTCATAAACCAACGCCCATAAAACAACGGCTAAATACATCACCCACGCCACCGCCGGAATGCTGTTGATTTGTGCAGAAAAAGACATGGGCACCGCCCAACCAAAGGCAATACCCAAATAAGCTTGCGGCAACTGTGTGTAACGCTTCATAAAAGGATAGCTGGCGGCCAGAAATGCAGCGATAAAGGACAACAAGATGGTATAAATATTCAGCGTTAATACCAAGCCAAAAGCACACAGACATAACACCATAAAGAGGATAAGCGCTTCTTTGGGCTTAACGTTGCCTGCTGCAATCGGGCGTTGTTTGGTGCGCTCTACATGCGGATCAAAATCCCTGTCCGCATAGTCATTAATCACGCAACCGGCAGCACGCATCAATACCACACCCAGGCAAATAACGCTTAACACCCATAAATCAGGTTTGCCGTTACTGGCGACCCAAAGCGCCCATAAGGCGGGCCATAATAAAATTAAAATACCAATAGGCCGATCGAATCGTGCTAATAACCAATATTGCTTCATTCGATCCATTACCTGTTCTTTAAGATTTGTTATTGGCACGCGTTTACCCCTATGATAAATACTTAACTTCTTTAACGACTAAAAACCGGCTGAGTAAAATCAGAGTGGTTTTCAAGCGTATAATTTATTAAAAATGCTATTATAGCGTCTTTATTTTATTGGGGACTTGTGCCCTGTGGGTGTGTGAACCATGAGCGTGAAAATTTATCACAATCCGCGTTGCGGCAAATCACGTCAAACCTTGCAATTACTACAAGCGCAAGGCGTTGATGTTGAGATTATTGAGTATCTGAAAACACCGCCCAATGCCGAGGAACTGGATGACATTCTACAAAAACTGGGCATGGAGCCGCGTAAGTTAATGCGCAAGAAAGAAGCCGTCTATAAGGAAAGTGGTTTGGATAACCCGTCCCTTGATCGGCAGGCGCTAATTAATGGCATGGTCAATAATCCAATACTCATTGAACGCCCGCTTGTTATTGCTAACGACAAGGCTGCTATCGGTCGTCCACCGGAAGCTGTACTCGCTATTTTATAAGCCACTACTCCTAACTTTATGATAAAAATTCTGGTTCTTTATTTCTCCCGCAACGGTGCAACCGCAGAAATGGCTAATTATATCGCTAGAGGCGTGGAGGCTGTAACCGGAGCTGAAGCGGTTCTGAGAACAGTGCCGGATGTTTCCAGCATTTGTGAAAAAACGGCCGATAGCATTCCCGCCCACGGCGCTATCTACGCAACGCTTGACGACTTAAAGCAGTGCGATGGCCTGGCTCTGGGCAGCCCTACCCATTTTGGCAATATGGCAGCACCGTTAAAATATTTTATTGATGGCACAACCGAGATCTGGTTTTCCGGTGCCTTAATCGGCAAACCGGCGGGTGTATTTACCTCAACCGGCAGCTTGCATGGCGGCCAAGAAAGCACGTTATTAGCCATGATGCTGCCACTGTTGCATCACGGCATGCTTTTGTTGGGTCTACCTTACACGGAAACTGCTTTGCGGGAAACCACATCAGGCGGCACACCTTACGGCCCAAGTCACTTGTCTGTAGAGCAGACTGGCTTAACTGATCATGAAAAAAAACTGTGTCTGGCACTCGGAACACGTTTGGCTAAAACGGCACACCTTTTAAAACAGCTATAAACCAGGATTCATGAATATAAAACCGATCTATTTTCACTCTGTTGCCTTGGCTGGTTTTTTGGGTCTATTTGCCTTATTAATGCTCTGGAATACGGTGTTAGTGCCCTCATCCGGGTTTCCTGTTGCGTTAAAACTGTTAATAACCGTAACTCCTTTGTTATTGCCGTTGCGCGGTTTTTTAAACCGCAACGCCAGAAGTTGCAACTGGATGGCTTATGTCAGCATGATCTATTTTTTACATGGCTCGATAGAAACGTATGCCGGCAGCACTGATCGCCTGTACCCCTGTTTGGAACTTATCCTCAGTGTCATGCTGTTTTTGGGCGCAACACTCTATGTGCATTTTTCAGGAAAGCAGGGATGACCCTATCAAAGCAGTTGCCCTTACATTTTGAGTTTAGAGCGAATCAGACTTTTGATGACTTTTTTCCCGGGAGTAATCTGGAGATTATTGCTCACTTAAAAAAAAGTATCCAAGGTAACGGTGAGCGGCAGATTTTTATTTGGGGTCAATCCGGTCTAGGCAAAAGTCATTTGCTGCAAGCTTGCTGTCATCAGGCTCAAAGTCGACAACTCAGCTCTTTTTATTTTGCCTTGTCGGCTTTAGAGCTACCTGATCCGGATTTATTAAAAGATTTGGATAAGTTTGATATTGTTTGTTTTGACAATATAGAGTACATCGCCGGTAACGAAATATGGGAACTGGCTTTTTTTAATTTTTATAATCGACTTCGCGATCAGGGGCATTCGCTTATTTTGTCGGCATCCAGTCCACCCACTGAAATTGCTTTCCGGTTACACGATCTTAAAACCCGCCTTAACTGGGGACTGACGTTAAAAATCCAAGCCTTATCGGATAACGATACAATCACTGCCTTAATTTTTAAAGCCAACCAAATGGGCTTCGAAATATCGCCTCAAGCGGTGCGTTTTTTACTGACACACTATGACCGGGACTTGTCTTCTTTATGGGCGTTGCTAACCAAGCTGGATCGTGCATCATTGGCGGCCAAACGTAAATTAACCATTCCCTTTTTAAAGCAAATTCTGAGCGGAGAATCCCGTGACGACTAAAGTTCTTATTATTGGCGCAGGAGCGATTGGCGGATTTTATGGCGCATTGCTGGCAAAAGCCGGCGCAGAGGTTGCTGTCGTTTGTCGCTCTGATTACGATCATGTCAAACAACAGGGTTTTATCATTGACAGCCAGACACTTGGCACCTGGACATTTACGCCGTCGCACGTTTTAAAAAGTGCTGCCGAGTATCAAGGCACAGCCGACTATATTTTACTTTGCACCAAAGTTATTCCGTCCGTGGATCGAGCAGCCCTGATACGCCCGGCTGTGACCGCCAATACAGCGATTGTATTTATTCAGAATGGCGTTGAAATCGAACAGGAACTTGTTGACGCGTTTCCTGATAATGAAATCATTAGCGGTCTGGCGTATATTTGTAGCCATAAAATAAAGCAAGGTAAAATATTGCACCAAGCCTATGGCAGACTGGCTTTGGGCACACTACCTGGCTCTGTCAGCCACAAAACGGCAAGGCTTTGTGAGTTATTTGAACACGCGGGTATTGAATGTAACGCGACCGAGAACATTGTGACCGAACGCTGGAAGAAATGTGTCTGGAACGCACCGTTTAATCCCTTATCGGTATTATCAGGAGGATTGTCAACGTTAGACATCCTAAAATCCCAAGAAGCTTTTGTCCGTTGTATTATGCAGGAAATTTGTCTTATAGCAGAAGCTGTCGGCCATCGACTGCCTGACACTATAATTGATGTTAATATGGCAACTACTTACGGCATGCTGCCGTATAAAACCAGTATGCTGCTGGATTATGAAAACGGCCGCCTTATGGAAACCGAAGTGATACTGGGTAATGCTTTACGGGCAGGAAAACGCGCTGGCTTAAATATTCCTTATTTAGAATCTGTCTATGCGTTGATGAAGCTCAGGGAATTGAAACTTTGCGTGTAGCATAAAAGATATAATCCGCCGTATAAGCCACCCGCATCTCTGCTCCCAAGTGATTTGAGTCACATCCCGACACCGGCGATAATCCTCCGTGAGTATTAATCCGGTTAATAAAGTGCACGTCTGAAAACAAACCGTCACCCTTATGCGCAATCGCCTCAACAAGTAACCAAGAAACAGAAGAATCGGGTGCGACATCTATTTTATTCAGCACCCGACCAACGACTCGACTCCCGTCTTTATGCTCCCATACAGGCCCGGCATAATGACTACCCACAACTTGCCCTTGTGCAGCAAACAATTTGGCGTCAGGCGCTTGTAACTGCCATGAATAGACGCTGTTGCTTAGTGTGCATTGATAAATCTGGTCACCTTTCGCGTTTACAGCCAAAACCGGGCTACTTCCAACTGGCGGTTTAATTTGCTCAGGCATTGAAACGTCGGCACAAGCGATTACGGGAAACAAAACCCATAAATGCACCCACTTTTTAAACATAGGTTTTATCCTTTGTAACTTTTATTGAAGTTGTTAATAAAGCTGGCGAATGACAAAACAGCAATATCCAATCGATGCTTTAGGTGATGCAAAAAAAACCTTCTGCATCAAAAGATGCAGAAGGTTTTTTGTATTAATTAAGCCGTGAAATTAGCTTCAGCAAAATCCCAATTGACTAATGCCCAAAAAGCTTCCAGATAAGCTGGGCGAGCATTACGATAATCAATATAGTAAGCATGCTCCCAAACATCACAAGTTAATAAGGGCGTTTGACCGGTAGTTAACGGGCAACCGGCATTACTGGTGCTTACCAAAGCCAAAGTGCCATCAGCATTTTTTACCAACCATGCCCAGCCTGAACCAAAAGTAGTTACCGCACATTTAGTAAACTCTTCCTTAAATTTTGCAAAAGAACCAAATGTTGTGTTGATGGCATCAGCTAAAGTGCCGGTAGGTTCGCCACCACCATTTGGAATAAGGCTGTTCCAATAAAAAGTGTGGTTCCAGACTTGTGCCGCATTGTTAAAAATGGGCCCTGATGATTTTACGATAATTTCTTCCAGAGACAAGCCTTCAAACTCGGTGCCTGGAACAAGGTTATTCAGATTGGTTACGTAGGTTTGGTGATGCTTGCCATAATGATACTCTAAAGTTTCTTCTGAAATGTAAGGTACCAATCTATTGTTTGGGTAAGGTAAAGCAGGAAGTTCGAAAGCCATTTGCGTATCCTAAATAGTAAAGGTTAAAAAAATTGATTTAACTACTGGCCATTAAAAATAAATACCAAGCAATTTAATAAACCATTACTTTAGCACTGCTAGCCAATTAAATAAAGCAGGACTTTTATCATTCAATTAACCCAAAATATCTACGGTTAAAAATATTAGCATGGCAATGTGTATTGCGTGCATTATGATACCCACATAAAATTATTTTATAATTTACCTTACGTAAACTACTATCCTATACTTCATGGTCACTAAAATTAATTCTCCACTCCCTGTAGAAGCAAAAGCAGGCGTAAAATATTCTTGGTGCAGTTGCGGCTTCAGTAAAACGATGCCTCTATGCGATCATTCACATAGAGAATTATCAGATAAAAAATCCGTAAAATTAATCGCAGAAGAAACCAAGACACTGTATTTATGTGGTTGCTCTGAAACGCAAACTCCACCTTACTGTGATGGCAGTAACAACTGCAAGGAACTATAATGGCTATCGAAATTGAACACAAATTTTTAATGGCAGGAAATGATTGGCGCGAACATATAACCCGCTCTGTTAAATATCGACAAGGCTATTTAAGCTCTCAGGCGACCAGCTCCATCAGAGTTAGAATCAGCGATGAGTGTGCATGGCTAAACATAAAAAGTGCGACCGTTGGCACTCACAGGCATGAATATGAATATGAAATCCCGCTGCCGGACGCAAACGAAATCATCAACATGCTTTGCAGGAAACCAATAATAGAAAAAACCCGCCATTTTGTAACAGATGATGGAAATACATGGGAGATAGATGAGTTTGATGGCGACAATCAGGGCTTAATAATCGCTGAAATTGAGTTATCCGAAATAGGTAAAACTTTTTCAAAGCCACACTGGATAGGCGAGGAAGTTACCCATGATTTGCGTTACTACAACAACAATCTTGCCATACATCCTTACTCGGAATGGATTGATAGCTAAATATTTCATAGACCTATTGAAAAGATCAGCATTTTGCTCTATATTTGCCGTATGAAAAAAACAACTTTTGTTGCATTATTACTACTATCACCCCAAAGCTTCGCAGAGAGCCTTAATGATTCCCTGCAACGCATTGAGTCCGAGTGGGCGTCTATTTATTACAGTACGCCCAAACAAAAACGGGGACCTGCCTATTCCGAACTACTGGATAAAACGATTCACTTGTCCAGACAACATCCGAACAACGCAGAACCTATCATTTGGGAAGCCATTGTTAAGGCAACCAATGCCGACCATCAAGATGCTGTCTCTGCACTTGAATCCATTCATGACGCGCGTGATTTATTACTCAAAGCAATTGAAATTAATCCGCAAGCCATGGACGGTTCCGCTTATGTTACCTTAGGTACGCTCTATTATATGGCACCCAAGTGGCCCATCGGATTTGGCGATGAGGAAACAGCGCAAAAAATGTTACAAACAGCATTAAAAATTAATCCAAACGGCATCGAAAGTAATTACTTTTATGGCGACTTTCTATTATCCAATAATAACTTTAATGAAGCAGAAAAATACTTCAAACGCGCACTAGCCATTCCTGCTCGCGCAGAACAACTTTATGCTGACAATCAACTTAAAGAACAAGCAAGGATAGCTCTAAAAAACACCCATGAAAGTAGAATCAGCGCTACAAAAGGCTTATTTGCCTCTGTATTTAATTCAGATAATACAGAAT
>Ga0194058_10001023_pt1 | contig 14019 bp, 14 predicted proteins | sample SepL4417m_MetaG_FD_155490 | JGI IMG/M metagenome (GOLD analysis project Ga0194058, IMG submission 155490) | Anoxic zone freshwater microbial communities from boreal shield lake in IISD Experimental Lakes Area, Ontario, Canada - Sep2016-L442-17m | ecosystem: Environmental > Aquatic > Freshwater... | reverse complement strand
AAGGGAGTCAAACTCTGCGCCAAAGAGAAGAAGGCGCTGGAAGCGCGTCTCCAACGTTCGGAAACGTTGCCGTGGTGGGACATAACGATCAAACCGTCAACGGTATATTAGTATCTTCCCTCTCCCTTATGAGCCAATCCACCACACTAGGAATCATTCTCCCACGGAGGATATTCCCCGGGTTATGCCATTTTTCTTTCCGTGAACCGCTGGGCTCCGGATATCTGGAGACTTCGCTTTTTCTATCCTCTCCAACAACTTCTGAACTCTGAAAATGGAGTTTTGGAAAACACGACGTAAGTCGCTTGGATTCCGAGATGCAACAAAGGGCGATAAACGAGACTCTTTGCATGTTCCTCGTCACACATTCTTTATTCGACACTTGGCTCCAAGTCTTCCAATTTGAACGCAATGTCCCGTCCTTCACTTACCCGCTTCGCCTGGCTTTCCATCGCGGCTGCTCTCGTCACTCTTCTGCTCAAAACCTGGGCGTGGCATGTCACGGGTTCGGTTGGCCTTCTCTCGGACGCGCTGGAGTCGGTCGTCAACCTGATCGGCGGCATCATGGCGCTGGCCATGCTGACCATTGCCCAGCGGCCTGCGGATGAAGACCATGCCTTCGGCCACGGCAAGGCCGAGTATTTTTCCAGCGGGGTCGAGGGGTCGCTGATTCTTGTGGCGGCCGCCAGCATCGGCTTTGCCTCGTTTGAACGGCTCATGAATCCTCAGCCGCTGGAGCAGCCCGGTCTCGGGTTGACGGTGGCGCTTGTTGCCTCGCTGGTGAATCTCGTTGTCGCCCTCGTGCTGCGACACGTCGGCCGCGAACGGAATTCCATCACGCTCGAGGCCAACGCGCAACACCTCCTCACCGATGTCTGGACTTCCGTTGGCGTGTTAGTCGGCGTCATTCTTGTCGTCCTCACCGGTTGGAACCGATTGGATCCGATTGTCGGTCTTATCGTCGCCGCGAATATCGTCTGGACCGGCGCTGGCATCGTGCGTCGATCAATCGCCGGGCTCATGGATACGGCACTTCCAGCGGCTGATCTCGTCTCGGTGAAGAAGGTGCTCGAAGATTACCGCAACGACAAAGTCGAGTTTCACGCGCTCTGGACCCGCCAGTCGGGTGCGCGGAAGTTTATTTCTTTCCACGTCTTGGTGCCGGGCAAATGGACGGTTCATCGCGGGCACGAACTTCTGGAAAAAATCGAACGGGACATTACCAAGGTTCTCCCCGACACCTCAGTATTCACGCACCTCGAAGCCATTGAAGATCCGGCCTCGTGGGAAGACGATCGGCTCGACCGGACCGAGGCGGTGCCGACAAACATTCCGCCTGCGGAAAACCATAAGCGGCAAATATCTTGATTTTTTTCGGCGCTTTTCTTCCTCGCGGACCGGCCTGTCCAAGCCCACCTGATTGTGTCATCCGTACGACCGGGGTTACGTGGGATCAACAAACCATCCGCTGAAGTGCTGGTACAGCCAGGCAGCCAGGCCGGCACTTCCCAGAAAGATTGCCGCAAAAAAGAACAGAGTTGCGCGTGAGGCCGAGCAGGGCGATGACCACACCGAAGGGCGTGGACAATCCCGGAAGCGCGATTGGCTGGCAAAACGGGAGGCAGAGCAGCACGAGGAGCAGTGTGTAAACCCGGCCTTGTAGCCGATCCATCAAATCCCCGAGCTGCGTGCGCTCGCCCGGCAGCGAATCGGCGAGTTCCCTCAGCGCACGGGAGAGTCGCTGGGTTCCATCGGTAGAGAGAGGTGCCTCACTGCAGTTCGGCACCCCCTTCATAGAAGGACTTCCTGCATCATGGTATCGAGACGGCTTCGGCGTGAGCCAGGGGATCGAGCCGCCGCACCGTGTCTTCAAGCGGCTTGAGGGAGACGTCCTCTCCGGAATGGCGATCGTAGTAGCCGAATGGGTTGTCGAGATCCCGGATGAGCAGGAGGAGATAGATCATCAGATACGAGATCACGCCGACGAAAAACAGGGATTCGTAGAACGGCTCGATCTTTGCCATGATGAGCCCCACGCAAAGAAGGATGGTGATGAGATCGGCCAGCATATAGCCCGATGAGATGAAAGAGGTTTCCCGGATGGTATGAATCCGTGTGATGCTACGCCGGAGATTGGACTGCTCCTGCTTGAGCCGAGCGACAAGTGTTGCCTGGGCCCATTGTTCCATCGCCGCGAAATGCGGGGTGAGTTCGTTTAGATGATTTAGCAGATCCGAAGTGCGGTGCTTCTTGTGAAACCAGCTCAGGATGTCTCGGCTCAATCGGGAGATGAGGAGCAGGCAGGGGCCGACGGCGGCTTCCGGTTTTGCAAACCGGATGCCTGACACTTCCTGAGCCAGATTTTCTAGGCAGGCACCCAGCTCGCCGGGAAGCCTCTCGCTTTCCTTGAAATCCGCCAGCACCCCGCTGAGAAGAAATCCCATGAGGAAGACATTTGCCGCAACGATCCCAGAAAAAAGCGGGTTGATCGAGAGGATCTCCCATCCGAGGAAATGGACGAGAAGTTTCAAGCCGATCACGACGCCCACGATCCCGCTTACGCGAAGAAGAAGGCGATTCCGGTTGTTCATTTCTTTTCCTTTCGCGGCTTGTAGAGCAGGAGGCGGAGCCCGTTGAGGCAGACGATGACGGTGCTGCCCTCATGGCCGACGACGCCCATCGTGATCGGGAGGTTGATTCCGAAAGCCGCGATGAGGAGGACGACGATGACCCCCGAGGCGAAGACGAGGTTCTGCCAGAGGACGCGCCTGGCGTGGCGGGCGATGCCGATGAGGATCGGGATGTTTTCCAGCTTGTCGCCCATCAGCACGACGTCGGCAGTCTCCATGGCGATGTCGGTTCCGGCGGCCCCCATCGCCACCCCGATGTCGGCCGTTGCGAGGGCGGGGGCGTCATTCACGCCATCTCCGATCATCATCACCCGCCCTTGCTTCTTCAGTTCGCGGATCGCCTCGACTTTCCCCTCTGGAAGGAGCTCGGCGAGGACTTCATCCACGCCTGCCTCCCCGGCAATCGCATGCGCGACCGCACGCTGGTCGCCGGTGAGCATCACCACCTTTTTGACGCCGAGCCTGTGGAGGCTGGCCGCGATGTCGCGGGCCTCGTGCCGGATCGTGTCGGCCAGCGCGAGAACCGCCAGGGCGGTCACGGAGTCTCCCTCCCTCGAGCCGAGCCAGACGCAGGTTTTTCCGTGCTGCGAGAGGGGCGTGGAATGTGTGGAGATCGGATCCATGCCCGTGGCAAGAAGCTCGCGGAAGAGGCGTTCGCTCCCGATGACAAGGCGTGCGCCATTCACCGTCGCCTCGGCCCCCTTGCCGGCCGTGGATTGAAAATCCGTCGCCTCGGGGAGGGCGAGATTCAGCGCGGCGGCGCTCTTGATGATCGCCGTGGCGAGCGGGTGCTCGGACTTCGATTCGAGCGCGGCGGCGGCGGCCAGGAGATCCGCCAGGTTTCCCTGAAGCGAAGCGTCCAGCTTGTGGGTGCCGGCAGCGTCCACCATTTCGGTGACCGTCGGACGCCCGACCGTGAGCGTGCCGGTCTTGTCGAAAGCCACGATGTCAATCAGGGCGGTGCGTTCGAGGTGCGAGCCGCCTTTGATCAGGATCCCTCGGCGTGCCGCTCCGCCGATCGCCGAAAGCACCGTGGCCGGAGTGCTGATGACGAGCGCGCACGGCGAGGCCACGACCATCACCGTCATCGCGCGGTAAAATGCCTCGGCAAATGTCTCGCCCCACACCAGCCACGGGATGATCCACACCAGCGCCGTGAACGCGATCACTCCGGTCGCATAGTATTGCTCGGCCTGTTCGAGGAACCGCTGGGTGCCGGATTTTTCCGCCTGAGCCTCCTCGACCAGCTTGACCATGCGGGCGAGCGTCGAGTCCTCCGCGCGCTTCGTCACCGCGATCTCGAGCCCGCCGCTCTGGTTGAGAGTGCCCGCAAAGAGCATGGCTCCGACCGCCTTCGAAACCGGCATGGATTCCCCGGTGAGGCTCGACTCGTCCACCGCGCTGCTCCCCTCGGTGATCCTGCCGTCCACCGGAATGTGCTCGCCCGGCCGCACGACGACGATGTCGCCGACCTGAAGCGATTCGACGCGCACGAGCTCGGTGCCGCCGTTGCGCTTCAGCAGCGCCTTGTCTGGCCGGAGCTTGAGGAGCGAGTGGATCGCCTTTTGCGTGCGCTGCAGGGCGTAGCTCTGAAGAACGTTCGAAAAAGAAAAGAGGAAGAGGAGGAGAGCGCCCTCGAACGGCTGGCCGACAATCCCCGCGCCGATCGCCGCGAGCACCATGAGCACATCCACATCGAGAACTTTTTCCCGGAGCGAGGCGATCGCTGAGCGCACGCCCTGCTGGCCGCAAAAGATGTAGGCGCCGGCGTAGAGGGACCAGGTGGTGGCGGAGGAAACGTGATGCAGGTTTTCGCAGATCTTCGATGCGATCAGAAAAACAAGCCCGACGGCGCACGAGATTTCCTCGTTCAGCTCGCCCCCGCGAACCTTTTGCCAGAATGTCGTGTCCTCATCCGGCTTCGGCGCCTCGTAATCCTTTACGGCGGCGCCGGTCGCCCGGACGCCCTCCATCACCGCCTCCTCGTCGGAAACCGATTCATCGAATGACAGGCAAAGGATCTTGCCCAGATACGTCGCGGTCGCCCTCCGGACGCCGGGGATCTTCTCCACCTTTGATTCCAGGCGGATCGCGCAGGCTTCGCAGGCGGCCCCGTCGAGCCTGAACGTCCGCTTCTGCAGGGCCGGGGCCGGGACATGCGCCTCGGCGATCCGCCGCAACCCGTCCTCCGAAAGCTTCGCCGGGTCATACTCGATTTCAAAGGCTGTGCGCCCGGGCAGCGGCTGGACGCCGACCACGCCGGCATGCCTGGCAAGGGATTCGGTGGCTTTTCTCAGGTCGTCGTCAACGGGTGGTTTCATGTGGTTATGTGGGCTTCCAAACAAGTCGCACGGCAAATATCCGGCCGTTGTCACGGACGGAAAAATAGTGGCCTTCCATGCTGGCGGCCAGCGAGCGGACCAGCCGGAGTCCGATTCCGAGGCCGCCGGTCGCTCGCGATGGCGCACGGTAGATGTTGGCCAGAAAAAAAATCGCATGCGATCCGGCGGTGCGGGTGCGGAGGCGCGCGGCGGACGCTCCGTACCGGCAGGCGTTGCCGAGCAGGTTGTGCAGGATCTGCCGCAGAAAATCGCTATCGGAAACCACCTGCAAGCCGGGCGCAACTTTCCAATCCAGCGCGATGTCCGCCTGTCCGGCAAGGATCTCATAAGGTTCCCGCAAATCCTCCAGAAGATCGGATAGCCCGACAGGATCCTTTCGGGCATCGAGGCGTCCGGCCTCCGCGCGCGCGGCCAGCAGCGAGCGTTCGACGAACTTCGAGAGGCGGGCGAGCTCGTCTTGGAGCTGATCGGAAAGGTCGGGGGGCATCTCTTCGGCGGATTGCTCGATCCGCATCCGCAGCAGGGCGAGCGGCGTCCTGAGCTCGTGGGCCACGCGCGACGAATACGCCGCCATTTCGTCGTAGGCATTTCCCACGCGAAAGAGGAGCGCGTTGATCTGGGCAACCAGCTCGGAGAGCACAGGGTCCTTCTCGGGCAGAGGGATGCCGGTTTTCAATGTTCCGGTGGTCTTCTCCGCCAGCGCGCGGTTGATGCGCCCCACCGGGCGAAGCGAACGCTTTGCGAGAAGGAACCCCACTCCCAGCGAAAGCCCCAACGCGGGCAGGCCCACCCAGATCCAAACCTGGATCAGCTCCCCGAGGATGTCCTGCACCTCGGCGTCGGTGTAGCTCCCGTGCAGCGACCAGTCCGGAAATTTCGGATGCGAGCGATCCCACTTTTCCAGGTGAAGCTCCTCGTTGAGGTGGCGGTGGGCGGTGAAGAGGAGAAGTCCGACAAGGGCAGCCAGGGCCAGCCCGAACCAGGCGGCCATGCGGAGCCGGAAATTCACAACGGTTCCTCCCGCAGAGCAAAGCCGACGCCCCGGACCGTGCGAATCAGAGGAGGCAACCCGGGAAGATCCACTTTTTTCCGGAGATAATTGACATAGACATTGAGCACGTTTGTCCCCGAGTCGAAGTGTTGATCCCAGACGCGCTCGACAAGGCTTGTCTTGGTCACCGTGCGGGGCGAGGCCTCTGCCAGCACCTCAAGAAGCGCGAACTCCCGGTTGGTGAGAACGATGTCGCATCCCGCACGCCTGGCCCGGCGCGTCCGAAGATCGAGCTCCAGATCTCCCACCCTCACGACGCTGCTCAAATCCGGTCGCCTGCGGCGCAGCACCGCGCGGAGCCTGGCAAGCAACTCCTCGGTGGAAAACGGCTTGACGAGGTAGTCATCCGCCCCGGCATCCAGCCCTCCGATCTTGTCGCTTAGGTCGCCGCGTGCCGTGCACAGAATGATGGGAAACGTTTCCCCCGCCATTCGGAGCGCGCGGGTGGCCGTGACTCCGTCCATGCCTGGCATGGAGATGTCGAGCACGGCGGCATCGTAGTCGTTTTCCTTTCCGAGCCAGAGGGCTTCCTGCCCGTCTCCGGTTTCGTCCACGGCATGGCCGCCCTGCTGAAGCGCGTGCTTCAGGTGGGAGCGCAATTTGGGATCATCCTCGGAGACAAGAATCCGCATGGGCTTCCAGCCTAGCTGCGGCGATGGCGGATTTCCAGCCGCAATCAGCCGCATGTTCCCCTCAGGCACGGCTCAATTCCCAGCCTTCTTTTCTTCTCCGGCATTCGGCGGCAGGGGGTCATTTGATGCGCCGTGAGCCACGGCGTTAACCCCAATGCCGAATTTGAAAACCGCCTGGCCGCCGTAGTGGCCGGCCTGCGCCACGGAGAGCGCTGCGGCGATTGCGGCGATTGCGGCAACGGCCCCGGCGGCGCGCGCCGCAGCTGGCTTGCGGACGAGCGCGGCAGAGAGGACCGCCAGCACGGCGGCGAGGGCACCGGCGTTGCGGGCGCGTTCCCCCCATTCCTCATGCTCGTCGAGCGCCTTCTCCGCATTGTCCGCCAGCTCCCCCGCCATCTCGGCAGCCTTCCCGCCGGTCACCGTCGCCACCGCTGCCCCGGCGGCTCCGAGAGTCAGCACCAGAGCGGCAAGAACGGGCAGATGCCAGCGCCGGACAAACACGGCAACGAGCGCAAGCGGAGCGCCCAGAAGCAGGAGAACGATCGGAAAGTGAACCAGCGCCGGATGGAGCGGATCGGGCAGCATCTATTTGATTTTCTTAAACTCGTCGAGGCCGTTCCGGCAAACCGGGCATTTCTTTTCTGGAAGCTCCGTGAGAGTCGCTCCGCAAACCTGGCAGACGTAGTAGTCGGCGGGCGGGTTTTTCCCAAGCTGAGCGAGCACGCTTTGATAAAGGGCGGCATGTTGCTTTTCCACCGCCAGCGCAAACTGGAAGGAGCGGATCGCGGCCTTCGCGTCATCGGCTTTTGCCGCCGCGAGAAACTCGGGATACATCGTGTCGCGCTCGTAGGTTTCTCCCTTGATCGCAGCCTTGAGGTTTTCGGCGGTCGTGCCGGGCTTCACCTCGTCGAGCTTGAAGCTTTCGACCGCTCCGCCGAGCTCGATGATGGCGGCCTTGTGGGTGTCGCGGTGGATGGCCTCGGCCGCCGATGCGGCGCGGAAGAGTTTCGCCGCCTGCGGCAGCCCTTCGCTGTCGGCTTTTTTTGCAAAAGCTGCATAGCGGTTCGAGGCATTCGATTCGCCTTGGAATGCGGCGTTCAGATTCTTGATCGTTTGCGTCGGGGCGGGGGAAGCGGCAAACGCGGGCAGCGCCGCCAGGGCGAGCAGGCACAGGATGGATAATTTCATAGGCCAGCAGTCTTGTCAGGGAACCATTAGAATTCGGCATTCCGAAGATTAGAGTTTGTTAATGTTTATGGAGCGTTCTCGCATTCACCTGCTTCTTTTGGTATGCATTGCTTCCGTCTTGACGAGCAGCTACTAAAAATCCTGCACCTCTTTCTGATCCGATGCCCGTCTCCGCCAACCTTCTGCTGACCTCCGCCGATTTTGTCGGCACGGCGGTCTTTGCCGCCACGGGGGTTCTGGCGTCGTCGCGCCGGCGCATGGATTGGATCGGGGCGCTGGTTTTGGCGATCGTCACGGCGACCGGTGGCGGGACGCTCCGCGACCTGCTCACCGGCCAGCTGCCCGTCTTCTGGATCCGGCAGCCTCTCTACCTTTGGATCGCGACGGGAACGGCTCTTGCGATGCTTCCTCTCCTCCATCGGGTCCGGTTTCCAGAGCGGGCGCTCCTGCTGCCCGACGCCATCGGGCTGGCGCTCTACACATGGATCGGATGCGAGAAGGCCCAGCTCCTCGGCCTGCCGGGCATCGTCGTCGCTCTTCTGGGTGTGATGACCGGAACCGCCGGCGGCCTGATCCGCGACGTCCTCAGCGCACAGATCCCAAACATCTTGAAAAAAGGCGAGCTCTACGCCGCCGCGAGCATTCCGGGGGCCGTGGTTTTTGTTGTCATGCAGTCGCTGCAGGCCGCCCCGCAGGCGATCGCGGCTGCCTGCATGCTCACCGTGCTGGCGATCCGTCTGGCGGCGATCCGCTGGCAGCTCACGCTGCCGACGATCCCGGAGGATTCGGCTTCCGGCGGCAAGAATTAGAAGGCCGCTCCGGGATTACTCAAGGTATCCGTGCTTGCGCAGGAACCCTTCGAGCTGGCCGACGTCGAAATCTCCGAGCGCAAGGCCGTCCACTTCGATCACCGGCACGCAGGTTTGCCCGCTGAGGTCGACCGCTTTTTGGCGGGCGGCCAAGTCCGTGCCGACATTGGAAACGGTGTATTGCCAACCGCGCGTGTCGAGCCACTCCTTCGCCTCCTGGCACCAGCCGCAGATCGGCCGTGAGTAGAGCGTGATTTCGTCCGGCTGCTTCAGAATCTTCATCGCTCTGCCTGCCTCCGGCGCAATTCAAAGCGGCGGGTTTTTCCGCTGACGGTCTTCGGCAATTCCGTGACAAACTCGATTTCCCTCGGGTATTTGTAGGGGGCCACCAGGTGCTTGCAGTGGACCTGCAATTCGCGCCTGGTGTCATCGGACGCCTCATGGCCGTGCCGCAGCACGACAAACGCCTTCACGATCTGGCCCCTGACCTCATCGGGCTTGCCGATGACCGCCACATCCAGGACCGCCTGATGCGCGACCAGCGCGCTCTCGACTTCAAACGGCCCGATCCGGTAGCCGGAACTCTTGATCACGTCATCCTTGCGCCCGATAAACCAAAAGCAGCCCTCCGCATCGCGGGTCGCGCGGTCGCCGGTCAGGTACCATCCCTCGCGGAAATGGTGCGCGGTTTGGTCCTGGCATTTCCAGTATTCCTTGAAAATTCCAACCGGTTGATTTTCGCCCAGGCGGACGGCGATTTCTCCCTCTTCGCCATCCGGGACCGGGGTGAGGTGGTCATCGAGCAGGCAGACCTCGTAGCCGGGAGTCGCCCGGCCCATCGAGCCGGGAACGACGGGAAACCCAAGGCCCTTGAAATTGCCGATGAGGATGACGGTCTCGGATTGTCCGTAGCCCTCGTAAACCGGCAGGCCGGTGGCGGCCTTCCATGCGTGAAACACGCTCGGGTTGAGAGGCTCTCCGGCGGTGACGCAATGCCGGAGGCTCGGGAACGACCGCCTGCCGAGGTCCTCCCGCACCATCATGCGCAGGGCGGTGGGCGGAGCGCAGAGGCTGGTGATCGGGTAGGCTTCCAATACATCCAGCATGTGGTCGGCCGAAAATTTTCCCCGTGCATCCCAGACGAAGAGGCACGCCCCGCAATGCCAAGGTCCGAAGAAGCTCGACCAGGCGGCCTTCGCCCAGCCGAGGTCGGCGGTATTCCAATGGACATCTGCAGGGCTGAGATCGAGCCAGAGCTTCCCGGTGACTTCATGGCCGAGGCCGTAGCTGGACTGGGTATGCAGGACCATCTTGGGGCTGCCGGTGGTGGCGCTCGTAAAGTAGATGATGCCCGGCGCATCGGCCCGGGTAGCCGGCCCGGAATACTCCGGCCCCTCGCGCAGCAGGGCTTCGCCAAGATGAAGCCAGCCGGGCCTCGGAGAATCGATCTGCCACCCGACGCCGGCGAAGTCGGGGAGCTTGTCGGCACCTTCGGAATCGGTGATCACGGCGCGGATGTGGCCGGCCTCCAGCCGGTAGGTCAGATCGTGTGGCGTCAGCTGGGGCGTGCACGGAACGGGCACCGCGCCAAGGCGGGTCAGGCCGAGCATGGAGATCCACCACTCGGGAACACGCGGAAGCATCACCATCACCGGATCGCCGGGGCGGATTCCAGATTCCTGAAAAACTCTGGCCGCACGCCGGCTGAGCTCGCTCAGCTCGGCAAAGGTGAACTGGAGCTCGCTGGTCCGGTCCTCGCTGACCCACCAGAGGGCCAATGCTCCAGGTTGTTCTCCGGCCCACCGGTCAAACACATCTGCGGCAAAGTTGAAATACTCGGGCTGGGCCATCATGGGTTGCTCTGTGGGTATCCGCACACCCACCGCAGTTCAACCGTTATCATGCGGACTTCTCCAAAATCTTCGCGAGACCTCCCCGACCTCGCAAGCGCGCCCAGCCAGAATTCCCGTCAGATGTTCCAGGCCTTCGCCAGCGTGACGATGCCGGAGCTCGCATTCTCCAGGCTGGCCTGGAGAAGTTGGATTCTCATCAGCATCTCTCCAGGGCCAAGGCAGACTGGGGCGCCATGGTCAGGTCTTTATCAGCGAGCGGATCGCCTGGACGAGCGCGTCGATGTCCGCCCGGTTGTTGTAGAATGCGAGCGAGGGCCGCACCGTGCTTTCGAGGCCGAAGTGCCTCTGTGCCGGCTGGGCGCAGTGATGGCCGGCTCTCACGGCGATGCCCTGGCCGTCGAGATGCTTTGCGACGCTCTCGTTCGAGTGCCCGTCGAGCACGAAGGAGAGGACGCTCGCCTTGTTCGCCGCTGTGCCGATCAGCCTGAGGCCGGGGATGTCCAGCAGTAGGGGAGTGGCATATTCCAGCAGCGCATGCTCGTAAGCCGCAATCGCAGGGATTCCCAGCGTGAGAAGGTAATCGATCGCCGCGCCCAGCCCGACCGCGCCGGCGATGTCCGGCGTGCCCGCCTCGAATTTCTCGGGCGGATGCTGGAAAACCGTCTTCTCGAACGTCACGTCCTTGATCATGTGCCCGCCGCCCTGCCAAGGGGGGAGCATCTCCAGCAGGTGGGATTTCCCATAGAGGGCACCGATCCCGGTCGGCCCGACGATCTTGTGTCCGGAAAACACAAAGAAATCGGCGTCGAGCGCCTGGACATTGATCGGGATGTGCGGGGTGGACTGCGCGCCATCGATGAGCACGTGAATTCCCCTCGCGTGCGCCAGATGGATGATCTGTTCGATCGGGTTGATCGTCCCGAGCGAGTTGGACACATGGGCGATGCTCACGAGCTTCGTGCGGGGTCCGAGGAGCCGGACGTACTCTTCGAGGATCAGCTCGCCGCGGTCGTTGATCGGCACAACCTTGATCACGGCTCCCGTCTGTCCGCTCAGAAGCTGCCAGGGCACGATGTTGGCATGGTGCTCCAGCTCGCTGACCACGATCTCATCCCCCTCGCCGATAAACTTGCGGCCGAAGGTGTTGGCCACGAGGTTGATCGCCTCGGTCGTTCCCCGCGTAAAGACAATTTCTTTCTTGTCTTTCGCTCCAAGAAATTCACGGACTTTCTCCCTGGCGTTCTCGAAGGCGGTTGTCGCACGTTCGGCTAGCTCGTAGCCCGCCCGGTGGACGGGCGCGTTGTCGTGCGCATAAAAATGCGAGGTGGCATCGATAACCGCCTGCGGTTTCTGGGTCGTCGCAGCGTTATCCAAATACACCAGCGGGTGCCCGTGAACCCGCTGCTGCAGGGCTGGAAAATCGCGGCGCACAGCCTCCACATCGAACGTGGCCAGCGGCGGCGGCAGCCCGCGTGCGGGTGGGTGATCGAGCGCGGCAGGCTCAGCTGGCCCGCTCAGAAAGTAGTAATCCGGGTGGCCGGAGGCCGGAGGCACCACAGGCTCTTCCAGCCCGGATTCGCGAGGCGATTTGAAGGCGTCCGATCCAAAAGGCTCAAACGAAACCGGAATCTTTGCTGCCGGGGCATTCGCGGGCTCCTCGGGCTCCAAGCCGGAATGCACGGGGGGAGGCGGAGCTGCCTCGGAAGCCGGAGAAACCGATTGCGAGCCGGGGGCCGCGCCCGATAGCGCGCCATCCGCCGAAGCCGGGCCGGTCGGGACGGATGCCCCCGCCGAGTCCGGGCTGCCGGAACTCCTGGGCTCGGGCTCGCTCGTGCCAGGCCGGCTGGCCCGCGAGGCGATCTCGCGAAAAAGGTTCACTACGAGGTCGCTGTGCGGCAGGTCCGCCTGCGCAACTGGCCCCGCTTCGAGGGCATCAGACATACTCGTGGTAATGGCTGACCACCACGTTGTCCAAGCTGGCGATCGCGTCGTCGGCCAGGACGGCCAACGAGAAGTAGCGAGTGACGAGGTGCGAGGCGATCGCGTTGTCGCTCGTGCCGCTGTAGCGCACGGAAAGCCCGGGCTCGATCTCGCCGCTCACGCCGACTTTTTGGAGGCCCACAACCCCGCGGTGATGCTCGCCGACACGCAGCAGCAGGATGCTCGTCTTGTCGCCTTCCCCAATCGGCAGCTTGCTGGAGGGGATCAGCGGCACCCCGCGCCAGGTGATGAAGGGCGAGCCCAACAGGTGGACGACGACCGGCGGCACACCCCGGCGGGTGGCCTCGCGGCCAAACGCTGCAATCGCACGCGGATGGGCGAGGAAAAATGCGGGCTTCTTCCAAACCCGCGTGAGGAGCTCATCGAGATCGTCAGGGGTCGGAGGGCCCTTGCGCGTGGAGATCCGCTGGTGAGGGGCGACCTCCTTGAGGAGCCCGAAGTAGGGGTTGTTGAGGAGCTCATGCTCCTCGCGCTCTTTGACCGCCTCAACGGTCAGGCGGACCTGCTCGCGGAGCTGGCCGATCTGGTTGTTGTAGAGGTCGGTGATCCGGGCGTGCGTGTGCAAAACCGTGGTGATCGCGCTCAGCTCGTATTCGCGGGGGTTCTCCTCGTAGTCCACAAACGTGGTCGGAAGCTGGTTTTCTCCGCCGCCGACGGTTGCCAGCTCGGGAAGAAGGCCTCCGCCCTTCCCTGTCCGCACCTTGACATGGTTCACCCGGTAGGCTCCACCGTCCACGTTGACGTAGGGAAGCAAATGCAGAAGCCACCGGGGAGTGATGTAGTCCCACTGGGGGATCGTGACGGTTGCGGTGGAGAGATTGCGCGCGGCGACGGGGCCGAGGCTCAGCGTGTTGTCTGTGCTCATATGAATATTTTTGGATAGAAGCTGTTTAGGAAGTCAGGGCGATCTCAGGGCTGCGGAAGGAAGTAGTAGTTCGGCGCAGGGGGAGCCTCAAACGGGGCTGGCAGCGCGGGAGCGTGGGCGGAGGCCCCCCCCAGCCCGAATTCGTGCAGCGATTTCAAAACCTCGGAGCCGAAGGGCTCGAACGAGACCGGAACCCCTGCCGTGGCGGCATTGGCCGTTTCCGACGATTCCAGATCGCTGCTGTATGGAACCGGAGGAGCCTGCAAATCCCCGCCGGCGGGCAAACCCGCAGACGGGGCCGCATCCGGCACTCCGCCTGGCAGCGCGCTCGCAGGGGCGCTGGGAATTCCAGCGCCCGAGGAAACCCCGCGAAACAAGTTCGCCACCACCTCGCTGTGAGTCACTCCCGGAGACCCCGGCGGGTTCCCCGCCTGCACGCCGGACCGCGTTTGCGCGAGGTTAGACATATTCGTGATAGTTGCTGAGCACCACGTTGTCCAAGCTGGCAATCGCGTCGTGCGCCAGCACGGCCACCGAGAAGTAGCGGGTGACGAGGTGCGAGGCGATCGCGTTGTCGCTCGTGCCGCTGTAGCGCACGGAAAGTCCTGGCTCGATCTCCCCGCTCACGCCGACTTTCTGGAGCCCGAC
>Ga0194058_10001022_pt1 | contig 14022 bp, 14 predicted proteins | sample SepL4417m_MetaG_FD_155490 | JGI IMG/M metagenome (GOLD analysis project Ga0194058, IMG submission 155490) | Anoxic zone freshwater microbial communities from boreal shield lake in IISD Experimental Lakes Area, Ontario, Canada - Sep2016-L442-17m | ecosystem: Environmental > Aquatic > Freshwater... | reverse complement strand
ATTAAACACCGCTTGATAGAGAAAATGCTGGAAGTCGTGAGAAATCAGTCCCAAACAAACAGACAACAATTGCCTGCACACGTAACCGCAGTCTGCTAAGGCAAGTCCGATTAAGCAGCGGAGATCCAAAATGACCAATTCAGTTTTTAGAGACAAAGTTATCATCATTACAGGTGCTTCCAGTGGAATTGGGCAAGAACTCGCCTATCAACTTGCAGCACAGGGAGCCTGGTTGTCGATTGCAGCTCGCAATGCAGAGCGATTAAAGACAGTTAGCGCTGAGTGTCAAGCTCGTGGAGGAAAGTCTATTGCCATTCCAACGGATGTCAGTGAACAAACTCAGTGCGCAGCCCTGATTCAGCAGACAGTGGAAAACTATCAGCGTATTGATTTACTGGTCAATAATGCCCGAATAACCATGGCTGGGAGAGAGCCCAGTACGGGAGAAAGAAGTCATGCCGGTTGAAAGATGTGTGCAATTGATTCTCAAAGCTATGGTGCAGCGCAGGCGGGAATTGGTCATGAGCTTACGTGGGCAAGTGGGTCAGTGGATAAAGTTGATCGCGCCGGGGCTGGTTGATCGAATAGCTCTCCATGCAATTGAGAAAGGTCGTTAGAAGAGGTAATCGTGAAGAGAAACACTATTTCCAAGGTACTCGCTATGGTCGCGGTCGTGATATCAATCCAGACCGCCCAAGCTCAACAACGAATTGAAGTCCAGTCGAGCAACAACATGGCTTCTAGGATCGTGCCTGCTCGGATCATCCCCGTACCGAGTACCGTGAGCCCTGAGCTACAGACCGTGATTGCCAGCCCGTTGAACGCCACAATGCATTTTGTTCCCAAGACTGTCGAGGAATGGCATGACCTTGTTGCAAAGAAAGCAGAGCAAGATCTGGTTCACCTGGCTCAGTTGCGCAAGCTCTGTCCGACTGATGTCAAGACCGGTATCACCGGAGGAGTTAAGACGTACCTCGTCACACCAGAGTCGGTTTTTGAGGACAGCACCAATCAGGTCTTAATCCATTTACGAGGCGGAGGTTATGTCTTTAATAGCGGAGAAGGCGGATTGGGCGAGGCAATTCTTATGGCCTACCACGGCAAGATGAAAGTGATTTCTGTTGACTACCGGATGGCACCGGATTTTCCTTTCCCCTCAGCGTTGGATGATGCCGTGACAGTCTACAATGAAGTCTTGAAGACGTACAAACCTACCAACATCGGTATCTTTGGCACGTCAGCGGGAGGAGGTTTGACCGCCGCTACTGTCCTCAAGCTTCGAGACCTCAACATCCCCCTTCCCGGAGCGGTCGGACTGGGCACCCCATGGGCAGACCTCGCCAAGACCGGGGATACGTGCTACACCAACGAATATATTGACGATGTTCTGGTTGAATACGGCGGTTTATTGGAGGCATGCGCTAAGCTGTACACTGGTTCCCATGACATGAAAGATCCTTTTATCTCTCCGGTATATGGAGACTTTACAAAAGGATTTCCCCCGACAATCCTTACATCAGGGACTCGCGATATGTTTCTCAGCGATACGGTTCGGATGCACAGGAAGCTACGGCAAGCCGGAGCCGATGCTGACCTACAGGTCTTCGAAGGCATGTCGCATGCTCAATACATCTTGGTATTCACTTCTCCGGAATCCAAGGAAGCTTTTCAGGAGATCGCTCGTTTCTTCCGAGATCATCTTGGTAGATAGCATCAAATTCCCAGATCTGACCGAGCACAGGCTCTGCTGGCCCAAACTATCTTTCTCCTTCTAAGGGATTGGTTGGGATCAGCGAGCCATGAAAGATCCGAAAAAGTGGAAATCGTTGAGGGTCCAGGAGAGTTCTTTGCTATCTTAGCCAAATGGACTACCTTTTGACGGATGGGCCGAACCATGTCTCAGGCGATCACGACACGTGAGGGAGAATAACCGTGGATGCCATTAAATTACTGCTGGCTTTTTCCCCTTGGATTGCCTTTTGGATCATTTCGAGTGGCCATTCAATGCTGAGCCTCCAAATAGGGATCTGTGTCGCCAGCCTCTTGGTCGTCGTCATGGGCCTGACTAAACTACACCGAGGCGCAATCCTGTGGGCAGGAGTCATTTTTTTCGCATTCGCGTTAGTCTCAGTGGCTTGGCTAAAAGAAAAATGGGTAATCCAGCATTTAGGAGTCCTCGCGAGCGGAACCCTTTTTGCGGCTACACTCGTTTCAATCCTATTGGGCCACCCATTCACGGAAGACTACGCGCGGGAACATGTACCGCAGGAATTGTGGGACTCGCCAGTTTTCATTCGGAGTTGCTACACTGTCACGAGTGCTTGGGGGGTCATTTTCTTGGCGAATACTCTGGTCAACTTCGCCAAGCTCTATTGGCCCAAAGCCGGTGAGTGGTTGTACCAAGGATTGGAATTTTCTCTTATCATCTCAGGTGTCGCATTCACCACAATCTACGCTCGGCACGCCAAAAAAAAGCGCTTGACGCTATCTGAAAAAACAGTGGACAGTAGCTCTCAGTAAGCTGGCGTTGAAGCGAGCGTCATATTTAACTCCGTTGGTATGGATTTAACTCTTCATACTATCCTCGTGGCCATCAAGCAATTTAATACCTCAACTCTGTTCTATATTGACGACGAATTAGCGCAGGGTTAGTGATATTTTGGTTACCGGTAATCGTGAAACTCAAATCTTGGCTGGAAAGGACTCTGAAATCCATGGATGTGAACCATATCTTTTCACGGCGTGAGTTTCTTCTGGTAAGCGGAGTCATGGTTGTAGCGGTATCCGCCCCCCAGGCGTGGGGTGCAAAAGAGGCCCCCCTCATCATTATGGATCAGGCGAAAGGCCTCATAATAGCAGATCCGTCGAAATGCGTGGGCTGCAGGCGATGTGAACTGGCCTGCAGTGAATTTAATGACGGAAAGGCTTCTCCAACGATTGCGAGGATCAAGATTAGTCGAAACCTCAATTTTGGACCCAAGGGCCTTCATACCGGGCAACCTGGCCAAGGTACTTGGGGAAATGGGCTGGTGATCCAGGATGTTTGTAAACAATGTCCCCATCCTGTGCCTTGTGCGAACGCCTGTCCGAATGATGCAATCGTTGTGATCCCCCCAACCAACGCCCGCGTTGTGGATCATAATAAGTGTATTGGCTGCAAGATGTGTCAGAAGGCATGCCCATGGGAAATGATGTCCTTTGATTCGGATACGAATAAGGCCACCAAATGTTTCCTTTGCGATGGAAATCCCAAATGTGTCGAGGCCTGTCCAGCGGAGGCTCTAAGCTACGTGACCTGGCGTGACCTGACGGATAAGGTACCGCCAAGAGTGGTGCCTACAGCCGTTGTTTCCCCTGATAAGGCGCAGACGTGTAACGATTGCCACATGAAGTAACTGACAGGAGACAATAAGAAATGGTTAAACATGGAGGATGGGCAGGTAAGGTTCTACGGATTGATTTGTCAACCGGGAGAATCTCAACTGAAGATACCATAGAGAAATACAAAGATTATTTAGGGGGGACTGGAATAGGATACAGAGTCATTTGGGATGAAGTTCCGACAGGAACTAAACCTTTTGACCCGGCTAACAAGATCGTTTTCGGAGTTGGCCCTTTGGCCGGTACCGGTGCTCCCTGCAACGGAAGGACCGCCGTGACAACTCTGTGGCCTACCTGTTGGCCAAAACCGCTGGTTGCCAGTGGTCACATGGGCGGCCATTTTGCCGCAGAACTCAAATACGCCGGGTTTGATGCCGTCATCATCGAAGGGAGAGCTGATCGTCCGGTGTGGCTCCAGGTTGTGGATGGAAAGGCCGAAATTAAGGATGCCCGTCATCTCTGGGGCCAGGGTATACGGCGAACCACTGTTGACATAAACCAGCAGATGGGACCGGAGGCTTCGGTGGCTGCAATCGGCCAGGCAGGTGAGAATTTGGTTCCCATGTCCGTGGTGATAAACTCCTATTCCCACTCCGCGGGTGGCATCGGCGGGGTCATGGGTTCCAAGAATCTGAAGGCTATTGGTGTCCGCGGGACCGGGAGTGTCCGGATTGCCGGAGACAAGGGGGAATGGGAGAAGGTAGTCAAGTTGCACCTTTCTCTCTTAGGATCCGTGAACCAGCATGTGGTTCCGAACAGTCCTCAGCCGTGGGCAGAATACTACAGTGACACTCGTTGGGTCGGCTCTAAGGGCAGAAAATGGGGCTCAGCGGATCCCAATATCGACACTGGGGCATGCGATCCCCACAACCTAAATAGGATCGCTTATCGGACTAACAATGCAGCCTTCTTTCTTGGAGAAAAGGCCTGGCAGTACACCGTGAGAGGAAATGGCTGCTCAAGTTGCCCCATCCGTTGCCATACCATGCTCAAAGTACCTTCGGTTTCCTCAAAGTACGGCATTCCAGCAGTGGGACAGAATACATGCGTCGGTTTGCTTTTCGGCAGAGACTTCTTCAAAACATTTCCCGATGGTCCGAGAGGCCAGACAGCGATTGAAGCATGCATGGTGGGCATGCACCTAGCCGACGATCTCGGGATTTGGGAGAATTACGGCCAAATGCAACGCGATTTCCAACAGCTTTACTACAGCGGCACCATTAAAAACAAAGTCGGTGAGGACGAATTCAAGAGCTATTCATGGGATCAATATGAGAAAGGGGACCCAACTTTCCTCTTCGAACTTCTACCGAGAATAGCAAATAAACAAGGTGAACTAGCAACCTCTCTTGGGCTGGGAACCGGTTATCTTTTGGAGCGGTGGGGTATTCCTGAGCGCGATTGGCAGCAAGACCAGAAGATAGCCTACTGGAAGTTGGGGCATCCTAAACACCATTCAAGCGAAGAAGCCGGTCAATGCGGAGTGATCATCAACACACAATATAATCGTGACGTCCAGTGCCATTCCCATGTCAACTTTATCCGTAACGGATTACCCTTAAAAGTTCAGAAGCAGTTAGCTGCGGAGATCTGGGGTTCGTCGGATGCGGTAGATGCGGTTGCGGCTTACTCGCCCATGAACATCTACAAGGCCAAAATGGCTAAATGGTCTCTTCTCCGAAAAGAATTACATGACTCCCTATCCCTCTGCAATTGGATGGGGCCATGGATTGCTTCACCGCTGAAGGAGCGTAATTATCGGGGTGAGGACTCCATCGAGTCGTTGCTCTACAGCCTGGCTACCGGCGACAAGAAGTCTCGGGAGGAACTCGATGAGGTAGCTGAGCGTATCTTCTTGCTTCATCGAGCTCTGACGATTCGCGATATGGGGACCAAAGAAATGCGGACCCAACATGACACCATACCGGATTGGGTGTTCACTGATCATGCCGGCAAAGCTCCTTACACCAAGGGAACCAACCGCATGGACAGAGAAGATATCAAGTTGGCAATGGATATGTACTACGAACAGATGGGTTGGGATAAGAAAAGCGGATCTCCGACCGTTGCAGCTTACCACAGACTTGGGCTTGGAGATGTGGCCGATGAACTAACGAAGAGGGAACTTGTACCATAGGGGGGAACGTGGAGCAAAAGGAAAAAATCCGTCTGACAATAGCGAAGATTATTCGCGAGAGGAGCGAAACGGGACAGCTCGTGCAATTCGAGGAACTCTTAACTGAATTGGCCGCGCAAGGTCTTCTGAACTCGGATGTTGCTCATCAGAGGTCTCATTTTGAAGGCGTCCTCAGGCAGGTGGTATCAGAAAATGAGGACATCAAGGAACTTTCCGGCAGGAATCGGATTCCCCACTATTATTCATCACGGAGCTTGAGCGAAACATACGCCGGAATCATTGTACGGAAACAAGAAAATTCGCTCATAGCGGAGATCGTTCGAGAAAATTCTGCAATCTATCCACGGCCGGTTCCTCTGAACATCTTCAGAGAACCGCCTTTTGACCTCACCCAAGAAGAGATTTTAGACTGCTTGGAAAGAATGGGTAAGCAGGGAGAGTATCAAGACATTGCCCAGACGACCACCTCCATTGGAACAGTATTTCTCTACTCAAATCAGCATTTGGATCCAGCTTACGCATCCACACTTGCGGAGTGGTCAGATGTGGGGCAGGTGAACAATCCTTGATGAAAAGAGGGGGGCACATGAAAGTTCCTCTCGCGTTTCACGCTCCTGTTTTTCCCCCCAACATTTCCTTTGGCCAGGTTCACTTTTCCGTTACACCATTCCGGGTAACGTTCTTGCGAATTTTGTGACAAGTTCGATCTATGCTTCAATTACTCTCTGGCCGTATTCATCCTGTTCCGTTCCCTGACGGAAGCTTTACCAGCATCACGAACTCCTCTTCCAAGCCGAGACGGAGGATATGGTCCCGCCATGAGGAGTCGATACTATTTGCTGATCGGATTCCACAGGAGGTCCAGCACACTATGATTCTAATTCCTAAGTTACTGTTGATCAAAAAGACCTTCTTGCGTGTAACACTTCGCCTTCGCAAGTTCATATCTCAGGGGTCTGTCTCTTTTGGCAATCAGGCCTTCGTCCACAGCTTGTTTTAACCAAATTTTGAGCTGCCCATCAGTTAAGCCAACCTGTTCTTCAATTTCCTTCGGCTGCATACCCGCTCCGGCCAATAGGCGCCCCAACTTAAGACAAAACATCTCATACAGCGACTTCTCAGTCCACTTCCTGCCGTCATCCGTCTTCTGTATGCCTTCCTCCAGAATGAGAGGAACATCTTTCGACTCCCGGTAAACCGCTTGAGTCTCGGCGGTTGCGAAAGAGTCTGTCATTGTCGGGAGGTCTCTTCCCTCGTCAGGCAACCAGTCATGGAGATTCTGCATATCATCTTCGAGTAAGCGTTCCGGTAGCCACATAGCACCTCGCTGGACTAGTTCTCCATTCCCTGCCTTTCTGTCTGTGGTGCGCTTTACCCAAAGAGGGACCCATCGGTTTTTCAAGTTCTCGATGGCTCCGTTCCAGGTTCCGCCGCTTGTTCCTGAGTGCACTGCTACTGCAAGATCTGAGAGGCAATAGATGTACTTGTTGCGAGCCATTGCATTTCCTACATTAAACCCCGCTTCCGGATGAAACGGTGACACTAACACTAGATCCTGGCGATGGAGGGCCTGACGGTACTTTTGAGATACCGACATTTTAAGAAGACTGTCGGCCAACACACCTACAACCGTGCCGTCAGCCTCGATCGCCCCAAGCATTGCCGCCTGATCTATACCCCGGGCGCCACCGGAAACAACCGATTTACCGGATCGGGCCAGTTTATCACCCAGAGATAGAGCAAACTTATCATCTTCAGCGCTTGCATTGCGGGATCCCACAACGGCAATACCACCCGTTTCAAGGAGTTTAACATTGCCGTAGCCAAAGATTATCGGCGAAGATAGCTCCTTCAGGAACTCCTTCAGCCGTCTCGGATAGTCTGGCTCCGAGCGAGCCAATATCCAAATACCGGCACGTTGCCATTTTTCAAGTGCCAGGCTCAAAGCCATGCCTCGATTGAGCAATCTTTGGATACGGTCCCTTTGGCATCCAGGATCGTTCCAATCACGCAATATTTCCAAGGGATCGTCGACCAACAGATCCCCTGACTTCATACCCCGGTCCCTCAACCACACGAACAACCTGTTCCATTCTCGCGTAGTGAGCAACTGGACATCCGTTTCGGACATCCCGGTGAAGCGAGAAGTCAGTAGTAGGGCAGCCTGCACGTCATTGGTCATCTTCATCCTGACTCATCCCCCTGCCGTTGTAGCTAGAGCAAATGGATAGATTCTACCACAGCCGGCTTTTCGTAATAAGGCACCAACAACCGTGAGAGTCCAACCGGAATCCACAATATCATCGACGAGAAGCACACATTCATCAGGAATATCTCCTCGAACCTCGAAAACGCCGTCGAGGTTTCGGCATTGATGAAAACGGTTGTTTTTGGCTTTTTGTGGTTCGTTGTGTCTAGTCTTGATTATCACATCCAGAAATGGAATCCCCAGCTTAAGAGCCACCCTCTTAGCGAACCCCGGAACCAATTCGGGATGGTTGAAGGACGGCACACATGTAACCCAACAGGGAAGAGGGTGAGGCTTCCAACGCTCCAAAATCATCGAAGTTGCGGCATCGACAAGGGAATCATCGAAGTTTCCCATATGCTTGTTCTCCGCTACGAGCTGACCCCAACCGGCATCTCCCCATCTCGATAGAATTCGCCCTGTCTCTGACGAGAATCCATGTTTTTCCAGATTCCCTTGAAATCTATAAACCGGAAAGGCCTCCTTCAGGATTAGCTTTTTGGGTTCTAACGGACATTCCCCTTGCCGCAGGAACTTGACAGCATCGATTCCTCGAGCGCGAGAAGCTATACGTGGTAAAGATAAATCGGGCCTGCATGTGACGCACTTTCCGCATGATTTTTCGTCAGTATCATCAAGGGCGTTCCTGAGGAACTTCATCAGGCAGCCTTCATAGTCGATATACTGTTGAATCTCCTCCCATTCGTGAGACCGTTGATTTGTGAGAAAAGCTATCCGATCGCGGTCGAACCTATACTCAAGGGCAGTCCTATGCCACTTACTGCCACCTTTAATGACGGGGGCAGGATTCTCTACCATCAGCCGCTTCAGCACATGTTCAATTTGTCCCATTCTCAGATTGACTCGTTGCTGCAACTCATTGAGAGATAGTCCATCGGATGCGTCTAGGCTTTCCAATATTTCCTGTACATGGGCTTCCGGGGGAAACGCCGATTGCCGAAAGTATTCATGAATCTGGTCATCCTCTCTGCCTGACAAAAGGATACCATAGGCATGTTCGATGGCGCGCCCTGCCCGTCCTACCTGTTGATAATATGCAATAACAGAACCCGGGGCTTGATAGTGAATAACGAATCCAAGATCGGGTTTATCGTAGCCCATCCCAAGCGCTGTCGTGGCAACAAGGGCTTTCAACTCATTGGCAAGCAGCCTTTCTTCCAGGCTTCTCCGATAGGTGTCCGAATCCGGAAAATCAGGGTGTTGTACATCGGAATAATAGGCAGCGGCTATGATAGAGTTCTTTTGAAGCCATTCTGCCACCTGATCAGCGTCTCGTTTCGTTAGAGTATATATAATACCGGTACCGGCCAACCGGGGAACCTGCTCGACCAGCCAGGCCAAGCGAGCCGCCTGATCGGGCAACCGAATATTTTGTAAAGTCAGGCTCTCCCGGATAAGAGGGCCTCGCGCAATCTTAATATCACCCAATTGTTCCGTAATGTCGCGAATCACGCGGTTGTTTGCGGTGGCTGTGGTGCCCAAAACTGGCATGTTCGGAGGCATCTGGCGGAGCACATTAAGGATTCTACGGTAGTCAGGCCGAAAATCATGCCCCCAATCGGAAATACAATGCACCTCATCAACGACCATTAACCCAATCCGTTGTCCCACCGGTAAAAGAATCTGTTCAATGAAATCATCGTTGGCCAGCCTCTCGGGAGAGATGAGCATGACATCAACATGATCACCCAGGATCTGCTCTTTGATCGCCCCCCATTCTCCCTGGTTCGTCGAATTGATCGTTACCGCGCGGATTCCTATGCGTTTTGCCGCGTCAATTTGGTTCCGCATCAGGGCCAACAAAGGAGAGATGACGATTGTCGGCCCTCGATCCTGGTCCCGCAGGATACGGGCGCTGATGAAGTAAACAACGCTTTTTCCCCAGCCTGTGCGTTGCACGAGAAGAATTTTCTGACCACGGTTTACCAGATTGTCGATGGTCTCCCACTGTCCTTCTCGAAAACGTCCTTCAGCGTTATTCAAAGCAACCCTGAGAAGGTTAAGCGCTTTTTCTTCTGTCCACACTGTTCCCATCTTTTATCGATCTCCTTCCATGCTCAACATAATCAGCGGAACCATCTCGGGATAGACATGGGCCTTCTGGTCAAGCTGCCCCTGGAAACTCCGTTCCTCCAGAGCTAAGATATTCAGGCGATAGTTGCGGACCTGGGGCAGACCAATCCGCTCGACGTTCTTGCGGCGGGCGGCAAAGGCGTAGTTTGCCTTCTCGCGCTCACGTGCGATGCGGTCCCGGTGTTCCTGGGGTTGTTATTTTTCACATTCTATGGACAGAAACAGGGTGATTTTCTCATAATATATTGACCTGAAGGGGAAAAGTATCAGAATAGATGGACGCGTATGACGATGCTCCCCTTGAGGGTTGTTGCCAGTAATTCCAGTAACGGGAACGTTTATGGGAATACCATATAAGCGGACGTTGCCATTATCCCCCGTGATACTGGTAACGTTCCCTTTCGTCAAGAGGTTTCAGCGACGCTTCGGCTCACAGCCTCGAAAGTGATCACCCGAAAAGGAGATCGGAAAGATGAAGCACGTCTCGTAAAGGAATGGAACCTGCTCGATTTGACCCACATCCTCGCCGAGGGAACCAGCGGGACTCAATCCTTAACTATTGTCGGAATCTTCCCTGAGTTATTGAGGAGTTACGCAGCGTTGGGGATCCGTCGGTGGGTCTCAGTTGATTACAATCCAGCTTGGGTAATGGTCGGCTCGAGATATTCCAATCCCGGTAAATGGATTCGTTGGGCGATGAGGCGTGCTAAAGAATCGAAATCTCGATATGCAGCCCTAGCAGCCGTGGAATGAGAGCCAATCGCGCCATCGGCAGGTTTTAGGTCGAAAATGGGTTTCCTAGCTTCCTGCGCCATAGGTATCAAGCTCCTGTAATGCTTGAGCAAGGCTATGCAATTAAGGTCGTCCCCTACAGAAATCCCATGAACCGTCGATTCACCCTTGACTTCCAAACTATAGACTTCCGGAATCCGGGCAATCCATTTCCTATAAGATTGTACCGGCCTGTCCAGCCGTTCGGAGTGCTGGAGCACCACGTAACCCAATGGATCCATATCACCCGTAGGTAGCTCCAACCCAGCGGGTCTACGATTGAGTCGCGTCTTCCACTGATCTCGCCATCTGCGAAAGGTCGGTCCCAGGTTTCGCAGCCCTTGAAGCGAAAACAGATCCGGAGCCAATGGAACTACCACATGATCTGACGATAACAGCGCGGTCCGATTGATAGCGCCAAGATTGGGACCGAGATCTACCAGGACGATGTCCACTGAATGAATCCCGGCGGCATGCTGCATTATTCTCCAGAAGGAAGACAGGACGCGAAACGGTCCTTCAGTCTCGTCCATAGACTTAGGCCACTCCTGGGATAATGGCTCTTCAAAATTTGACAAGAACATGTCACCAACCAAAAGACCTATGTTGTCTTCAACAATCTCGACGTGGGGGACAGCTATATCTCCTGATCTGTCTATTAAGGGCTGGACGCAACCGAAAATGGTGTCCGGGTGGTCTCCGTCGGGCCACAGCCGTTCGAGGGCCTCCTCGTCAAGGAATGCCGCGCTCAGATTTGCCTGAGGATCCAGGTCGGCTGCCAAAACTCGAATGCCTAGATGAGCATACATCCATGCAAGATGATATACGAGTGACGTCTTACCGACCCCACCCTTGTTGTTAAAAAACGCTGTCACAGGGGCTCTCATTTGATCCTCCTGATAATTACGCACACGTGAGTGTCCTCCACCTCAAATTCAGGCGGTGGATTGCCGTTTCGCTCCAGTTCTGTCGCGGCCAAATGAATGCCCACACCAAAGCGCTGAACGTAACCCAAGTTCTTCATCGCCTCGGCTAGATGCGGATTGCGATAGTCGGTCAGACCTGCCTTACCGAAATTCCTTCGAGTAACCTGTCCGAAAGGCCCTCCCGGGCTGAGGATCTCTATCCGGTCGTTGAACCATGTTATCCGAACAGGGGCATTCGTTCCTTCATAATTTCGGTGCATTATAGCATTTCTGGCGAGCTGTCGCAGAGCGGCGATGGGATAGTCCGGATGCCTGACTTCCAGTGTCCCTGATGCAAAATCAGATGCAACACACACATGGACGAGAAAAGTTTCCTCCATCATCCTGATTAGCTCATCAATGGGTCCATCTATTTTTTTTTGATCTCTTATCGGGTCTGTCAGGTCCATGCCGTCAATTCGAAGAAATTGTACGTATGATCCAGGGATAAAATTAAGCGGTTCCGTTCCAACTACAAGCACTCCCAACACGGTAGGGACAGGTTTAGAGCCAAGTGTTGCGAAACGCAAAGAAACAAGTTGATCAAAAGGCTTACGCTTATTTTGCTCGAGTATCTCTGGTGACTGGGCTGCAGGGAGATAACCTCTCTCAAAAAGGTCCATATCTAAATCACTCAATTCCGCGGATTCCACCGGGTGGAGATCGTAAGGTAGGTCTTTTCCCCTACGCTTCTCAATGAGTATTCGCTCATCTTCTGCTGACGCTCGTGCCCGCCGTGGACCGACTCTTGTCCAAACCACTCCCTTGAAACGAACGGGAGGCGCATCCGACGGAGCAACCGTCACCACAGCCACCGGACAGTTGTTGATAATCTTTTTCTGAACAGTCATCACAGGCAGGGGCAGTATGTTCCCCGAGTCCCTTATGTGAGCCAACCTCTTGAGTAAGTCGTCCGTGATATCAAGATTCGCACTGCTTCCGTCGTCATGGACTCCGATAAACAACACCCCGGGCAACCGGTGATTGGGCATATCGTTGGCGAACGCACATATAGCCTCGCCGATTCTGTCGGTCTCGCCAAGCCTTGATTTTCGTTCAACCCTATCAGACTCGATATCCTTCAGGAGTAGTTCCAGGTCTTTGTCTTGCATTTTGAGCCTTTTTCGCCCCATCTTGTTATCGGGTCACTGTACCTGAGTTCTCTTATTCTTGCCAAACATTCTTGCCCAGTCACTACCCCATGCCGTGCCAGGTAGCAATTAGTCGCGATCAATAAAGTATGCTAAAAAGTGGGCAGAGCCTCATCAATATATGCAGGCCTGATCTATCACGGCAGAAATGGAGATTGAATTTCCTCCACTATGCATAGCGAAATCCAAGACGTTCTCGAAAGGGTGAAACGCCGCATCGTTTCCAGATTTCATCCTCAACGCATCATCCTTTTTGGGTCTTATGCCCGGTGGTCGGCCTGGCCCGGACAGCGATATAGACTTGCTGATTGTGATGGATATCGACGGTTCCACCCGAAAGAAGGCCAATGAAATTGATTTGCTGATGGCCGACCGGGAAGGAAAGGTGATCTATGAATGAGCCGCCGATAATCCTTAAGGTAATTTATGATTCAAAAAGAATGAGTTTATAGGGGGACGAAAAATGATAACCAGAGATTTAGTAAAAGCGGGAATTGAAAAGGTGCCGGATGAGTATATTGATGCCCTGTATAAAATCATTAAGGCGCTGGAAAAGCAGGAAAGCCGTATGCCCGGCAATGACTGGCTCAATTTTATTGACCAGACCTATGGTTGTATGCATGACAGTCCGATCCGTCGTGGTGAGCAAGGCGTTTACGATATCCGGGGAGAAATAAGATGAATTACATGCTGGATACCAATGCCTGCATTCAATACTTAAACGGGACATCAACCCATCTCAGGCGTAAACTCGAATCCAGTCAACCTGAAGAAATCTTTTTATGCGCCATTGTTAGGGCGGAATTGTTTTACGGAGCATAAAAAGTGCCAATGCTTCAAAAAACGTTCAGAAATTGAGACATTTTCTGAACAGATTTATTCCCCATCTTGATCTGGAAGATTGGGAGACCAAATAATGGCCAGACAAAAATCGGACGGCAATCTCCCCCCCTCTTCAAGAAGGACATCCCGCAGATGCTGGAAGGCTACTATTCCGGCGACAAGCTCAACCCGAACCTGTGGGCGTTCGTGGAGCAGCATATCAAGGAGCGGCCGGACGGACGTTACGCCGGCCGAGTGTGGATACGCCACTGCAAGCGGGCCTGGCTCTATGAGCAGGGCAAGCTCTTGTACGAGAAGGGCGGGCTCAACCCAGAAACCTGCCCGAGGATGTCATGATCAACGTGGAGGAAGATTACCAGGTTTGCGCACGTATACCGGCAAGGGATGAGGGCAAAAGAACATTATGACCAAAGGAAGTTAACCGTGCAACAA
>Ga0194058_10001017_pt1 | contig 14045 bp, 13 predicted proteins | sample SepL4417m_MetaG_FD_155490 | JGI IMG/M metagenome (GOLD analysis project Ga0194058, IMG submission 155490) | Anoxic zone freshwater microbial communities from boreal shield lake in IISD Experimental Lakes Area, Ontario, Canada - Sep2016-L442-17m | ecosystem: Environmental > Aquatic > Freshwater... | reverse complement strand
CGTTTAAGCCTTGTGAATAATGAGGATGTTAAGGAGAATGTATGGCTTCAAATAATAGCCAATCAGAAGAAAATTTCATCAGAAAAATCCTGCATGCAATCATCGGGGCGCCCAAGCAGGTAAAAGACCCCAATATTTTTCATAAAATGTCACTGATTCCTGTTCTGGCGTGGATAGGACTTGGCGCTGACGGGCTTTCTTCTTCTTCCTACGGCCCCGAAGAGGCATATCGAGCGCTTGGAACCCATACGTATCTGGCCGTTCTGCTGGGTCTGGCGACGGCGCTTACGGTTTTCATCATCTCGTACGCGTATTCCCGGATCATCGAGCATTTTCCGCATGGAGGGGGCGGTTATATCGTCGCCACCCATATGCTGGGTGAAAAGGCCGGAGTTATCTCCGGCAGCGCCCTTCTGGTTGACTACGTGCTGACCATCACCATCTCCATTGCCGCCTGCGTGGATGCGCTCTTTAGTTACCTTCCGCTGAGCTTCCACCACCACAAGGTCGCTGTTGCCTGTTTCCTGTGTGTGATGCTGATTCTTTTGAACATTCGCGGCGTTAAAGAATCCATTGTGGTCATGACGCCGATTTTTATAGTTTTTGTCGTCACCCATCTCCTGATGTTGCTTGATGGCGTCTTTACCCATACAGATCGCTTGATTCCCCTGGCCAATAGCTTTCAGACAGGTATTCAGCAGGATATTTCCACCATCGGTTTTATCGGGATTCTCATGTTGTTTTTGCGGGCATATTCATTGGGAGGCGGAACCTATACCGGCATTGAGGCGGTTTCCAACGGCATGCAGATCATGCGGGAGCCGCGGGTGCATACAGGCAAGCGGACAATGGCCTACATGGCAGGTTCCCTTGCATTCACCGCTGGCGTGCTGTTTCTGTGTTATGCGCTTCTGGATGTAAAAGCTGTGGAAGGCAAAACACTGAACGCCGTGATTGCCGATAACTTGTTTGCTGACTGGAGAATGGGGACAACGATTGCTTTTATCACGATTTTTTCAGAGGGGGCATTGCTTTTGGTTGCGGCGCAAACCGGGTTTGTGGATGGCCCCAGAGTGATGGCGAACATGGCAGTGGATTCCTGGTTCCCCCACAGGTTTGCGGCCCTGTCCGAACGTCTGACGATGCGAAACGGCATCGTTCTGATGGGCGCATCGGCCGTTGTGTTGTTAATTTATACTCACGGATCGGTATCGGCGTTGGTGATCATGTATTCCATCAACGTCTTTGTGACGTTTTCCTTTTCTCAACTGGGAATGTCCAGGTTCTACATTCGGCGCCGGAATGAAGACCCCAAATGGATGCAGCATTTAAGTGTTCATCTCGTCGGACTTGCCCTTTGCGCCACCATTCTGGTGATCACCACTGTGGAGAAATTTACTGAAGGCGGCTGGATGACTATTCTAATCACCTCTATAGTCATTGGCGTCTGCTACCTGATTCGCAATCATTACCAAACCGTACGCAGCGGCATTGCGGAGCTGGATAAAACGCTGCTGAGCTTTCCAGCATCAGGTCCGCCCAATAGCGCCTCTCTGAATAAAAAGGACCTGACCGCCATTCAGATGGTTTCGGGATACAGCGGATTTGGCGTCCACACCCTGCTGTCCATTCTCACCACCTTTCCCAAAATCTACAAAAACATCATTTTTGTTTCTGTGGCGGTGATCGACTCCGGCTCCTTCAAGGGCGCTGAAGAAGTCGCAGTCTTGGAGCAATCGGTAATGCGCGGGCTTGAAAAATATGTGGAGTTAGCCAGAAAGCTGGGCTTTGCCGCCGATTATCGCATGGAAGTGGGAACGGATGTGGTGGAAAGCGCCATGAACCTGTGCAAGACAATCGCCGCCGAGTATCCCCGGTCCACCGTTTTCACCGGACAGATCACCTTCCGGCTGGAAAAATTCTATCACAAAATGCTGCACAATGAGACAGCCTTCGCCATCCAGCGCCGCCTGCAGTGGGATGGGATTACCACCGTCATTCTACCGATACGGATGAGAATTTAGAGAAAATTACACATTGGGCTTTTTTTGATAACATGGGTATGGTAGCCTTCTTGATCAGAACATGTATCTTATGTTAATCGACTTAAAAAATATGCTGTTAGAACACACAGGGGATAAAAGAAAATGAAAGCTAAATATTCGGGCAAAAGCATCGGAACTTTGGTTGTTACAGCCGCTTTGGTTGCATTTCTTGTGTTTGTCGCATGGATTCTATATTTAAAACCGAAAATGGCGGATATCTTCTTTGAACCGGTTTTTATCAATGATGTCAAGAAAGTCCGGCTGGTATCCGAGATGCGGGTAAATCTGAACGCATCTGTCGAGGCGGAAAAAAGCGCTGTACTGGCCGACACAGATGAGGCATCTATCGTTTATGCGGACCAGGCACTGGAGCTTTCCGCCGCAGTGGAAGAGGCCAGGCTTGAACTTGAAGTTTTGATTGAAGCAGAAAAAATGGGTCGGGAGGTTGATATTCTTAGGGAGTTCAGCGCCTGCTGGGAGAGGTTTCTGCAAATAGACCAGGAATTATTGCCGCTGTCCGTACTGAATACGAACCTGAAGGCGTACGATCTTTCTTACGGTTCGGCAGGCAAAGCCCTCAAACAATTGGAGCAGGCTCTCAACGTCCTGATGAGCAGCAAGGTTTCAAAGGACAAGACATGTGAAATAGCCAGGTTATCGCTACGGACGCTGTCCGCTGCGCTAAAGATTCATGCGCTGCAATCTCCCCATATTGCCGAGAGTCGGGAAGAGAAAATGGACGAAATTGAGACATCAATCCAAACGGAGAATGCGCTGATCAATCAGTCCCTGGATGCCCTGTCGGTTTTGTTGAATCCAGCGGACAAGCCGCTGCTTGAAGCGGCGAAGTCAGCATACATGGAGTTCTGGATGATCAACACGGAAGTGGTGAAGCTCTCTCGCCAGAACAGCAATGTCCGATCCCTTGCCTTATCCCTGGGTCAAAAACGCAAAGCCACGGTTCAGTGCCAGGATGTTCTGGCGGCTCTTGAGGAAGCCATTCAGAGCAAGGCGTATAAGGCCACAAGGTGATTTCCAACAAAGAATACCCCATTGTTTGGATCAGATTTTTTCTATGCATTGATCGTCGTTTCGGCCAGGCATTTACCCGTGTATCGCCGCCATCATGCAATAGTAGGGGCGAATCTTGTATTCGCCCTATCGAAAAGGGCGAATACAAGATTCGCCCCTACGAAATAAACCCAACTGGCCGAAACGACGATCAATGCAGTATATTTTTTATTGGAAATCACCCAAGGTAACCAATTTTTTGATTCGCGAAGACACGGAAGAAGTTAGCATGCATCCTTCATCTCTTCCCGTGGGGGCATTTGTACCCACGGGGAGATTCTATAGTTGCCTTCTTTCGCCCCTTCACCAAACCAATCAATCTGAGTGCTAACTTTTATACTAAGTTAACGTATTATACAGGTCGGCCCTATTAATCGTTCAACATCATTAACGAGGAGATACCCATGATTACAGTAATTGTTAAATTCAAACTCCCAGAAACGATCACAAATCTGCAGGCTCAGGAGATTTTCTTGAGTACAGCGCCCAAATATCGGGGCTTGCCCGGATTAATTCGAAAATACTACTTTCTTGATATGGACGGCATTACAGCCGGAGGAATCTATCTGTGGGAATCGCGCGAAGATGCAGATGGTCTGTACACCAAAGAATGGAAAACGTTTGTACACGGTAAATATGGCTCAGACCCTGAATTGACTTATCTTGAGACTCCGGTTGTTGTGGACAACGTGTCGAATGAAATCATATCGAACCAATAAAGTTTGAACCGACCGGGCTTCGTGAAGTTTGCCACTACCTGTTAGGGTATACTGCGAAAGGGCATAATCCGTACTTTCCTTTTGCTCCCTCTCCCAGCGGGGAGGGTTGGGGGGTTCAAAAGTTAAGATTATACCCGTTCGCAGTATAGTTAAAGAAATGCTGATTAGCGTTTAGACCAAAACAAATAAAGCGCCTTAACGTAAGTAACCGTTCACGGCCCCTCCCAGCGGGAGGGCCGTGGTGAGGGCTAAGTGATTGGTATGACAGCATTTTATCCTCCAGCCTACCCTGTTGGGGAGGTCTGAACGCTTACGCCTTAACCGGAATAAGCAAAATTCCGCAACATCGTCAGCTCCTTTTTCGTAGGCTGACGATTCTCAACACCAATCGCCTTGGCTTTGCTTTGGCATACTTTACATAAACCGGTTTTCTGGTTGTATGATGGAACTGACTGGTGAATCGGACACATTGGCTGTCCCATATTCGGAATGATGTTGGTCTCACCCTTTAAATATGAAACCACTTCCGGTTCTTTATCATAATTTTTCAGACCATTATTGATAAGCTTCCATTTACATGAAGAACATAATTGTCGGCCCACATCTAATACAGAGGACTCAGGGTGGTGCAGACATTTGAGAACTGTGATATTTTGAGATCGCTTGGCAGGTTCTTTAGATTTGTCAGCCCTATTCACCTTGCCTTTTTCAGCAGCTTTCCTGCGGTTAGCGGGTCTGGGCTTTTGAGTTTGCTCTTTTTTCGGTGAAATTATCGCCGGAGAGTCCTCCTCCACTGTTTCTTCTAATTCAATTTCCACCTCTGGAATTGAAACTTCATCCACGTCAACACCGGCATAATCGAAATTCTCAGCCGGTTGATTCGCTGGGCTCTCCCTGGTTGGTACAATCTCAAGAGATGTTTTTACCAAACCAACGGTTTTATCCTTAATGTTCTGGAGATTTCTTTGCTTCTGCGCTATCATGGCCTCAATAGCCTTGAGAAGCGTCTTATAATCTTCAATGTCTTTAGAACAGGCAATGGCCATCTCATCGTATGACTTAAAAACATTTACAGCCTTATCATCAAGTGTAATTGACATGGTAAATATTCCCCTCTGTTGTACTGCAGTTACAAAATCTCTAACGGAAGTAAATTAACTGCAATATTATAAGAGTTTAAATTAATAAATCAATATAATGTTTCATTTTTATTGACATATTTCATTACCGCAACAATCATGAACTCTTTTTTCATCAGAAAGGACTGTGATTCACAGAAGTTGAATTTTTTTTATCGTACATCCTCCTGTATGTGATAAGATAACCCATAAACGATTTGGGGAAACTAAACTTCCCAATATACCGTTTTTGATGACAGAATGCCTTTTTCGCCAATGAGTATCATTTTATAAACGGTATATTGGCATTTTTAATGTCCCTTGGCGATGCTTGCCTCCTGATTTCCGATCTTTTCGATAGTTACCGCGCAGGCTTTGTATTCAGCGGTCAGGGTGATCGGATCAAAGGCTGGGTTGGTCAGCCAGTTGGCGCAGGTCTCGCGGAAATGAAACGCCATCCAGACCATGCCGATTGGCACTTCAGGGGTGATTCTGGCTTTGACGGTCACTTCACCACGGCGGGATTTCACCCGGATTTTCTCGTCGGGTTCGATGTGTAATGATTTGGCGTCTTCCAGGGATATGTCGGCCGTTTCTTCGCCCAGAAGATCGTTTAACCCCTTGCACCGGCCAGTTTGGGTTCGGGTATGGTAATGATACAGTCTTCTTCCGGTGGAAAGCACGAACGGGTACTCGGCATCCGCAACTTCCGCTGGCGGAGTCCAGTCCACGGGAACAAACTGGCCCAGACCGCAGCTAAATTCCCCGTCCTTATGCAGAAAACAGGTTCCGGAATGCTGATCATGGGTGCAGGGCCACTGGAGGCCATCGCCTTCAAGCCGTGAATATTTGATACCGGCAAGAGACGGTGCAAGCTGGGAGACTTCGTTGTCCCATATTTCACGGGCGCTATCGGATGGCCAGTCATGCCCCATTCGCTTGGCTATTTGTTTGAATATCCACCAGTTGGGTTTTGCATCGCCCGGAGGGAGACTGGCGGTTCTGACACGGCTGACCCGACGTTCGCTGCTTGAAAATGTTCCGTCGTTTTCGCTCCATGCGGCAGCCGGAAAGACCACATCAGCAAAGCGGGTGGTTTCAGTCTGAAAAATATCCTGGCACACAATAAATTCAGCGCTTTCCAGTTCGTGCTCCACTTTTCGGATATCCGGTTCGGTATTAGCCAGGTTTTCGCCAAATATATAGAATCCTTTTACAGCCCCACTTACCAGGCCGTCCATCATCTGAGGAATCATCAGGCCGTTTTTATCGGGCAGGTGATCAACGTTCCAGGCTTTTTCAAATTTCGCCCGAGACTCAGCATCAATCACCTTCTGGTATCCGGGAAACACATTAGGCAGCGCCCCCATGTCGCAGGCGCCCTGAACATTGTTCTGGCCCCTAAGCGGATTCACGCCGCCACATTCCACACCCATGTTTCCCAGCAGCATCTGCAGGTTCGCCGTGGATACCACGTTGTTTCTGCCGCAGGTATGTTCTGTGATTCCCAGCGTATAGCAGAGCATGCATGGTTTGACCGACGCCAGTCGGCGAGCTATGTCCCGGATCATGTCCGGACTAACGCCACAGATTTTTGAAGCTTCCTCGGGCGGATATGCCTGGACTTTTTCTTTCAGTTCCTTAAAACCAATAGTGCAGGAATCGACAAATTTGTGATCGTATATGTCTTCCTGAATCAACACGTACATGACGCTGTTTAAAAATGCGATGTCACTTCCCACCTTGATTTGTGCATGAACCTGGGCAAAGTCCGCAAGCTTCTGTTTTCTGGGGTCCACCAATATCAACTGGGCGCCGTTTTGTACCGCATTCTTCAAAAATGTGGAGGCGACCGGGTGTGCTTCGGTCATGTTGGAGCCAATCACCAAAAACATTTTGGCTTTGGCGAATTCGCTGAAAGAATTGGTCATTGCACCTGAACCAAATGATGTCGCCAGTCCGGCGACAGTGGGTGCATGTCAGGTACGTGCGCAATGATCGATATTGTTGGTCCCGATCACTGCGCGGAAAAGTTTTTGCATGTTATAGGAATCTTCATTGATGCTTCTGGCGCAACTAACGCCTGCAAGCGCATCCGGGCCATGTTTGGCGATGATCTCCCTGAATTTGTGGGCTACCATATTCAGCGCCTCATCCCAGGAAGCTTCTCTAAACTGGCCGTTTTCCTTGATCAGAGGAGTTTTAAGCCGTTCCTCGGAATAGAGAAAATCAAATCCATATCTTCCCTTGACACACAATCGCCCTTTATTCGGTTCTGCATCTTCGACACCAGTCACCTGGACGATTTTACCGTTCTTAATATGCAGCAATTGCTGACATCCAACACCGCAATAAGGGCAGGTGGTGCGTACCTGGGTTGTTTCCCACGACCGCCAGCGCAATGTGGATTTTTTCTCGAGCATGCCGCCTACGGGGCATACCTGCACACACTCGCCACAGGACACGCATTTATCCCGGTTAAAAGTAAGCTGAGGACCGTCTTTCGTATCTTCGCTGTCAATGGCGCCGATGCACTGTACTTCCTTGCAGGCATTGACACAACGCATGCACAAAATACAGCGCTCCGGCCAATGCTTGATAAAAGTTGTTTGATATGCCGGAATATAATTTCGTTTGGGGACCTGACAGTCGATGCTTTTAATGCCATACTCGAAAGTAAGATCCTGAAGCATGCATGCGCCTGCCTTGTCGCAAACAGGGCAATCCAGCGGATGGTTGGCCAAAATCAGCTTCAATGCTTCCTGGCGCATACGAAATAGTTGATCCGACTGGGTTGTAATCGAGGCGCCATCCTCAGCAGGCGTTGTACACGCGGTCACCGGCTCGGATTGCCCATCCACCTTCACAACGCATAAGCGGCAAGATCCAATTGGATTTAATCTTTTATGAAAGCAGAGTGTTGGAATGATTATGCCTGCATTTCTCGCCGCCTCAAGAATGGTGACGCCTTTCTGAGTGGTTACTTCCTGGTTGTCAATCGCCAGCCGAATCATATTCATAGCTCACTATTTCTCCTCACTCAAATTATTCAAATATTTCACTTTAAAATTCGTAGGTATACTGTACGCGGGCATAAACTGCACTTTTCAATTCTAAAAACTAAGTTATTGACCGCTCAAAGTATATCATCTGATTCTTGTTCATGAAACCTGTCACAGACGCATTTGCTGCACCCGACTGATGTAGTCGGGCGTGATGTTTGGAGCAAAATGCCGACCATTTAAAAAAATATCCCATTTCGATATGCCATTATTGACATACCGTCACACATTATCAGCTTGACGCCATACTGTCAATCACCAAAAAACGAGAAACAGAAGCTTATTTTTGATTGTTTTTATGCGCCCTTTTGGCAAGATTGAACTCATTACAATTCACCGCAAAGGCGCAGGGATCGCGAAGAAAATATCCAATGGAATTAGCAGCCACAAGAGCGTTGTCTTCTTTGCGTCCTTTACGCCTTTGCGGTGAATAAAAACTCAGAAAGTATATTCATTGCAGTGGCCGAAACAATGATCAAGGCCATTAATTCTGTAATGATAAGCAAGAAATCCGAAAGGACTATCAAACACATTTGATTTACTATCCGCCCCATGGTTATGTCATTATTGACATGACAAAATGTTTACGTTACAAAGCCACAGCTCTTTTTTCGAAATATCGCTCAGTATCGAATACTTCATCATTATGCAACATCTACACAAGGAGACAGGAAATGAAACGCTATTCCATTCCATTATGTTTTTCACTGATTGCTGTTTTTCTGCTTTTATCCCATATTCCAGCAGTTTCGCAAGAAAGCAAGTTGTTGCGGATGGCCACCACTACCAGCACGGACAATACGGGCCTGCTTGATTACATGAAGCCTTTTTTTAAACAGGAAACCGGCATTGAAGTCCAGTGGGTAGCAACCGGAACCGGTCAGGCCCTCAAACTGGGAGAAAATTGTGATGCAGATGTGCTGCTGGTCCATGCACCGGATACCGAAAAGAAATTTGTTGCCGCCGGATTTGGGATCAACCGCCGGGAGGTGATGTACAATGATTTCATCATCATTGGTCCGGCAACAGATCCGGCTGGCATCAAAGGCAAAAACGTCAGGGATGCCCTGACTGCCATTCAAAGCAAACAGGGCCTGTTTATCAGCCGTGGCGATAAATCCGGAACCCATATTACAGAAATGGAATTATGGAAGGGAAGCGGACTGGCAGTCCCCGACAAGGACACCTGGTACGTTCAGGCTGGCCAGGGAATGCTGGCAACTATCCAGATGGCGGCTGAACGCAGCGGCTATACCCTGACGGATAGGGGGACTTATATCAAATATGAAGACACCCAGAAGGGAAATCCGCCCCTCAAAATCCTGGTTGAAGGGGATGACCTGTTGAAAAACCTTTACAGCGTCATTGAGGTGAATCCTGCAAAATGCAGCAACGTCAAATCCGATCTGGCCAAATCTTTTTCAGACTGGATGGTGCTTTCGTCAACACAAAAGCGGATCACGGATTTTACACTCTCCGGAAAACAGCTTTTCTTTATCCCCTCAAAATAAAACAAGGCATCCTTTACCGTGAAAATACTTTTAAACCATGAAACACACGAAATACACGAAACAAGTAGGGGCGACCGGCCGGTCGCCCCTACCGTCTTTGCGTAAGAAACAATTTCATTCATGGGGGCGGCATAGACCATGCCATGAGAGTTTATTTCCTTGTTGACACTTACAGGAACCGCGAATAAACCTCAATGAACGCCAACTGCAAAAATATTAGCGTCTATTTACGTTCATTCGCGGTTAAAAGATAGCTTGTACCCACACAAAATATGTCAACTATACTGCGGCTCGTATGAATGTGAGTAATTCATAAAATTATCCAGTATCAAGTGTACTTTTGGGGAAATATGAAGTTGATGCCGAATTTTTGTTTCCCTTTGACATGGAGCGTTATGAACCCTGACATCTTCACCCCCCCTGTTGAACAGCGATATTTTGAGGATTACATTCCCGGAGAAAGTCACGAATTCGGCTCCATAACCGTGGAAGCGGATGAGGTTATCGCCTTTGCAAATCGCTTTGATCCCCAGCCCTTTCACACTGACCCGGAAGCTGGAAAACTCTCGATATACGGGGGCATGATCGCAAGCGGCTGGCATACGGCTGCCTTGATGATGCGACTTTTTGTTGATCACTACCTTTCCCGGATTGCAAGCCTGGGTTCCCCAGGCGTGGACGAGTTGCGCTGGCTTAAACCGGTATATCCTGGCGATGCGCTGTCGCTTCGCGTTACGGTCATCGAAGCCAACCGCTCCCGTTCCAAGCCGGACAGGGGGATCATCCGTTCCGACATCCAGGTTCTGAACCAGCACCACGATATAGTTATGACCATGAAGGCTCTCAATTTTTTAAGCTGTAGGGAAATACCTGGAATTCAACCGCCGCCATGATGTCTCCAATGGCAGGGTTTCATTTCCTAAATCAATGACCCACGATAAGGTATATGGAATGGTATGGGCGTAAATTCCGAGGGTGTAGCCAAAAGTGAGCCTGGCAGGGTTGAATGCAGGGTAAAGCATGCAAAGGGACATTACATATGGATCGAGGCGGCAGGCGACTTTCTAAGAAACGGTAAAGGTGAGCAATGAGATTCGCCAGGTGCTCGGAGCCTGCCTTCCAGTTACTATTATCAGCCTGCCAGGGAGAGCCCGCTGAATCTGGAATTGGTGCTATTGACGAAACCTACGCTGAAAGACCGTTTTACGGTGTTCCCCGAATAACCCATACTTTAATGCAATGAGATCATCGAAGCCCAACTAACCACTCACAAGTTGGAAGCAAAGTCCAAGAATGTACCAGACGAGAAACAGTTATGTTGATACATTGGTTTAACCTAAAACCTATTGCCCACGGTGGACTTATTCTGCTGTTCGGAACTTTTCTGGGTTATGTCCTGTATTTGGCATTGATCAAAATTGCCAGAGGCGGAACCTCTGTTTCTCCCTCCACAGCCGAGTCTCCCGCACTTCGGCGCCTCTGGTTGCCGCTGATTCTGACAACAATAGCCATTTTCGCCGACGATGCCATTGAGCGAGCAGGTTTGAGAGAATATTTTTGGTGGGACGAATTCCTCGCGCTCTTGCAGTCGCTGCCGATAGTAGCCTGGACCTGGCAGTTGGTTACAATCTGTCGATTCTACTTTTCCCGACTGACCGACCAACACACAGAGGAAACCAATGTCGTCCACTCCATGGCCCTCGTCAGCAACCTGATCACCATACTGCTTATCGTCGGAGGCGGTTATGTTTTGCTGCGGGTCTGGTCTCTTGATCTCAGCCCGCTGCTGACTTCGGCAGGTCTTGTGACAGCGGTTGGCGCCCTTGCCGCCAGAGATTCTCTCTCTGATTTCTTCGGCGGGATTACCATCTTTCTGGACCGACCCTATCACATCGGGGATTTTGTTGTTTTGACCAGCGGAGAGCGCGGAGAGGTGGTCAACATCGGTATTCGCAGCACGCAAATACGCACCCGGGACGATGTTCATATATCCGTTCCCAATTCGGTGATGGTTAGCTCCAAAATCATGAATGAAACAAGCCTTCTTCCGCAGTATCGCGTCAGGTGTCGAGTAGGAGTCGCCTACAACAGCGATCTGCTTGAGATTGAGAAAGTCCTTCTATATTCCCTGAAGGACAACCCATTTGTCCTTCAAGAACCTGCGCCAAGGGTGCGGTGTCGGGATTTTGGTGATTGGGCGGTGGAATTGGAACTTCTGGCCTGGATCAAAGACCCTCGCAACCGGGGATTTGCCCGAGACCTGATAATTCGGGGAATTCATCAGGCCTTTCGGGAGGGAAAGATCGATATCCCTCTTCCTCAGAAAGAAATAACGGTCAAGAAGGATGAATATGACAATTTTGATGAACTCGACAACTGCCATAACGATGAATTATTGTCCATTCAGAAAGGTCTTTATCCGAAAAATGTAGCGAGGAAAAATGGGCATCCTTCATCTCTTTGTTGACACTTTAATGCCGAAATGCAAAAGCGCTGGGAGCGCCGCACCCCACATTGCGGCCATGCACATATCATCATAATTGTCGCACTGGGGTGAGGCGCTCCCAGGCGAAATGGCGAGATACATATATGCCGGCCGGAATACCAGCATCTCGGCAGAAAGTGTCAACTACTTTTAGGGTAATATGAAGGATGCCAAAATCGCCATGCTTTTCTGCACTACGAACATGGAAAGAGCTTTTTCATAAATTTTGGCTTTTTCATAAATTTCGCTTATGGAGATTTTTATATGGGTCCCTCCTTTCATTGTTCAGAATCCGTTGAAGTTCTTGAATGTGGATATGATGATATACATGCACCATCCACACAATTGCAAGAATTGGAACAAAAAGATTCAGAAAGGGGACAATTGCCATCATCGTGATCACAAAACCGCCACCGTACATGGCTTTTTTATGCTGGGCGCCCAGCACTCTGGCGTTGGTTTTCCCCAGGTAATATCCGGCCGCACTCTCAAAAAACTCCCGGCCAAGGAGATAACTATTGAGCAGAATGGACACTGCAAAGCCAATACCAAACATGTAGAGCGGCAGTAACAGGATATTGAGGCACATTGCCCATCCGGTAAACTTCAGATCGTGCCGGAATTCAGGCCAAAACTTTAGAACCTCGCGATGGGCGACATCCGGATAGTACACACGTTCCACGCGCTGAATCGCAGTTTCCTGAAACAGACTGGAAATCAGCACGCTAAGCGCCGGCAGCATAAACCAGCCGCCAATACCGGTAAGAACGCCAACAACCCAGTTGAACAACGTATGTAGCCACTCGCGTTCAATAGTTACGAAGCGATCTGTTATCCAGGTAATACCTCCGACTGCTCCGATAACGATTATTGCCGCCAACAGTGAACATGCGAGCATTAAACCTAAAAGATTCGCCTTCTTTATGGAAACAAATGTTTTTATTAATGGATACAACGGTTTAACTCCTTAATAACCGGATCTGAGGTTCCATCCCAAAAATCAATCCACAACAGCATGACCGATGAGAAGAATGACTAAAAGTAAAGCAATCGGTAGTGGGTTTGTATGGATTTGATAGGTGTTTTTTCGTAAGCTTTTTGGTGATAGTTTAAACTTCACCATGACCCCGATTCCCGTAATTAAAGCCATTAACACAAGTCCCCATTCTGGCAGTCCGCTGGCCCTGCATGCGGATGTAGCGGACATGAAATGAATAAACGCCACGCCCAGGGCTAAAGGATTTAAAAAATAGTGAACCGGCAACAGAAACTTTTTCTGAAGTTGATTGAAACGTTTGATTCTGTCATTTATTTGTGCCGGCAGAGCTGCATAGCGCGTGGTTCCTCTGATGAGAAGGCTCAGCAAAACGTTTAAATTGGCTGCGGCCAATATCCAGGCGGCAGCCTGACCGGTGGCTTCATTATTTTCTTCATTTTTAACATGATTGAAAGCAGCGCCGATGTCTTTGTTTCGTTTTTTGTCATGGTGATCGCTTTTATCGTCAGCAAATGCGGTGGGCGCGCAGTACAGGAAAAACAAGGCGCCTGATATCAAACAGACGGCCAAGAATAATTTCAAAGAAATACGAATATGGGTCATCATCTTTTCTCCTTTTCCGCTATCTTTCTGAATTACAATCAAGAATAGTTTATTGGGACATAACCACCAAATCATCGTCGTAAACACCCTTCTCCGCTGTCTGATGGCAGGCAAGGCATCACGTTCTAAAGCAATGTAAAGGGATTATAATCAGGCTATATTTTGTGGGGGGGCGAAAATTGGGGAGAAAACCATTGAGGGCTCAATGTAGGGTAATTGTCCACCCATTCTCTGTGTACCAAAAGTGTTAATATCCAGGAGTATGGGCAGGGTAAATTCTGCACAACAGGAAGCGAATTCGCAATTATCCATAGCCTTTTTATCAGGATATTCTGATGTAAAGGTATCAATAACATCAGAAAACACTTCCACATGCAACTCGGCTGGATGCGCAAAGCACACAACAGGAAGGAGGATGCAAACGAGTATGATGG
>Ga0194058_10001014_pt1 | contig 14053 bp, 19 predicted proteins | sample SepL4417m_MetaG_FD_155490 | JGI IMG/M metagenome (GOLD analysis project Ga0194058, IMG submission 155490) | Anoxic zone freshwater microbial communities from boreal shield lake in IISD Experimental Lakes Area, Ontario, Canada - Sep2016-L442-17m | ecosystem: Environmental > Aquatic > Freshwater... | reverse complement strand
CCCCTATCCTTAGACGTCCGTGGACGAACTCAACCGGGCCGGCCAATCCAGTCTCGATTACTCCTAATTCGCGGCATCCCTCTGTTATCGCCTTCTCGGGACAGAGCAGCGAACACCCCCCGCATCCGTGACACATCTCGGGGAACGTGAGAACCTGATTCCCGATGACAACGATAGAGCTGAACCGACACACCTCACCGCACTTCCCGCACAGCGTGCATTTGTCCATCTCGACAATCGGAACCGGAACGGTTATGGATTCAAACGTTTGCAGGACCGGCTTCATAAGGATGTGGCAATTGGGCTCCTCCACGTCACAGTCCAGCAGTTGAGCCGAGGAACCGAGAACCGTCGCCAAGCTTGTGGCAATGGTGGTCTTTCCGGTTCCTCCCTTTCCACTGGCCACACTGATTATCATTGGTCTCACCAATGCCCCTCAGCGTTCGGCTTGTCAGTAAAGGCAACCTCGTTCCTGTTCAGGCGGTCGAAGGCTTCTTTCACTGTTCCGGATTGCCCGATGACAACCTTTATGCCCGCAGCTTTGAGTGTGGTGAAGGCGTTTGGTCCGCAGTGGCCGGTCATAAGCACATCCACCTTCCTGTCGGCCAGGAACTTGGCGGCCTGGATACCTGCGCCCCTCATGGCATTGAGGTTCTGCGAGTTGTCAACAGCCTCCAGGACGGTTCCGCTCTGATCGAGGATCACGATATACTGTGCACGGCCGAAACGAGGATCCACCTGGGAGTCAATCTCTTTTCCCATTGACGTTACTGCGATTTTCATTACAACCTCCGGGTAACACGTTTCAGAATTGGCCTCCGCCGCAAACCTGGTTCGCTTGTATCAATTCCAGCCTACCCTGGAGCAGATGGTCGATAACCGCGCCTACTGTCTCACCTTCGGGACCGTAGTAGACCTCGATTCCCCCCTGCCTCATCTGCCGACGCTGCCTGCACACGAGCGTACCCGGCATCGCATACTCAGGGTTCATAGCACGGCCTTCTCTATAGGCCTTAAGGATCGTTGCTACCTCTCCGGCCAACCATGCGACGTGACTTATCCCCTGCCCATGAATCTGATCCTCAATCCCGCAACTGATTGCTCCGCAGAGCAACACATCGATCCCAAGCTCTTTGAGTCGAACCGCCCTAGCCTGACGAGATACTGTCGACCAGTCTTGCTCCGCGACCAGAACCTCTCTGTTCTCGTCCCGGGTGAAGATCAGCATACGTCCACACGTGTCAAACACCGGCGCGACACGCCCCTGATGTTCCGGAATAGCAATCTTCATCGTCGACTCCAGCTTGATAGTAAGCAAACTATGTGCCAAACTCTTTGATGTGCTTGGAACACTTTCGGATAGTAGCGAACGCAGGATTAGCCAGATCGTGAAATCAGCGAGACTAGGTGCATAATGCACTGTCTTGAAAGTAGAAATGGTGCAGTATGCACCAAACTTGATGACGATAGTGACATCGGTGAAATGTGTCAACTAATTGCTCGATAATTTCTTAAGCCTCTTGCAAAACTCTTTAAGAATTGACGCGTAACACCAATGGCACATGCCCTGTAACATGGTTTTGCCTCCCTTCGGCCTTTTGGGCACCATACTGGAACCTTAGCGGGGTCAGAGGAACTATGCCTCGACCAGCGACGTAAACATTTTGCAGATGGCGAGACCGCCGAATAATTTAGGCAAAAAGGAGTGGCCATGAAGCCAACACGGGATTGGGAAAAGATCATCCGACGCTTGGAATTGCTGATGCGGCTCAAATCCTTTCCAGTGGCCTTCAAGATGCTCGAGAAGAAAGAGCAGCTCGAAGAAATCCCCTTCATGCGGCGATTAGACGGCAAGAAGACCATGTGCCAACTGATCACGCTCGTGCGTTCCTTCGATTGGACCGTAGGCGCGGTTGCCGAGGATTTCATAAGCCCCGCATGCCCGGCGATCATAGGACTTACCGATACGCCACCCCTCTTCAAGGACGGCACCTTCCGCAGCATCGTGTGGGTGAAGACACGGGGAGATGGTAAACGATACGAGGAATCCATACCCCGCATTCCCTTAGGCAAGTACGAGGCAGTCGCCATGGCCCCCCTGGTCTACAATCCCTTCGAACCCGACATGGTGCTCATTTACGCCAATCCCGCGCAGATGATGCTCCTCATCAACTCCCTCCAGTTCGAAGACTACGAAGTGATGCAGTTCTTCTGTGTGGGCGAATCGTCCTGTTCTGATGCCATTGCACGGTGCTACCTGACCGGTAAGCCGGCGCTCACCATCCCCTGCTACGGGGAACGCAGATACGGTCATGCTCAAGACGAGGATCTCGTCATAGCGCTCCCGCCCGCCATGCTGGAAAAGGCGCTCAGAGGCATGGAAACGCTCTACCGGAGGGGTATCCGCTATCCTATCAGCTTCGCCGGCGCAGAGCGCGACCTTACCACCTCATTCCCCATGGCATACGGCGGCATCAGTCAGGTGGAGGCAATCCGAGGGACCGACAACCGGTTACTCGTCGGTGTGACAGGCGGCATCGCGAGCGGCAAGACCACGGTGGCCAACTTGCTTGAGGAACAGGGCGCGCCCATCATCGATTTCGACGTGCTCGCCAGAGTCGTGGTTGAGCCTGATAAGCCTGCTTGGAAGCAGATCGTGACCTACTTCGGCGAGCAGGTGCTAAATGAAGACCTCACACTGGACCGCAAGAAGCTGTCCGATATTGTGTTCGTGGATTTGGAAAAGCGCAAGAAGCTCGAAAGCTTTACGCATCCTCAGATCCAAATTGAATTCGTCAGGCAGCTCAACGAGATTACATCCAGAGACCCTAATGCCATCATTCAGGTCGTCATACCGCTGCTGCTGGAACTCAACCTCCAGCACCTGTTTCACAAGGTGCTCGTCGTCTCCGTGTCGCAGGACGAGATGGCCATGCGTCTGGCCGGACGTGACGGAATCACCCAAGTGCAGGCTCGAAAAATGCTTTCTTCGCAACTCCCCATGGAAGAGAAGCTCGGATTCGCGGATTTTGTCATCGACAATTCAGGCACGCTCGACCAGACACGAACAAAAGTCGAAGAGCTGTGGGGGCAGCTCAAGGAAGTCCAAAAGGAGATTCGGGGCGTTTAACACGCTGATGACCTTCCTCAGACACGCAGTTAGGATGCGAAGGCATCAGGCGATCAAGTCAGCGCCGAATTACCACTCATGGCAGAAGAAATGCATCCGGAATGTGCTATGTTATTGCACGGTGACTGCGCGTCGGACAGTCGCGCGGTGGAAGAGAGGTGTGATCGTGGCAGTCGACCTCGTGTCTTTAGACCATCTGATTGCAAGGGTCAGGGCTCACCCTCAGATCTCCAGGGCGGGTATGATCCTTTGCCACAATGGAATGGTAAGAGAATTCGATCGCTCCGGTGCAAGACGCGTGAGCGGACTCAGGGTCGTCGTGAATCGCTCGGAGATCGAGCGCATTCGGTTGTGGGCCAAGTCCCAACCAGGGATCGTGGCTGTAGAGATCGAGGCATTCGATGGTGAATTTCATGTGCGTGACGATCTGCTGTACGTGGTAGTGGCGGGAGACGTTCGGGAGAATGTCTTCGCAGTCATGCGGCAGACCGTGGAGAGGATCAAGGCTGAGGGTGTACACAAGACCGAGTTGTACAGTGATTGACCCAGGTGGATTGCCAGGAACCGGGGAGCCTGCCGAGTCCTTGAACCAGTGCGATGAGGTCCTCTGCGCAGACTCTGCCTACGAGTTCGGACGTAGGGACTGTTTCTGCGCCCAACGGAGAAATACTCCTCAAGGCCAAATCCAATGCGCGGTCGAAGCCTATGTCGTACATATTCTCCCTGCCCTGTGAAGGCTCGTCAAATTGAGTCGGTGTGGATCGCTATTCTTTGCAAAGCGGGGACCCAGAGCATCCGGATGGACCACAACACGAAACGAACGGTTGAGCTTCGCAACATGCAGCATGCCACCGGTGTGATCATAGTGCCCATGGCTCAACACAACTAATGTTACGAGCGCAAGACTAATGCCAAGAATGCGTGAATTGTGAATCAGGGCCGGCCCTTGGCCGGTGTCAAACAACACTTGGGTTGAGTCCCGCTCGATCAGAGCAGAAAACCCGTGTTCTGCGACGAGCCCTTTACCCGGCTGAGCGTTGTTATCTACCAGGATTGTTATTCGTGAGCACGGCCGGCTGTTTCCCATCAATTGTCTCTCAGAGGGAGGTTCCATTTTGTCACGTACGGTTTGAAAAAGCGCGTTCCGCAGGCTTCACTAATCACGCGCAGTATGCCGGCCGAATCATCCACCGTGATACCCGACAGAATTGTCACAGGTGTGTCCACGAATGCCTCGGCCAACAGAGGGGTCGATGAGCCAAGCAGAACGATGTCCCGGCATCTAGTCGCAGATTCCAGCAATTGGTCTATCGTGTTGTTAATGATAGTTGTGGAAGTGATCAAGGCAATGTCGCAAGTGCTCAAGTACTCATGAGCCTCGGCAGCAGGCCTTACAGGACCCGTAAACTCGCTGTGTTCGTCGAAAATCTCTAGTTCCGCGACCTTTAATTCTAATGTCGGAACAAGCGGTCCAAAGTATCCAATCATGCCAACCTTGTCCGAAGGAAGAGGATTAAGCGTATCAAGGACATCTCCCCGAAACCCGCGAGACGGAGCCACATTTGCTAGCGCATTGGCAGTGGCCAATCCCAGAACCGACTCCAGAGAATCTCTCGATTCCAGCAGTCTTAGGAAGTCCCCTGCGGATTTCCCCACCATTGGTCGCAGTGCACCGAGAGCTGAACAGCCCCTCATAGTCTCTTTGCCGAGGGTATAAGCAACGCCGGTACGGCCGTCCTCCAGTTGGATGGCAGTGTATCCAAGGCCGACCCTCACATCACGTATCCGCAAACCTTCGCTTCTCAGTTGGAGAATTTCGAGAATCTTTTGCCTGATCCCCATACAGATTCACCCCACCAGTCTAACTGAACAGCCTGCATTTAACCACACCGTCTCAAGCCGGCCCGCCTTGAGGTTCCACGAAATAGGACTTGATAGCTTCTTGAAGAGTCGCTGCTGCGAGTGTAGCGCAATGTAAATCCTCGTCCGGCAATCCGCCCACTTCTTTCTCGATAGCGACATGGTCTATGTCGGCTATTTCCTCCGGGGTTTTATGGAGGGCAAGTTTAGCTGCCGCAGCGCCGCACGAGCTACTCATTCGGCAGCCATTGGTCCAGTACTTGGCCTCAGTTACTCGGTCGTCGACGAACTTGAGCGAGATCTTCATGGAGTCTCCGCACTTGCCCCGAAGGAATGCACTGGTATCAGGAGAGTCAATGGTGCCCCGGTGTGGATCAACCCGGTGTTCGATCCAGATCCAGATGGCTACGATCAAGAAGATGACCGCAGCACCAAAGAACATCGGCGTCCACGGAATCCCACTGATGAATGACCAATCAGCCACGCTTGATTCAATCCCCTTTGAGGTTCTGCGAGTTGTCAACAGCCTCCAGGACGGTTCGGCTCTGATCAAGGATCGCGATGTACTGTGCACGGCCGAAACGAGGATCCACCTGGGAGTTAATTCTCTTTTCCCATTGACGTTACTGCGATTTTCATGACAACCTCCGGGTGACACGTTTCAGAATTGGCCTCCGCCGCAAACCTGGTTCGATTGTATCAATTCCAGCTTGCCCTGGAGCAATTGATCGATAACCGCGCCTACCGTCTCACCTTCAGGACCGTAGTAGACTTCGATTCCCACCTCCTGAAATCCCATCAGCGGCCTCATGCCTATTCCACCTACTATCAAGGCATCTGCCTGACTCTGGTGGAGCAAGTTCACCGGGGCTTGGCATCCTCCTTGTGTATGGGGAGGGTTATTGACAATGGATACGTCGCGGATTTCTCCGTTCTCGACGCGTATTAACGTAAAAGCATCGCAATGCCCGAAGTGCCCTGAACGCACTGCTTCGAGTCCTCCGGGATGCATTGATGGGACAGCGACAGTTTTAGAAAGCATGTAGCGAGATCTCCTCTCCGTTTCAATTCGGCTAATATTATCAGCCGCCGCAAACTGCAACGGCCCTTTTCCGTTCTTCACAACTCGGTCAGTCTTCTCGGCCAATTCACTGAATATCTTGGAGACTTTCGAACCGGAATCGAAATTGGCTATCGGGATTCCTGCGTCCCCGGCAAGGACAACATTGGGGTCAATGGGTACAGCACCGAGGAACGGAACCATGAGTTCCTGTGCCGCTTTCTCCCCCCCACCGGTCTTGAATAAGTCAATCTTTCCCGAGCAGTGCGGACATGTGAGGCCACTCATGTTTTCGACGATCCCGAGTATGTTCATCTCAAGGTTTCCTGCAAAAACCACGGATTTTCTCGAATCCAGAAGCGCAACGTCCTGGGGGGTTGTCACCACGATTGCCCAGAGGGGCCGGCCAAGAATTTGGGCGATGCTCATCGGCTCGTCGCCGGTCCCCGGTGGCAGGTCCACGATCAGATAGTCCAGTTCACCCCAATCCACGTCGGATAAGAATTGCTGAAACAGGGTGTGCTTCATGGGCCCTCGCCACGCCACCGGCGTGTCAGAATTGGGCAAAAGAAAAGCGATGGACATGACTTTCAAGTTCGCAGATACCTCCAAGGGAAGCAACCCAGCAGGCCCGGCCTCGGTGCTCGCGCCTTCCAGACCCAACATCTTGGGTATGTTAGGCCCATGGACATCAGCGTCGAGAATCCCTACTCTATGACCACCGGCAGCAAGTGCCACCGCCAGATTTGCCGTAACGGTGGATTTGCCTACTCCTCCCTTGCCGCTCATAACGACTAGGCGATGTTTGATCTCGGACAATCTTTCTGCGATGCGATCGTCCATGTGCCGTTGCTGTGTGTTAGTATCACACGAATCGGCAGTGTCACAACTTCCGCAAGATTTTTCAGGTGAGCACGTATTAGCTTGCGACATCTATTTGATGGCCTTTCCCTCTCATATGAGAGTCAAAGATTCACACGCACAACAAGTCATGGCTACTCCCGCGCCATAAGTGTTCCGCATTTAGGGCATTTCTGCTCGAAGCAGGGAATTCTCGTTTGATGCGGAGTTCTTTCCCCGCAGCTTGGGCAAATGCAGTCTCCGCCGGGACCTGCCCGACGACCACCTCCTCGACCTCCGCCTCCTCCCATACCTTTCCCTGATCCGGGACCTCGGCCAGGTGGGCTCGTTTGATCTCCTCTTGGCATTTTATCTCCATCCTTTCAAGAAGTTAGCCTGTCATGTTTCAAGCCGGGTTCACATGAATGATTATATTGTCACTCATGCGGGGGTCGGAGAGTCATTGACCTGCTGTCGGCGCTTACCCGTTCCAACACAGCGTTCAACGATCCACCCCCCAACACCTGGCGTCATTGGACTTACCTCTTCTTTTCCATCTCTTCCAGGCGACCCTTCATTGCGGCGATCTCATGCTCTGCGGCTGCCAGTTGTGCCTTCAGTGCTTCGGTTTCCTCCGCGGGTGATAGGGAAGCCGCACCAGCAATAGGCCCTCTGTACCACCACATCTCTTGGCCACCAAAGCACCGACCTTTTCCTCCACCCCAGGGCACACCACCGCGACCAACTCCCTGGAGGTTTCCTCTCAATGGACCGATATCTTTTCCCGCATAGGTCACACATCGCCCTAAGCCTCGTCCGGTTCCGGGTCCGGCTCCAATTGGGCCTGTTCCGTCTAACCTTGGCATGGCTTCTTCTCCTTTGCTTTGAAATTAACTCTCTGATTCCATTGGCCTCTGCCCCCCTGCCTCATCTGCCGACGCTGCCTGCACACGAGCGTACCCGGCATTGCATACTCAGGGTTCATAGCACGGCCTTCTCTATAGGCCTTAAGGATCGTCGCTACCTCTCCGGCCAACCATGCAACGAGACTTATCCCCTGCCCATGAATCTGATCCTCAATCCCGCAACTGATTGCTCCGCAGAGCAACACATCGATCCCAAGCTCTTTGAGTCGAACCGCCCTAGCCTGACGAGATACTGTCGACCAGTCTTGCTCCGCGACCAGAACCTCTCTGTTCTCGTCCCGGGCGAAGATCAGCATACGTCCACACGTGTCAAACACCGGCGCGACACGCCCCTGATGTTCCGGAATAGCAATCTTCATCGTCGACTCCAGCTTGATACAAAGCAAACTATGTGCCAAACTCTTTGATGTGCTTGGAACACTTTCGGACAGTAGCGAACGCAGGATTAGCCAGATCGTGAAATCAGCGATACTGGGTGCATAATGCACTGTTTAGAACGTGTGAATGGTGCATAATGCACCAAACTTGAAAACGATAGACGTGTCTAATAGAGAAGAGGAGACAGCTCCCTTTGGAGTTGAGGGCAATCTACGCCGGGTTTGGCAAAGATATCTCCAAGATCAATGGAGATGAGACATTTGAGCTGCCCATTCCCGCTACCTACGTCATAGGAATAGACCGAAAGATCCGTAAGGCTTTCTTAGATGCGGATTACACCAAGCGGCTCGATACGGAGCACATTATTGATGTGTTGAAAAAAGTAAAGGACATTCTTCAAAAGATGGGGTTGATGTGCCTGAAAAGAAATTGCCTCAGGTTTCAGTAATAATACCGTCATATAACCATGAAAGATATGTTGGGGAAGCGATAGAATCCGTGCTGGCTCAATCTATGGGCGACTTTGAAATAATCGTGATAGACGATGGTTCCTCAGACGGCAGCGTTGACGTGGTAAGACAATTCAAGGATGCCCGTATAAGATTTTTTGTTCAAAGTAATAGTGGGGCCCATAATGCTATGAACAGAGGGGCAGCCCTGGCGTCTTCTCAGTGGATCGCTTTCTTGAATTCCGACGATAGATTCCATCCTAATAAACTGGAACGGCATCTTTGTGCTCACAAGGATGATCCGTCACTAGAGGCAAGCGTTTCACGAGTTCGTTATATTACTGAAACCGGTGAGCCCGTAATGAAAGACGGATACCTTGCCATGCGGTACGAAAAATATAGGCGGGTTTCTGCACAGCAAGATTCATTGTTTGTTTCACTCCTCATGGTAAACCACTTGATAACGACTTCGAGCCTTTTTATAAATCGTGAAATCTTTCAATCAATTGGGGGTTTCATTCCGTTGAGATACGTTCACGATTGGTTTATATTTTTAACTTTGGCACAACGTGAGCATCTTCACATTATTGAAGAAGAGTTCGCCGACTACCGAAGACATCGCAAAAACACGATTGTTGAGAATGATGACAGAGGGAGAGTAGAAGACAATTTCGTAATTGAGTGGCAGCTTTTTCAAGCCTTTAGGTCAGATGAGCCTCTGATAACTATGGAAGACGCCTTTCTTATAATTTCCGAAAACAACCGAGTCAACGGCAGGCTCATTTTCTTGTTCCAAATTTGGAGGCAGCTTAATAATAGCAATCTAGAAAAGACCGTGAGAATATTCAGTGAAAAGGATAATGCCCTGTTGAATCATGCATTGGAATTGTTGCGCAAGGACAAGGGACTGGGAGATCTTCTTATCGATTTCAAACGAGCTTTGGGCTATAGATTGGGTTCTGTTGCCGATTACTTTACAAGGGCAGAACAAATCTTTCAACGATTGGTGAAAAGTCGACGCACATGATAAGTTATTTGATCTGTCAATCGGGCCCAGCCAGCTTATCCTGCAGTTATGCAAACGGTGGTCGGCATGAATGATTCTCTTTCTAAACCACGCATTTTGGTCATTACAGAAGACAATGGATTCTTAAGAGGCCTGCGAGTGGACATGCCTCTAATCAATCTTAAGAAACGAGGCCTGATAGATAGTTACTACGTTACGGATCCGACGCTTTTTGACGTGCCGGATGAATATGTTTTTGACGTGGTATGGCTCCAAAGGGTTCGTAACTCAAAATTAATTGCTCACCTAGGCCAAGTGATAGACAACAATTACCTGTACGATCTAGATGACTTTATGATAGGCATGCCCTCGTACATACCTGAACAAGAGCTTAGAAACAAAGAGGTTATAGTTAAGGCAATCCGGAATTGTAAGGTTTTGACAGTGACATCGGCGAGGTTGACCAGACTATTGGAATCGGCTGTTGAACCGGGTTTGTGTGAGAAAACTGTTGTGTGTCCAAATGGATTTGAGTTTCCGAAGGCAACAAGACCCCCCTTAAAACCCCAAGGAATTGTTCTTACTCAAAGCGATCGCTTGGCATTGACGACCAGCCTCAGCGCTGTGATGACCGCTGTTATCAACTTTTCCGAAAGACATGATCTGCCCATATACTTTTTTGGTTCTCTTGAAAAAGAGATAACATCGTGGTCTTCGAGAATCATCCATGTAGGGCGTTTGGCTTTTTGGCATTATCATGCGGTTCTGGCAGCTTTAGCGTCTATGGTCGGGATAGCTCCTCTGGAAACTGCAGGAGATAAAGACACGTTGGATTTTATAAACGGAAAATCCGACGTAAAAATGGTCGGTTATGGCGGGATGGGGCATCCTTCCGTATATAGTGACGCGCCTCCGTATTCAGACACCGACTTGAAGGTGGGAATATTGGTGGAAAACACCTCTGATGCCTGGACGCACGGACTGGAGACCGTTTATCATGATATGTGGAGAAAGTTGGATCTCGACCAGGAGCAGGTCGTTGAGTTGAGAAACATGGATAGGGTGGCTTCTGAATTCTGGTATGATGCCATTTTAAAGGCTAGGCTGAGCTTCCGGATGACCGGCAGGGACATAAAGTTTTCATCAGGTCGGACGGGTTTTTATGTGGGAGCCCTTAGACACATGGTCTTTTCCCAGGACCACGCTTTTCGAAGACAGCTTAGGGAAAACATGCCCCCACTGCTTGTGAGAACATTGCGCAAATTCGTAATGAAAGGATGAAAGAAGCCATCCACTGGAGTTCTTTGTCATATGACTGGATTTTTTACGATTTATAGTGTATGGTTGAGAATAGATCAAACCCAGGGGGTATGAAAATGAAAAAGAGGGTTAAGGTGATCTTGTTGGCTGGCCTGGGCATTGCTGTTTGCTTGGGCATGTTTGCAGGAGATGCTTCCGCGTGGCGTTGCGGTTACGTATGTGCTCCCGTGGTGTGCGCTCCTTATCCGGTGGTATGCGCGCCGGTCGTGGCTGTCTGTGTGCCTCGGCCAGTAGTGTTTTGCGCGCCGGCTCCCGTATACTACTGTCCGCCTGTTAGTGTAAGGGTCGTAAGACCTTGGCGGGGGTGGTGTTGGTAAAACTGCCCTCGGGAGGTGACAGTACGTGGTCATCTCCTAGAGGCAACAATTCAATGAGCCAGTGCCATTAGATCGTTGTAATGGTTTTTCGGCGGAAGGCCGCACATGGGGAAAAGGTTTGCGCGGTTCTTGCGAGTGGAGTCTGTTGTCCGAAACCCTGATTTTTTACCATGAACAGGGTTTGTGGACGTAAAGGCAATATTTCCAGATAAATACGCCGGTAAGCCTCTGTTTGATCTTTTATTAGCCGGAGTTCTCGGATCGTCATAACATGATCTTGGACCCGGCTAATCTTTTTTCCAAAAGGTTTCTGTCAGATTTGCAATATACTTGTTCCTGGAGGAGTGCATGCATCACGTCGACCGGAACTCCGGAATCCTGAACGCTGAAGAGAAGTTTACCCTTGAGGAGAGACGAAGTTATCAGGAGACTTTTCTCAGAGAGGTAATCACTGCCGCATTTGGAGCCGGAACCCCCCTGAAGGCCGCCTTGGACGGAAAAGGGCTCTCACCTGAAGATATTCGAACCATTGAGGATCTCCAAAAGCTTCCCATAACGAAGAAAAAAGACCTATCAGAAGGTCAGAAAGCGAATCCTCCCTTCGGAGGATTCCTCACGGTGCCTATCTCCGATCTGCTCAGGATACACCAGTCTCCTGGCCCGATATATGACCCGGTGGGCAAAATCCACGATTACTGGCGCTGGAGGACCGCATTATATTCAGTAGGGTTCAGGCCTGGAGATTTGGTGGTAAATACATTTGCCTACCATCTCACGCCTGCCGGCCACATGTTTGAGGAAGGAGTTTCCGAGTTGGGTGCGGTAATCATTCCAACAGGAGTGGGTAATACTGAGACACAGGTAGAGATTATGAAGAACTTGGGCGCCACGTGCTACATCGGCACCCCCAGCTTTCTCATGGCCATATTCAAGAAAGCTGAAGAAATGGGGGTGAACGTCCCCACAGAATTCAAGCTGGAGGTCGGGTTTCTCTTGGCCGAAATGTTGCCTGAATCTTTGAGAAAGAGACTGATAGACGAGTACCAGATGATCGGAAGGCAGGCCTACGGAACTGCAGACGTGGGATGCGTAGCCTACGAGTGCCCGGAAGTCAATGGCATGCACGTCCACTACGACGTGATAGTGGAAATCGTGGACCCCAACTCAGGTGATGTCCTTCCAAAGAACGAACCGGGAGAAGTAGTGGTAACCTGCAACAACAAAATCTATCCCCTGGTACGATTCGGGACGGGCGACCTCTCAAGCATCGTCGACGATCCTTGTCCCTGCGGAAGAACCGGACCGCGTTTGACTCGGATCATGGGACGCGCCGACGAGGTAACCAAAGTAAAAGGGATGTTCGTGCATCCCTCCCAAGTACAGAAAGTCATCGATAGCCACCCCGAAATCGCCAAAGGGCGGTTGCTTGTAGATCGTCATCAAGACACGGATTCAATGACCCTTGAGATAGAATTAATAGGCGAGGTGCCTGAAGGCATCGAGCGCGTTGTAGAAGAGACAATCCGCGAAGTGATAAAGATGAAAGGCTCTGTCCGAATAGTTGCACCAGGATCGCTGGCCAATGCCTGGAAAACTATCGAAGATGTCCGGAAGTGGGATTGATACCTAGAGCTTTGCCATAAAACAGGCAACTTTTTTATACTTTGAAGCATCAAAGAGCCGCGCACGGCGGCTCTCTTTCAGCTTCAGGAAAACCCTCCGGAATGTGACTTGCCACACGAAGATTCGGCAGCAGCTTCGAGGCCGGTACACGAAAACACAGACAACATCTTGTTGGTCTCGGTGCAACCGCAAGTGGGACACTCAACACACTGATCATCTGAGCTGAACACCAGACGCTCAAACTCTTTCCCGCACTTCGAACACCTGAATTCGAAAATCGGCATGGAAGAACCTCACCCCTAACAGCTACACCGGCCCGAGCCGGAATTATCGAGTTCGGCCATGGGACCGAATGCGCTGGACTTTATTGTCAAGCCTCCGGATTCTCTGATCAGCTTGAGCGCAAACGGATCTACAATCAGGGGCAATTCATTGATTTGATAGGTCTCATCACCTTCTCGTGGCTCATCCAGAGCCAACCCCATACTGGGTCCACTTCAGCCATAGCCGCCGAAGAAAATTCTCAGAGCCTGGTCCCCGCTCATCTTTCCTTGGAAATAGCTGCGGGCATCGTCATCTATAGCAAACATAATTCACCTCTTAGAATGGAATATAAGGTCAACGCATGCATTAACCTTATTCATATATTCTGATATGGTCAAGATGTTTGTAAAAAAAACATTAACACTGTCGTGAAAATCGACCGCAAGACAACAAAGAGTCGCGTCAAAAATACTTGTCGACAAAAATCTTCATCTTACCAAATTCTTCTTGAACAGAGGGCGGCTTTCCCCGCCGTTTGGAATCACAATTTGAGCAAGCCGGTTTCTCGGAAGGCTTCCTTGATAGGCCCTTTTCCAGGTAGGGAAGCGCTGCCCCTCCCGCCTCGGAAAGACGCTGGACCTTTTTTTCGAGTTCGGCAGTTATTTCTTTCTCCCCGATGAGGATATCGTCTCCAACAATTATTAAAGGCACTGAAAACTTGTCGCTTGAATGAATAGCTTCCATCCTTGCATACAGGGTATAATCCAATTCATTGTCAATACTGAAACTCTTCACGCGGATGGGATACCTTACCTTCAAAGCATCTGTAAGATCCTTGACCCTTTCGCAATGAGGGCAGTCTTTGGAAAAAAAGAACACC
>Ga0194058_10001012_pt1 | contig 14075 bp, 10 predicted proteins | sample SepL4417m_MetaG_FD_155490 | JGI IMG/M metagenome (GOLD analysis project Ga0194058, IMG submission 155490) | Anoxic zone freshwater microbial communities from boreal shield lake in IISD Experimental Lakes Area, Ontario, Canada - Sep2016-L442-17m | ecosystem: Environmental > Aquatic > Freshwater... | reverse complement strand
AGCAGACGTTGCCGTCGACCTACACCGATGGCTACGCCCGACTGGGCTTCAAGATCAAGAGCCAGGCCAGCCAGGTCAACCTGATGCGGCTGCGCGACGCATCCGGCACTTCCATCGGCTACCTCTACGTCACCGCCGGTGGGTTCCTCGGGTTCCGTAACGACGGGGCCAATACCAACACGACCAGCACCACCGCAGTGGCTGCTGGCTGGCACACCCTTGAGCTCCACATCGCACTGAGCGGCACGACCAGCACGGTCGAGGTGTGGCTGGATGGTGCCGCCGTGTCTGCTTTGACCTCGGTCGGCACGGCCACCACCACAGCCGCATCTATCGGACAGATGCAGATCGGTGAGACGGGGAGTGGCACGTGGGATGTGCTGTTCGACGACGCTGCGTTTGGGACCAGCCGGATCGGCATCTGAATCATCCTGATCTGATCAGCAGCCATGAGCGGCCGCCCACGGATCCGATTATCGTCAGCGAGTGCTTTGCGGAACCTCGGTGATTGTTCCTCGACCGATCCACACCGGATTCTTGGCCTCGGCCAGCATGGCGACATCGCCTCTGCTGTTCCCATAGGCGTATTCCAGTGCACACGTTCCGCCCAGGTGGTCGGTCAGTAGGTCGACCTTGGCCTCGCCACGGACATTGGCGCCCTCGAACCGGCCGGTCAGACGATCGGTCACGGGGTCGACCTCCCACCGGGTGGCGATGACCTCGTCGATGCCGAGCTCGCCGACGACGGGGGCCACGTAGTTGATGAAGGATGCACTGACGACGATGACCCGATGCCCCTCTTTCTGGTGCCACCGGATCCGGGCCACGACGTCGGTCTTGAGCATCGCCTCGGTGATGGCTTGAGCCGTTTCGATAGCTGCAGCCTCTGCATCGATGCGAGGCATCCCACCCAGGATGTCCGAGAAGACCACCGCCTTGGCATGGTTGCGCTCGTCATCTCCTCGGAACGATCGGGCGATCGAGGGAACGTGCGAGGCGAACGCCTTGATCAGCACCATTGGAGGCTGAACCCGGAACAGGAACTGGCGCAAGGTGTCACGGCGGGTCAGGGTCCCATCGAAGTCGACGGCGACCACGGGGCGACGATCCTGGTCGCGTGGGACGGGGTCAGTATTCATGTCGCTCCGAAGAACTGGCCTGCGCCAAGGGAGGTGGTCGCCAAAGTGTGGCGACCAGTAGGGGTCTCAATATACCGCCGCCGCTGGGCATAGGGGTGGTCGACGTGGGGGTACTCAACAAGAGGACAGACGACGGGCAACGCCTCAACTCTCGACAAATCGGTGTTGCCACCCAATTGGACGTCCCACCCGGTACATTCAATGACGTGATCAAACTGATGGAGCGTGCTATCTGCAGCTGTGTATCGCACGACCTTTGGGCGCTGTCCTACCCGCCAGCGCGTCGCTGGGAGTGCCACCGCTGCGGCCTGATCATCGAAGATGTCTCTACCGCCCAGATGGACCGTCGCCGGTTCCCGCGTGACAAGACGAGGAACACGAGCGGCACCGACCAGGCCTAGAGCCTGCGAGGGGTGCTGAGCACGCCTCCTACATCGGGATTGGGACGGCAGGCGAACGGCACCAAAGTCGATCCTGATGTGCCACTGATCTGCACCTGATTCGGTACGCGGTCGGCCGTAGTGTGGGCTGCACGGGGGAAGTTGCGAAACCATCCCGTAAGTCGATAGATCGCCTCAGGTCGAGGAGGTCACCTCCGGCCTGGCCTCTTCTCACTGAGACCAGAGGCATTCTGATAGGCCATATCATCACTCATAGTGGTGGTGTCAGCACGCAGCGCAAAACTCTAGTTGTATTTGGGTTCATTTAGTCTTTACGCCTTGTTCATCTGCTCGCCATCTACTACATTGACAATTGAAGTTAGAAGGGTCACTCCATCCAGCGCAAGCAACACGGCAGTTGTCGGGTTTGCCCTAGTGGCGTTAGGGAGTAGGCGTGGGTTAGGCGTGGGTTAGGCGTGGGTTCCTCCAGGGGCGGCGCCGTGGGCAGGGTACCGGACGTGGCGTTGGCGACCGGAATGGACGAGGGGAACTCTAGTGATGAATACGGTAGTGGAGGCTACATACTTCAACGGCATAGTGGATTTTGTTATTTCGATGTGCCGGGAGGTATGAGGTAATGGGCAATATAAAAGTAAGCGTCATCATTCCCACACGCAATGAGCGGGGAAACATCGCCCCGTTGGTGGCGCGGCTCGAAGCAGTCCTGCCCGAGGGTTCAGCGCAGCTGATCTTCGTAGATGACAGTTCCGATGACACGCCAGAAGTCATCAAGTCGGTGGCGGCCGGCACCAGCCTTCCGGTCGAAGTGATCCACCGCGAACTGGACGAGCAGACGGGTGGCCTCGGCGGTGCGGTCGTGGCCGGGATGCGGGCCGCCTCCGGCTGTTTCGTGGTCGTGATGGACGGTGACCTCCAGCACCCGCCGGAGACGATCCCTGATCTCCTGCAGCCCCTCGAGCACGGCCAGGCCGATGTGGTCATCGCCAGCCGCTATCGCGAGGAGGGCGACGGTGCCGGGCTGGCCAACCTGGCCAGGGTGGGGGTGTCCCGCTCGGCGACCACCATCACCAAGATGGCCTTTCCCCGTCGACTCGGTGACGTCACCGACCCGATGAGCGGATTCTTCGCCTTTCGTCGGGCCGCCGTGGACGTCGATCTTCTGGAGCCAAAAGGGTTCAAGATCCTGCTCGAGATGGTCGCCCGCTGTGACCTCGATGTGGCCGAGGTGGGTTTCACCTTCGCCGAGCGCCACACGGGCGAGAGCAAGGCCAGCTTCCGCGAAGGCATGCGGTTCGCCAATCATCTGACCCGCCTGCGGATGGGCACCGTAGGGACTCCTCGCTTGCGCCGTGCCATCGGGTTCGGCGCTGTGGGCGCCACCGGGCTGGTCGTCAATGCGCTCGCCTTCTGGGCGTTCGTCCGCTTCGCCCATCTGCCCTACGTGTGGGCGGCAGTGCTCGCCACCCAGGTCTCGACCACATGGAACTTCGCTGGCATGGAGATCTTCGTCTTCCGTGGTCGAGAGCAGGGCCGCACGTGGCGGCGGTACATCCGATTCAGCATTCTGAACAACACGGTGATGTTGGCCCGTCTGCCATTCCTCGCCCTGTTGATCGAGGTGATGCACATGCCAGTGGTCCTGGCCAACGTGGTCACGCTCGTGGCGGTGTTTTTGGTCAGGTTCGGTATCAGCGACAGGTTCATCTACAAAGGGGATAGTGAAATGGCAAGCGGAATCATCAGCACTACGAAGACCGGTCCGATCAACTTCTTGGTCGAGGATCCCAAGGCCGGAGCTGGTCGTAGCGGCCGGACCCCGTCCCCGACATATCGCCACTTCTACGACCTCCACGGGATCCTGACGATCGGCAGCGACGTCACCCTTCCGGAGTTGACCTACTTCGAGCAGGCCAGGGGAGCACGCGACGGATCCACGCCGGATATCTCGGTGCGGATCGGATCACTGCCCGGTCTGCGGACCCGGACCCGGATGGTCCAGTCCGCCGATGAGAAGACCATGCGGTGGGAGGAGCACTTCGGGCGCCTGTCGGCCAACTTCGCTATCGAGTTCGGGGACCAGATCAAGGTGACCACCAGCAAGTCGCTAGCCCACAGCCCCCACGTGCTCTACACCAACGTCATCGAGGCGCTCCTGCGCTTCGTGTTTGTAGACCGTGGATACATGTTGCTCCACGCCGCCTGCATGGACGTCAACGGCAAGGGCCTGGTGCTGTCGGCTCGGACCGACACCGGCAAGACCGGTACCGTCCTGAAGCTCCTGCGCACCAGCGAAGGACGTTTCCTGTCAGACGATATGACGATCATCGATAGCGCCGGAGTGGCCCGCTGTTTCCCGAAGCCGCTTACCATCAGCCAGCACACGCTGCGGGCCGTGGATGCCGGGGATCTGAGCCGGCGTGAGTGGCTCTGGCTGCGAGTGCAGAGCCGCCTCCATTCCAAGGAAGGACGTGGGTTCGCCATGAAGTTGGCGGACTCCAACGTGCCCATCATGACGATCAACGGATGGATGCAGCGGGTCATCCCCCCGCCCAAGTACTTCGTACAGCGCCTGGTACCGTGTGAACTGGGCACTGTCACCACGATCGAAGACATCTACATCATCGAACGTGGAGAGCCACACAAGAGCCCGGTCAGCCAGTCCCAAGCGGTGGTCGAGCTCCTGGAGAACACGGAAGATGCCTACGGGTTCCCCCCCTATAGGTACGTTTCCCCGATGATGTCGGTAGGAGGAGTGGGCTGTGAGGAACTGCGTGAACGCGAGCGGCTCATCCTCATCAGCGCCATCGAGAGCGTGCGCATCACCCGTCTCGGCTCGGACAACTTCAGTTGGTGCGAGGACATCCTCGAAGCCAGGAGCACGGGACCGGTCGTGCCGACCTCCTTCGTCAGCGACCACGTCGAGTTCGCCTCGTCGCTCCGTCGAGAGACGGAGAACGCAATGCAGGCCGACAACGACTGAAGCAAACGACTATTGCAGCATCAGTTCCGTAATGGCCAGTTCCCCGGTACTCGTGCAGAGGGACATATCGAGTAGTTGGGAGCGGCCGTGGCGGTCGTGAGTGACGAACGAGCACCAGAGCTCGCCGAGGGACTGGCTCCAGGTGAGCCAGGGAGTGACGCAGAACCCGCAGTTGCCCAGACAGCCACACAGACAGGCTGGATGTACCGCATGACCCCCCGGGTCTGGCTGGTGCTGACGATGCTGGTGGCCATGGCCGTTCGGCTGGTCAATCTGAACAGCTCGGGGTTCAACAGTGACGAAGCGGTGTATGCCGGCCAGGCTGCCTCTCTGGCCGGTAACCCGCTGTACACCACTCAGTTCCCGGTGTTCCGCGCCCACCCGCTGTTCCTGCCGGTCTTGATATCGCCGTTGTTCGGATCGGGCACCCATGACGTGATCGCCCGTGTCCTCGTGGCCTTCTTGGGGCTAGCGACGGTGTTCGTCGTGTTCCTGATCGGCCGCGAGCTCTTCGGATCCAAGACCGGGGTGCTGGCTGCGCTCATCCTGGCCCTGATGCCCTATCACGTGGGGGTCACTCGCCAGTTGCTCCTCGATGGCCCAGCCGTGCTCTGCATCACCTTGGCGTTCTGGATGTTCGCCCGGTTCGTACGCACCAAGGGCATCGATTGGCTCCTGGCATCTGCGGCAACCATGGGTCTGGCTGTACTGACCAAGGAGACCAGTGTCATCGTGGCCGGCGCCTTCGTCGTCTTCATCATCGTGAGCTCCGAGATCCGCCGACCGGTGCGCACCCTCGTGCTGTTCGGCGGAGTCGTGGCCGCGGTGAGCATCACCTTTCCTTTGGTGATGAGTGTCGCTGGTCGGTCATCGACGGGTTCGAACTACCTGGCATGGCAGTTGGCTCGCACCTCGAACCATGACGCCACCTTCTATCTGACTGTCATACCCGCGTCGATGGGGTGGCTGGTCGTACTGGCTGCCGGGGTCGCCCTCTTGTTCCGGGTGAACCGGACCTGGCGGGCGCTGCTCCTGGTCTGCTGGATCCTGGTGCCGCTGGCCGCCTTCGAGATCTACCCCTTGAAAGGGTTCCAGTACCTTCTCCCCGTGGCCCCGGCCATGGCCGTGCTGGCTGCCCGCGGCCTGATGGTGTGGCACCTCCCGGCACGCTGGAAGATGGGAACCGGAGCGGTGGCTCGACCGGCGGTGGCTGCCCTGGTGGTGGCCTCGCTCCTGGTCGGCACCTGGTCGACGGTCTATTCGTCAGCGGGTGCCTCGGTCTTGGCAGGAGGCGGTGGCATCCCCGGGGGGCGCGACGCCGGATACTGGGTCGGCGCGCATCTGATTCCCGGAACGGAACTCCTGACCGTGGGCCCGAGCATGGCCAACATCCTCACCTACTACGGGCACCGCCCGACCCAGGGGTTGTCGGTCAGCTCGGACCCGCTCCACCGGAACCCGTCGTACTCGCCGGTCTACAACCCTGATCTCAGCATTCACCAGGGCCAATTCTCGTATCTGGTCTGGGATGCCTATTCGGCTTACCGGTCGCCGACCACCGCCCGCCGCCTCCAGGCCCTGATAGCCAAACACCACGGCATTCCTGTCTACACCGGGCGGGTGGACGGGCGACCCGTGGTAGTGATCTATCAGGTCCGACCGTGAGGGGTCGGACCTTCGCTGGCCTGATTGCGGCGGCGGTGGCCGCAACATGCATGGCGACTGTCGCACCCGTATCCCAGGCTGGTGCGGCGACAGATGCGGCGGCCACACCTTCGCCGGTGATCAAGCACGTGGTCGTCGTGATGCAGAGCGGTCACTCGTTCGACAACTATTTCGGCACTCGTGCCGGAGTCAACAACATCCCCGCCGGAGTGTGCCTTCCGTTGACTGTCGGCTCGACCAGCTGCATCAAGCCGTACCACCTGAATCCGAACCAGTCCCGGGCTGGATTGAGCGACACGCTGCGCACCACTGAGCGAGCTATCAACGGCGGAAAGATGGATGGGTTCGTCGTGGCTCAGCCCAACCTCTCCATCGGATCGACCTCGGTCGGCAACCTGAGGCGCCAGGATCTTCCCTACTACTGGAGCCTGGCCGACCGGTTCACGCTCTACGACAACTTCTTCGCCACATCGCGCGCAGGATCGCTCCCCAACCGGCTGGCGGCGGTGTCCGGCCAGGACGGCGGACTCACGACGAACACCCCACCGGCGGGCGGCATCGTGGTCCCGACAGTATTCGACCAGCTCGATCAAGCGCACCTCGGGTGGAAGTACTACGTCCAGAACTACACGGGGTCGGTGGAGACGCAGAGCACGGCCCAACAAGCCAGAGTTCCCCTGCTGTCCATGCCGGCCATCACCGGTAACCCAGACCGAGCCGGACGAATCGTCGACACGGGCCAGTACTACGACGACCTGGTCAACGGGGAGCTCCCTGCCGTCTCCTACGTCACCGGCACGGTCAACTCTGAGCGGTCGCCCCTGAATCCAACGCTGGGCGAGTTCTTCGTCAAGTCCCTCATCAATGCCCTGATGCAGAGTCCAGAGTGGAACAGCACGGTGCTCCTTTTGGCCTACGACGATGCCGGTGGATGGTACGACCACGCGGCACCGCCGGTAATGGGAGGAGTGGCGCAAGGGATCCGGGTGCCAGTGATACTGGTGTCCCCGTTCTCCAAGTCGGGTGGCGTGGATCACGGGCAGATGAACACCACCTCGATCCCGGGGCTGATCGACCGGGTATTCGGACTGCCCTTCCTCACGCCCCAAGTAAGTACCGGGGGAAACCTCCTGAGCGGGGTTGATCTGCATCAACAGACCATCGCGCCGCTGATCGCCCCTCTGTCGAAGGGCGCCCTGATTGCACCGCGTCCAGATGTACTCGTCATCTACGTCCTGTACATCATGGCGTTGCTGGGTGCAGTACTCCTGTTCGGTTTTGCCTTCCGTCGGTACCGGAGTGCTGGGCTGACGGTCGACGACCTAGAAGATGACGTCTTTGCTCCGGTGGGCTACCGAGGAAATACGGTGGAATCGACCGTGGCGCGGCGACCGGTCCGAATTCCCGCCGAACCGACCCCGACCAAGAAGGCCGAACCGACCCCGACCTTGTTCGTTCTGGCTCACGAGTCCAATCCGTACGATGTCGGAACGGCAGAGCACGATGCTTGGCAGGATGGCCACGACCGGGTTCCGATGAGTTGGGTGAATGGGTCCAGCCATGACCGTGCAGCATCGGAATGCTCCCGTGCCGCCAATAGGTTGCTCGACAAGTCGGACCCGGTTGCCGCGGCCGCGCAACGGGGCATGGCCGCGGCTTACTCAGAGGCCAGTGCTGATCTGGCGGAGGCAAAGCAGTTCGATGGCAAGACATTCATCGATGATGCCGAGTTCTCTCCGCGTGACGTAATCGGGGCCCCATTGGCTGGAAGCGCTCGGCTGAGTTACGCCCAGGGCTACGCCTTGGGTAAGAACGAGGGCGATCAGGCGGATGACCCCGCGGCGTATATGGAACGAGCTCGGACGACCTGGAAGTCGGCGCCAAAGAGCAAGAAGAGCGAGTTCCACCTGGCCAAGGGCAGGTTCGAAGGGGCAAAGCAGGCGGTGGCAGACGCAGCCCCCAGGAAGCAGTAATGAGACGCCTAGGCCTTCGGGTCGTTTCCACCTCGGGCCTCGCCCTGCTGGTGCTGTGTGGCGCGGTGGTCCCAGCGTCGCCCGCCCAAGCCGTCACCACCAAGACGGTCACGGTGCAGGTGGTCCCGCATCTGGGCGGGGTCCACTTCTCGATCGACGGAGTAGTCGGGGTCACCGATGACAACGGTCAGGCCACGATCGAAGACCCTCAGCTCAATAATGTCGGACAGCGCCTCGTCCTTCCCCAGCAGGTCATCAGCCCCGCCGTGCGGGTCAGGATGGACCGGTTCCTCAACAACCCTGATCACGGAGCGTTCACGCGAGCGCTTCTGGTCGAACTCGATGTGGAGCATCTGGTGGGAGTTCGGTTCCTGACGCCGAAAGGCGAGACGTTCCCTGCCTCGAAGGTGACCAGTGCCACATTCCGTGACAGCCTGGGGCGAGCCATCGTGTGGACCGGACCGCAGCTGATCACGCCCAACTGGATCATGGCAACCCGACCGGTGCGGGTGTCCAATGGGATCAAGGGCAGCGTCGTCACTTACGCACTGCAGTCGGTGATGATCAAGGGAGCAAGCGTAGTCAACCAAGGTCAGCAGCGGTTTACCGCCACGGACTCGCTGGTATGGGACATCCCGGTAGCCCTCTTCTCCCTCACCATCACTGGCAATGACCTGCTGTCTGGCAAGCCGATCGGCAAGAACTTCGGGCTCACCTATCCAGACCAGAGCACCCTCGTGCGGCCCCTGGGTCCGGGTCATATGGCTACGGTCGACAACCTGCCTCCCGGCGACTACCAGGTCAAAGTAACCGGGGGTCTAGTGGCGCCGAAATCCACCGTGCACCTGTCGCGGTCCGACACCACCACGAGTGTCGTGATCACCAAGCAGGACTTCCTCAAACTGCTGGCTGTGGCTGTATTCGTCCTCGGAGTTCTGGTCGGAATCGGGTTCCTCGGCCGACGTCTCCGTCGCAAGCATGTGCAGGCAGCGGCTGGTAACGGAGCTGATGCGAGTGCTCACTAGGACGTCAGGCACCATCAGGGTCGTCGGGGCTGCACTCGCTCTAGTTCTCACGATGTCGGCGTGCGCCTCGGATTCGACATCGACATCGACATCGAGCACATCGGCGGCTCCGACCACTACCCGCCCGTCGAAGGTGGCGCCTGCGGGGGCTGCCCATCCAGCGTTCGCCTTCTACTACTTGTGGTGGGACACCGTCCATTGGCACAAGCGGCTGGGGCCGAACTACCCCTACTCGGCCCTACCGCTCCCACTGCCCGCGACCCTCAGCGGAGACGGCTGCACGGTGGTCAACAACTACCCGGGCAACCAGTTGACCGATGTGGCCCAGGATCTGTGGACCCAGAACGATCCGGCACGCATCCACGAAGATGTGGTGCTGGCGGCCAAGTCGGGCTTGACCGGGTTCGCCGTCGGGTGGGCCGGGACCGGAGAGCCAGATCAGACAGCCACGGGGTCGGTGTTCAATCGTCGCCTGGCCGCCCTGGTGGCCGCTGTTCATCAGGTCAACCAGGCCGGCACCCCGTTCACGCTCTGGATCGCCTACATGTCATCAGCGGCCATACGTACCCGCGATGCCATGGACAACGACCTGCAGTATCTCCAAACCACTTACGGAACCGACTCGGCGTTCGACCACTCCAACAGCGGTCGGCCGACGCTGGTCATGATGGGTTCCCGGAAGTACCCGCAGGCCTTCCTGGACGCGACCAGTGCTGCGTGGCGTCCCCACTTCTACTTGGTGGCAGATGAGAACTGGGCGACGTGGAACAGTGCGAAAGCGGCGGACTTCGATGCCGATCAGTACTACTGGTCCAGTCAGAACCCGATCAAGAACCCAGCATCGTTCGCCCTGATCAAGAAACTTGCCACTGAGGTCCGTTCCACCCGCAACCCCGACGGCACGGCCAAGAAGTTCTTCAGTCCGCTGGCCCCCGGGTACAACAAGGTGATCGGCGGTGGCTCGAGCTGTGTGCCTCGGCTCGATGGCCAGACCATGGTTGACCTGTACACCGGGAACTCCAAAGCTGCTCCTGACGGGTGGATGGTGATCAGTTGGAATGAGATCGACGAAGGCACCTATCTGGTGCCCCTCACCCGCTACGGAGACAAGGACCTGCAGACGCTGCACTCGATCCTCGTGGCGGCCCCGACCGGAGGTACGAAATGAACAGACGGAACGTGGTCGTGGTTGTGATCGTCGCCGTGGCGACCGTTGTGGGCATCACCTTGTTTGCCCAGGGGAAAGAGGTGGTCCTTCCCGTGCCACATCCAGTGACGGCGACAACCCAGGCCAGTTCGCCAGGCGGAACATCCGATTCCGTGCCGACCACGGCCGTGCCGCAGCCGGACCACGTCATCGCCCCGGCGGCGACCCTGACCGGCTGCACGGTCTCCGTATCTGACCCGCACCCAGCCCAAGGCCACACCGAAGAGTCGGTCACCGTGAACTCCACCTCTCGAGCGCAAGTCAAGGTGAGCGCCGCCTATCCGCGCACCACCACGGTGCACGCAGGTGTGACGGACAGTACGGGGGTACTGGTGGTGCCGCTGGCCATCAGATCGTCACCGGTCGGGGTCACCGTGGTGGTGTCTGCCGCTGTCACCTATCGAGGGAAGCACGTCTCGTGTCAGTCCTCGTTCACCCCGGTCGCCTGACCCACTGGTCTGACGGCGCTGCCAGCGCCAGACCCACCGATCAGCGCCTGACCACACCGATCAGGGCTGATCATCGTGTGCCTCGCTCAGAAGCCGAACGCCGTCCGCAGGCTGTTGGCAGTAGCGGCCAGTCCCAACTCGGACACGCCGGCCACGTCCTCTGCTGCCTTGAGCAGGCTGTAGTGGGTGAAAGCTGTCGCTGATGATGTTCCCGGAACTGCGTAGGGGGAGATGGCCAGCATGGCCACGGTGCTGGCGATGTTGCCGCTGCCCGAGCCTTCATCCCACACGATGAGGATGGTGAGGTGCCCGGACTGGTAGTCAGGGCCCGAGGTGATCACCGGTATCCAGGTGGACAACCAGTTGTCGCCCTGGGTGATGGTTCCGTCGTGCATGTTGTTGATCTGGTTAGGGGTGACGGTAGTGAACGTGGGAATCGTCCCGGCGGCAACGTCTGCATGCAGCGCACCGGACGTGGTGGTGCCGAGCGGCACGACGTTCGTGGCGCACGAAGAGGCCAGATTGGTGTAGTACTCGGCCGGGATGTGCCGGGACGCGACACTGGGTCCACTACCCGAGCAGTTGGACGTCATCGACTCCGCATAGCTCTTCCAATGGGTGGGACCGACCTGGTTGAAGATGTTGTTGTTGGCAGTCGAACACGAGACCGACGGTGAGCAGTCGCTGGACCACGGTGACGATGCGTAGGACACCCCGGACGTGGATGCCATGTAGTTGGGCAACGAGGGATGGGTCAGTGCCTGGTAGTTAGTGGCCTTGCCGCAACTCTGGGCATAGGAGTTGATGGTGGGGGCCGAAGCGGACCCGATGATCGAGGAGTAGCTGTGGTTTTCTTCGTAGATCACCATGACCTTGCTGGTCGCAGGCGCCCCTGTCCGCTGTCCGCAGTAGGTGGAGACGGCAGCGATGCCGGTCACCGTCACCGTCAGGGACTCAGTGGCTGTCCATTGGATGTTGGTGGCTGGGTCGGTGTTGGTGGCTTGGAAGCCGATGACGAACGTGCCCGGGACGGCGAACGTGCCAGCCAGGGTCCCTCTTCCAATCCCGAGGTCAGTGAAGGTGAACCCGGCAGGCAGCGCGGTAGTGGCGGTGATGGCCGCTACGGGGCGGCCCTTGGCGGCAACGGTGGCGTGGAAGGCCCTGCCCACCTTGGCGTGCTTCAGCACAGAACCGTGGAACAGGGGAGCCAGTGGCGTGACCGCCTCGGCTTCGGTGGACCCGGGAGCGACGATAGCGATCGCCACTGCCCCGATCGCCACGGCCATGATGGCTCGACGAAATTTGCGCATGCCCCTCCTTGGGACCGAAGGCGGCACAACGCCGACGACCCGCACCCTGCCCTTACTCTGCCCGTACACCCACTCAGCCCACCCAATGGTGAACCTATCTCTACAAGGTTACTCACAGATGGCCAGGCGTCGCACTTCTGTGGGTAGTGCCGTGCAAACCGGGTAGTGCGAAGTAGTCCCTACTGCTTTGGAGTGGACTTCCAATGGGTCCGGGGGTGGTCGCCGTGGTCGCCATGCCAGCCGCGGTCGCGGACCCGGTCCAAGGTAGAGGTCGAGGGCTCATGGCCGGCCATGGCCAACAGGGCCGCATCGTCGGCATCGGGATTCTCTCGAACATGGAGCGCGAGTTCGTGACAGTGGATACACGAGGTGGTGTGGGCCTCGGGGTCCCACCAGACCTCGGTGTCGGCCTCGAGCGGCTTGAAGCAGACGACACAGGTCCCTGGGTGCATGAGCCGGCTGGGCTCAAGATCGAGGTCGACGTGTCCGAAGTGCCGGGTGTGCACGCCGTCGTCGCGGAAGGCCCATGCGCCGATGAGGAGTCCGACAGCCACGATGACCACGATGGAGACCAGCGGGCCCCACTGGGCACTGCCCAGACCGTAGAGCGCGACTCGGGGCCACACCACGTTGACGACAGTGGCGGCCGTGAAGGCGAGGGCGATGACAAGCAGCGGCGTGCCCCAGCCACCAAGGGACCACGGTCCCGGGATCCACCGCTTGGCACTGCGGGCCCGCAGTGCGCCGAACACCGGCAGCAGATAGGCGATCATCAGGGCGGCCAGTGCCGAGGCGTACAGGTCCTGCTTGATGTTGGCGCTGGAGACGAACGGCAGGAGGGCTGCACCCACACCGACGAGCACGATGGCCTTAACGGGCAGCCGGTGCTTGGTCGAAAGGGTAGAGAAGTAGCCACTGGCCGGGAACTCGCGGTCACGGGCACTGATCCACACCGTGCGGGACGAGGCCATGATGGCGATGACCACCACGGCGAAGTAGGCCAGGACGGTCAGGTAGCCGACGATGTGCCCGGCTGATGAGCCGAGCTCGATCTGCACGGAGCCGGCCGGGTCCAATATCTGAGCCACGGTCGTCGGATAGGAGAGGAACAGGGCGGCACTGGTATAGAGGACCAGTGCGGCTGCAGCGATGTACGACCACACGATGGCTTTCGGGACGCTGCGCTCTGGGTCTTCGACCTCTTCGGCCACCTCGGCCGGCATTTCGAAGCCCCGCAGGACTCCGGTAGCGGCCGCAGCAGCCAGCAGACCACCGGTCACCCACGCCCAACCGTGGGCACCGTTGGCCGAGGAGTGGAACAGATCACCCACGCCGTGGTGGCGATGGGAGATGAGCAGCATGGTGCTGACCACCAGGCAGGTGACCACGGTGATGGCGGCCACCACGACAGCAAAGATCTTCAGCACACTGCGGGTGATGGCGTTGATCAAGGTGGCCACGACCAGGAGTCCGACGCACAGCAGGTCGATGGACATCGAGGTGGGCCGGGCGTGGCCAAACAGGACCAGCAACTTTTGGCTGGCGCTGTAGCTGACGTAGGAGGCGAGGACGCCATAGGCGCAGATGTACAGCCAGGCCGTCAGCCAGCCGGTGCGGGGGCCGATCAACTGGCGCGACCAGACGGCGACCGAGCCCTCGAGGGGGTACCGGGAGGCCAGTTCGCCGAAGACCAGAGCGACGATCAGGGTCAGGGCGAGGATGATCGGAAAGAGCATCCACGAGCCCAGACCGGCGACCAAGATGGCCGTGGGCACGACGGCGAAGATGGCCATCGGCCGGAGGCTGACCAAGGAGAGCGCTCCCGAGGTGAAGGTGGTGAACCCACCTCGCAATGATCGGGCGTCACGGTGGGTAGCGTGCTGGTGAGAGTTGCTCATTCGGTACTCCTGTGCGTGGTCAGTGGAG
>Ga0194058_10001009_pt1 | contig 14085 bp, 15 predicted proteins | sample SepL4417m_MetaG_FD_155490 | JGI IMG/M metagenome (GOLD analysis project Ga0194058, IMG submission 155490) | Anoxic zone freshwater microbial communities from boreal shield lake in IISD Experimental Lakes Area, Ontario, Canada - Sep2016-L442-17m | ecosystem: Environmental > Aquatic > Freshwater... | reverse complement strand
ATGAAGCTCGCCCAGCCCATCGCAAGCAAAGTGATGCAGTCAGCGTCGATGGGCGCATTGCCCACAATGCGCGCAGCCACCGATCCAACAGTGAAGGGTGGCGAGTATTACGGCCCCGATGGTTTCGGCGAGCAACGCGGCTACCCAGTGAAGGTGCACTCAAACGCGTATAGCAATCGCCGCGATGTCGCAGTGCGACTGTGGCTCGAATCAGAGCAACTCACCGATGTCGACTACCTCGACGAGGTCAACGCCGACCCCGACGCCGAGACCAACTAGGCAGCGTTTGCGGCTTCCGAGATCTGTTCGGGAGTGGCATCGAGGTCTCGCCACCAACCCGACACCAGCAACGCACCGAGCACCAATGCAAACGCACCGGCGTCGAGAGCAAGCGTGAAGCGGAATCCAATGATGTCGCCCAATGTTCCCAACAGCTGCGACCCCAGCGGAATGCCCGCAAGAATGCCCAGCAGATAGAAGCTCATCGCTCGACCGCGGTATTCGTCAGGTACCGTGCCCTGGATCAACGTGTTCAGTGCTACGGCCATCTGCAGATGCGCCACGCCTGCGACGAAATAGGCGAACTGTCCGAGGTGATACGAACCGGTACACGCAATGAGCGTGATTGAGGCGACGAACAGCGAGATCGAGACCATGGCCTGTGTAGAGCGGCGTAGCCGATCGCCCATCCGAACCGTGTAACCAGAGCTCAACAACGCACCCACACCAAGCGCCGTGAGTAGTCCGGCGTTGCCCTCGCTGGGCCGATGAAACAGGTGCTCTGACAACGCCGATGCGATGTACTGCAGCGACTGACCAAACGTGGATGCGGCCAGCGCCAACAACACAGCGAGGCGCAGTGGCCGGCGGTTCCACATATAACGAGCCCCCTGCATGAGGCCCGCCAACACACCCTGTTGACGAGACGCCAGCGCAGACAGGCGCGGCCGAACGATCAACAACGTGACGATGACCAATACGTAGGTCACAGCATTCACCAAGATGGCAGCTCCGATTCCGCCAAAGCGAACCACGATTCCACCAAGCGCTGGGCCAATCGCGCGAGCCAACGTGAACTGCACGCTGTTCAGTCGAACTGCTTGCAGCATCTCGTCGGCGGGCACCAACAGCGGCACGAACGACTGCCAGGCGCTTGTTTGAAAACCGGTGGCAACGCCGTTGACGAAGCCAAGAGCAATGATCCACAGTGGCGTGATGCTGTGACTGGCGTACAACGCAAACATTGAGAACGCCATACACATCTGCACGGTTTGGGTGATGCGCAAGATGGCTTGACGCGACACGCGGTCGGCCAGCACGCCCGCATATGGCGTGAGCAATACCGCAGGCACCAGACTGACTACCGTGGACAACCCAAGCCACGTGCCACGGTGTGTGAGGTTGTACATCAGCGCCTGTACCGCCACCAGCTGCATCCAGCTGCCGCCGTTTGAGATGGAAGCAGCGCTGAAGAACAGCGCGAAATCGCGATGACGAAAGATGCGCAGCGAACTCACGTTGGGTTCGGCTACATCGGTTGAGTCAGTGCTGACCCGATTGCTCACAGGTCGGCGAATGGCATCTGAAAGTTGGGCACCTGAATGCCACCATCGACATCGATGATCTTGCCGGTGACATAGCTGCTCGCTGGTGTGCACAGGTACAGCACTGCAGCAGCGATGTCTTCGGACACACCAAGGCGACGCATTGGGGTCGCTGCCTCAATCGCTGAGCGGATCTCAGGGTTACGCATGATCACTTCGAGCGAATCGGTGTGGATGGCGCCGGGCGCAACACCGTTGACGCGAATCTTCGGCGACAAGTCGGCGGCCATGAGACGCGTGGCGTGATCGAGTGCCGCTTTTACGGTGCCGTATGTGCTGTAGCCGCGGGCAACAAGATGGCCCATGGCCGTGGTGATGTTCACGATGGAACCGCCGCCCGACGCGAGCATGTGTGGCACCGCAGCGCGACACAGCCGCACCGGACCAGTGACGTTGAAGTCGAATGATTCATTGAGACTGCGATCGGATCCCTTCAGGAACGGACCCGGCATTGCTCCGCCAACCACGTTGACCAAGATGTCGAGCGAGCCCATCTCCTCGGCGGCTCGCGCCAGAGCAGCAACGTCGTCGCCTGGCTCTTCGGTGGCTTGCAGCACTAAGGCCTTGCGTCCCAGGGCGCGAACGCCTGCGGCCACTTCCTCGAGTTGCGACAGCGTGCGAGCGCGAATGACCACATCGGCTCCGGCCTCGGCTAGGGCTAGCGCACATGCGGCACCGATGCCGCGCCCGGCCCCGTTGACGAATGCCACACGTCCGTCCACCCGAAACATCTGCATCACGCTCATGACTACTCCCCAAAAATCTGTTGTAGGTACTGATGCGCAGGCGTTAGTGCAGCCAGCGCGAGATTGATTCGATCACGCACACCGGCTCACCAGCGGCCTGCTCGATGGTGATGCGCATCAGCGTCTGCACGCCGCCTTTCACATCGCTCAGCTCTACCAATGCCGCGGCACCGCGCACCCGCATGCCGGCAACAAGCGGCTGTTCGAAACTGACCGGCCCGGTGCCGTAGTTGATGCCCATCGCGAAGCCCTGCACCTCGACGATCTGCGGCAAGAACATGTTCGACAGGCTGATTGCCAAATACGTGGCGTCGGCGTCGCCCGTGGCCTGAGCGAACAAGGCGAGACGATCGGCATCGATGTCGAGCCACTCGCTATAGCCCAGGTGAGAGCCAACACCTGCAAGCAGCCCTGCCTCTCCGACAAGAACGGTGGCGGCCACTAGGCGGTCAATCCGTTGAGGACAACGCCAGCCTCGGCGATGACACGCTCGATGAGCTCGGCGCAGGTGGGCAGGTCAGAGATGACACCCACCACTTGTCCGCTGGCCATCACACCGCTGTCGACATGACCATCGACCAACGCCGCTTTGAGCAACATCGGCGTGTTCGCGGCCATCACCATTTGGGTCCAGCTGAGCTCCATGCTCTTGCGCATCGCGAGCCCCTCGGTGAGCATTGAACGCAAGCTCACTTGGGTCATCTTGCGGAACTTGAGCGCATTGATCGCGGCCCGCGGCAACGCCAGCAGTTTGCCGCGGCCGCTCTCGAGTTCGTTCACAAGATCGGTGTTGAGCACTCGGTGCGGCACGCCATCGACCTGCTTGCTCACCGTGGTGTCGGTGACGGTCTTCGACAGGTAATAGTCCTTCACCGATTGCGGCACGGCTGAGTCGCTAGTGAGCAAAAAGCGCGTGCCCATGGCGATGCCTGATGCCCCATACGCGAGCGCCGCAACCAAGCCGCGTCCATCAAAGAAGCCGCCTGCAGCGATGACAGGAACAGCGCCGGCAACAGCGTCGACTACCTGTGGCAACAAGATGGTGGTGGGCACCGAGCCGGTGTGGCCGCCGCCTTCGCCGCCCTGCACCAGCACCGCATCGACACCCCACTGCAACACCTTTTCGGCGTGACGCTTGGCCCCGATAGACGGGATCACCAGCACGCCGCCATCATGCAGTCGCGAGATCAATGCTTCTTTCGGCGCCTGCGCAAAACTGGCCACGCGCACCTGCTGATCGATGAGCAACTGCACGCGATCGCCAACGTCGGCCGAATCGGCGCGCATGTTCACGCCAAAGGGCTTGGTGGTGCGGCCCTTCACATCGGCAACTGCCGCGGTGAGCTCAGCGAAGTCCATCGTGGCGCTGGCCAAAATGCCAAGGCCGCCAGCATTCGAGGTAGCACTGGTGAGACGAGGCCCTGCCACCCATCCCATGCCGGTCTGAATAATGGGGTACTCGATACCGAGGAGTTCGCACAGATCGGTTTTCAGGCGTGGGTGAGTCACAGCGTCAACCTCACGACACTTCGCGATGGCGCAACCCGCGAGGGTCGAGACGATCGATCGCGGCTTGCTCGAGGTCTGTGGGCTCGCGGGTCTCGCCAACCTGGCCGTCGATCACCAGCTCGAAGCTGGTAGCCGCCTGCACATCGGCAACCGATACGCCAGGGTGAACGCTGACCAGCCGCATCGAATGGTCAGCCGAGTTGAAGTCGAGCACAGCAAGGTTCGTGACCACGCGCGGCAGGCGATGGTTGCGCTGCACCCACTCGGACAGTTCGGCCGCACGGTCGTAGCCGAGGCCGCTGACCATGTCGACTTTGGCCACAAACACGTTCGCAGTGTGCTTGGGGATGAAGAAACTGGTGGAGTGGTTGATGGTGTTGCCAGGGCCGCCGCGCACACCGAGCAGCTGAGCCTTGGGGCGATCCCACGAGCCAATGTTGGCGATGTTGGTGTTGCCAAACCGGTCGATCTGGCTCGCACCCATCATCACGTGACGGCGGCCGCCCCACAGCGTGTCGAACACACTGCGAAACGGAATCCAACCTTCGACGACCTTGTTGGTACCGCCGATGGGCAACTCGTTCCCCACATAAAACGCCTCGCCGTCGCTGACCATGAGGTCGGGCTCGAAGGTGCTGCGCGCTGTGCGAGCGCCAAGCATTGGGATGGTGCCCATACCGCTGGCGAAGATTTCGCCATCGCCACGGAATGCCTCGGCTGCGGCGATGACCACGATGTCAGCAAGAGTGCTCATGACTGTGCCTTCCATTCTGCGACAGCTGCCTGGTATTGCGCTTCGGAGCCTTGCAAGAACCGTTCGCTAAATGCTCGCCAGTCATCGGGGTTTGCAGCTGCAGTGGCATAGGCCTTCTGGAATGCTTCGTCGCGCCCATAGTCGGGCTCGCACGTGGTGAAGTGCGCACCGTTGGGTGCCTCAATGACACCGTCGACCATGCTGCGGTTGATACGCAAGGTGTGAAACGTGCCTTCGTCGAGCAACGACTCGGTGGGCACCACGCGTTCGCAGCTGAGGTAACGATGACCCGGATCGCACGCCGACAAGAACAGATCGTCGAAGTAGATGTCGGGTCCGAGGAACTGAGCATTGCCACTCATGTCGCTTCGGTTGAGATGCACGAACGCCGCATCGAGACGAATCGCTGGCACGGCCAACAACTCTTCGCCATCGGCATACGGCGAGCGAACAGTTCGCAATGACGGGTTGACATCGACCACACCCGAACCAAGGCCCGCTCGGGTGGGCAAGAACGGCAACCGCAACGATCCGGCGTACAGCGCCCATTGCAACATGCCTTCGTCGTACTCGACGGGTTCGGCGATGGTGCCGGCCTGACGCGCTGCGCGCCAGTGCGGCTCAAGCGCAATCGAGTCGAGCGACACAAAGCCGTAAATGATGCGGCGAATCTTGCCCGCTGCTGCCAGCAGACCAACGTCGGGGCCGCCATACGACACGATGGTGAGATCCTTGAGCGGCGAGCGCAGCAAGGCGCGCACGAGGCTCATCGGCTTGCGACGGCTACCCCACCCGCCAATGCCGATGGTCATCCCGTCGGACAACGACGCGATTGCGTCGTCTTCGGTCGTTCGTTTGTCGCGGCTCATTTGTTTGACTTTCCGTGCGCTTTGTCGGTTCCGGCGAAGTCATCGCGGAGTTCGTCGGCCACACCCGACAGATTGAGTTCGAACGTGAAGCCCTGCTCGAAGCGGTAGCTACGTTTCACATCCCACAGGTCGATGCCGTTGAGGCACTCCTTGGCAGCACGCATAACGGCTGGCGACTTGGCGGCGATGGACTCGGCAACTGCCATCGCAGCGTCGCGAAGTTCGGCGCGTGGCACTACCTGCAAGACGCTTCCGAAATGGTGAAGTTCGGCAGCAGTTGCGGTGGCGGCGGTGTAAACCATCGCGCGCATCTTGTGCTGTGGCACCAAACGCGACAGATGCGTTGCGGCACCAAGAGCACCACGATCAACCTCGGGAAGACCAAACGTGGCATCGTCGCTGGCGATGATGATGTCGGCGTTGCCGACGAGGCCGATGCCCCCGCCCACGCAAAACCCATTGACCGCAGCGATAACCGGAACGGCACATTCGTACACGGCAGCGAACGCTGCGTAGCAACCCTTGTTCGCGCCGATGAGCGCATCGAAGCCGGTGGTGTTCTGCATCTCTTTGATGTCGACACCGGCGTTGAAGCCGCGACCTTCGGAGCGCAGCACCACGACCCGGGTGTTGGTGTCTTTGCCAGCGGCCGTGATGCGTTCGGCCAGTTCGAACCAGCCAGCAACAGTGAGCGCGTTTACCGGCGGACAGTCGACAATGATCTCGGCAATACCGTGCTCATGCATCTGTGTGGAAATCCCCATGGGCGCAGACTAGTTGTTATCTGACGGAGCGTCAGATTCGAGTGACTACGCTTGCCGCATGGCTGTCACCATCGATTACTCAGACAAGGTCGTGCTCGTCACCGGGGCCACCAAGGGAGTTGGCCGTGGCATCGCGCAGCGCTTCGCCGATGCCGGAGCAACGGTGGTCGTGTGCGCCCGCAAGCCCGCCGACGATCTGCCCGCCGATTGGCAGTTCTTCGCCGCCGATCTTCGCGATGGCGAGGCAGCGTTTGCACTGATCGATTCGGTGGTTGCAGCCAACGGTCGTCTCGATGTCTTGGTCAACAATGCCGGCGGCTCTCCCCCGGTAGATACCTCTACGGCTTCGCCGCGCATCACCGAACGCCTGGTGCAACTCAACCTGCTTGCCGCCATCTACTGCAGCCAACAGGCCAACCACCACATGCAACAGCAAGCCACCGGCGGCGCCATCATCAACATCTCTAGCGTGTGCGCGGTTCGTCCGTCGCCCACCACGGCCGCGTACGGCGCCGCCAAGGCCGGGCTCAACAACTACACGGCCACGTCCGCGCTCGAGTGGGCACCAAAGGTTCGGGTCAACAGCATCAGCGCCGGGATGATTCGCACCGAGCAAGCCCACCTGTTCTACGGCGACGAAGCGGGCATCGCTGCGGTTGGCGCAACGGTGCCGCTCGGTCGCCTTGCGTTGCCCACCGAGATCGGCGACATCTGCGTCTACCTCGGTTCACCAATGGCGAGCTACGTCACCGGCGCCAACGTGTTGGCCCATGGCGGCGGCGAATCGCCTGCGTTTCTTAGCGCGTAGCCACGGTCAGTTCGCGCCGCACCACAAGCAGCCATGCAGCGGTGATGATCGCAGTAACAAACACAGCCATGGGCATTGCCGAGCTTCCCGACCGATCAAGCATCTGCCCAATCACGAACGGCAACACCAGGCTGCCAATACCAGCACCGCTCACGAACCAACTCGTTGAGCGACCCGACAAAGCGATGTGCTCTTCGGCGTAGGCGATCATCGTGGCGAACTGCGGAGCAATCGCGAATCCGATGAGCACCGTCGTGATCCAGACCCACATGGCATTGCCATCGGCCACGACCATCACTGCGACCAATCCAATAGCGATCGTGCACGAAGCAGCCAGCATTGCGCCCGAGCGCACCCGCGCAGCCAGCACGACAGCGAGCAGTCGACCAAGCGTGAACGACACCCAAAACGCTGTGTTCAACAGCGTTGGCGCGCTGGCACCGGGCAGATGAATACCTTCGGCGTATGTCTTCAGCCAACCGCTGAATCCAAACTCGACGCCCACATACAGAAAGAAGAACACGCTGATGACTGCGAGCACACGAGCCGGGGTCGGCGTTTCAACTGCCGCTGGCCCGTTTCCAATGGCAAACGGCGTGGGCTCCTGATGCAGCAGCACGATGAGCGCGACAACCGCTGTGTAGCCGCACAAGACAACTGCGAAGAGCGAGAGGCCATGACTGAGCACCAGCGACCGATCGACCACGAGCGGACTCGCTAGGGCACCAATACCAAAGAACAGATGCAGCGCGTTCAATAAGCGTGATGATCCCGAGCCACGGGAATACCACACCACAAGCGTGTTGCAACCCACATCGGCGATGCCCACGACAACACCGATCAATGCAAACGGCACAGCGAGGGCCGCCACCGATGTGAACTGCGGGATGAGCGCCACGGCGCCTACAAGTCCGAAGAGTGCAGTGGCCAGAGCGCGATGACCAAGGCCACGGTCGTAGATTCGACCGCTCAGCAGTGAGCCGCTGAGATACCCAATCGCCTGCGCAACGAACAGCACCCCGATCTCACCCTTGCTCACGTGCGCCCGTTCGCGCAGGTACGTGAGCGAAGGGCCGAGCATGCTCAGCGACAGTCCGATCGCGATGAATACCGCGAGATACACCCACCCAGCGGAGGGCCGCTTTGCTGAGATCATGGGCGCAGATTCGGACGGGGCCGTGCGCCGCGCCCACCGCGCTTGTGAGTCGAACGAGCTGAGCCGAGGCGCAGCGAATCGATCAACGCCTGACGAAGGTCGTCGGGCAGCACCACTTCGTCGTAGCTCATCGTGTCGGCCTGCCGCCATGGGCCACCCTGCTCGAGGTCGGCCAGGCGCTGACGGGTTGGATCATCGGCGGCGATCGCATCAGCACCACCACGCGCAGGCATGGCCCCAACGGTGGCATCAGGCAACGCCAACGTGACCGTCTGTCCGTCGTAGGGGTTCTGACCCATCATCGAACTGCCAAAGCCATACGCCTTGCGCAGCGTGACGTGAAGCTTCGGACCCGGATGGCGGTGCTGAGCCACGTACATGCGCGCTGCTGCACGCAACGCACCCGAGCGTTCAGATGCGGCGCCAGGGATCACGCCGGGATTGTCGGCGAGCAACACCAGAGGAAGTCCGTGCGCCGAAGCAAGATCGATGAACCGAGCCGCTTTCGACGCGGCATCGGCGTCGAGTGCGCCACCGCGCACCATGGGTTGGTTCGCAACGACGGCAACAGCAACACCGTTGAGACGAGCGAAGGCGGTTATCAGTGAGGCGCCAAATCGGTCCTGCATCACAAACGTAGAGCCGCCATCGAAAATCGCCTCGAGCACGCCCTCCATGTCATACGGCACGCGCTGATTGGCGGGGATGAGTGTGGTCAACGGCTCGTCGCGAGACGGCGCAACTGCTGCGCCGGCATTGGCTGGCAGAAACGACAACGCTTGGCGCACAAGCGCGAGCGCTTCTTGGTCGCTGTCGGCCCCTAGGTGGGCAACGCCCGAGGCGAGATGCACGGCGCTGCCGCCGAGCGACTCTTTGTCGATTTGCTCACCGGTGGCTGCAGCTACCAATGGAGGACCAGCAACAAACAACTGTCCCTGCCCATGCACCATGATCACCAGATCGCATAGCGGCGCGGTGAGCGCCCCATGACCTGCCGATGCTCCGTGCACCACAGCGATCGTCGGTGCCACACCAATGAGATCGGCGAGCAACGAGAGGTCGGTTGGCGCGGGCCGCAATCGCTCGGGGGTTGAGCTCACCCGATGCCCAGCGCCGTCGAGCAGCATCACCAAGGGCACGCGTTCTTGAGCCGCCAATACGGCGAGCCGCGCCCGCTTCGACATGCCAGCCGAACCAATCGACCCGCCCTGCACCGTGGCATCCTCGGCGCCCACCAGCACCGGGCGCGAGTGGATCAGACCGTGCCCCGCCACAAATGCATCACGAGGTGCGTCTACGCCAGCGCCGGCAAAGGTGCCGATCTCACGAAACGTGCCGGGGTCCAACAGCGTGAGCACGCGCTCGATCGCGGTGAGCGCTCCCTTTGCATGATGACGCTCGATCCGCTCGGGACCACCCGATGCATGAGCGGCCAAACGGCGTGCATCGAACCGCGAGAGCGCTGCATCCCAACCGTTCTCGCCGGCTTCGCGTTGATCACTCACAACTGCTCCCCAAGTACGCCGACCCTCAGCCAGAACTCGCTCGCCGATCGTACCGCTCGAGCATCAACGGTTACGGGCTAGCGTCGTCAGTACATGCGCGCCGTAGTTGTCCTGACTCATCCTCGAGAGCAGAGCTTTACCCGTGCCGCTTGCGATGCAGCGGTGCGCGGGCTCGAGCGCGCGGGCCACGAGGTCACATTCTTCGATCTCTATGCGATGGGTTTTCAGCCGGCGATGACCAACGCCGAGATCGTTGCGTACCACAGCGATGAGCCCATACTTGACCCACTCGTGGCCCAGTCAGCCGCTGCACTTCGCGCCGCTCAGATATTGGTCTTTGTCTACCCAACGTGGTGGAGCGGTTTGCCAGCGATGCTCAAAGGTTGGCTCGAAAAGACGATGGTGCCTGGCGTCGGTTTTGTGTTCAACAAGAATCATCGCGTGCGCCCCGGACTCACCCACGTGCGCCGCATAGTGGGCATCAGCACCTACGGGTCGCCGCGCGCATACGTGAAAGCAGTCAACGACAACGGCCGGCGAACTCTGATGCGTGCGTTACGACTGCAAACCGGGCTTCGCCTACGAAGCACGTGGCTGCCGTTCTATGCAATCGACACATCAACCGCCGAGCAGCGCGCAGACTTTCTCGCCAGGGTCGAATCACGGATGGCGTCGCTGTGAAAACACTCGTGATCTTCTGTCACCCATCTCCCAACTCGTTCGCAGCCGCCGTGCTCGACACCTCGGTCGCGGCTCTGCACGCCGCCGGCCACGACGTTCGTGTCACCGACCTCTACGCCGAAGGCTTTAACCCCGCGTTCTCGGCCCACGACCACGAGCATCATCTCGACGATCCATCAACCAAACCCGACATCGCCAGCCACGCCGCAAACCTGCGCTGGTGCGAGTCGCTGGTGCTCGTCTACCCCACATGGTGGGCAGGTCAGCCAGCCATGCTCAAGGGCTGGATCGACCGCGTCTGGGTCAATGGCGTGGCGTGGCAACTGCCCGCCGACGGCAATCGGCTGCGGCCACTGCTGCACAACATCCGCCGCCTGCACGTGGTCACCACGCACGGTTCATCGAAATGGATTAACGCCCTCGAAGGCGAAGGCGGCAAGCGAACTGCACTGCGCAGTCTGCGAGTGCTGTGCTCGCCTCGTTGTCGCACACGCTGGATAGCGCTCTACAACATTGATCGCTCCACCCTCGAGCAGCGCAACGAGTTCTTGCGTCGGGTTACTGCACAGCTTTCGAAATAGCGCACGCAACCTGGGCTGCTACGGCTGCATTGTTCTCGGCCAACGCAAGGTTCGCCGGAATGCTTCGTCCGGCAGTTGCCTCGGCGATGCGACCCAACACAAACGGGGTAATGGCAGCACCCGTGACGCGCGCTTTGTCGCAATCGGTGAGTGCTTCGGCAAGCACCGCGTCGAGCATGTCGGTATCGAGTTCCTCGTTGTGCGGGATGGGAACCGTGAGCAACATGCCACTGTTCACGCGACTACGCGCAGCGAAGATGGCTGCCACTTCGTTGCCCGACTCCACGCGATGAGCCAACTTCAACCCAGAGCTACGCGTGTAGAACGCGGGGAACCAATCGTGCTGCCACCCAAGCACCGGCACGCCAACGGTCTCGAGATACTCAAGGGTGCGCGGTAGATCAAGAAACGCCTTGGCCCCGGCACACACCGTGATCACCGGCTGGTGCGCCAGCGCATCGAGGTCGGCAGAGATATCGCCGGTGATCTCGGCGCCGCGATGCACTCCCCCGATGCCACCGGTAGCAAAGACATGCACGCCTGCCGCCGCCGCTAACGCAACCGAAGCAGACACGGTTGTGGCTCCGAACTCCCACGCTTGGCCAATGGCTACTGCGAGATCTCGTTCGGCAACTTTGCGCCCCGCACCCAACACCCGATGATGCTCGGTCTCGTCGAGACCTACCCGTGCGATGCCATCGAGCACTGCGGTTACCGCTGGCACGGCTCCACCAGCCCGAACGGCCGCGAGACAACGCTGCAGCGCGTCGGCATTAAACGGCGACGGCAATCCGAGATTCGAAAAGATGGTCGACTCCAGCGCTACCACGGGCAAGCCATCGGCTACGGCGGCAGCAACTTCGAGCGACAGAACAGGTTTGAGCACGCCGCAAGTGTGCCACTTGCGGACTGCCATGCGCTAAGACTTCAATGCCGCACCACGCGCACCACGCGCACCACGCGCACCACGCGCACCGCGCACGAGCAAACGAGCCCACGAGGAACACATCATGACCCACGACGAAATCAACGACCTAGCCGACCGATTCGTGAACGCTGTCGCAACGTGCGATGTCGCCACTGTCGAAGCCATCTATGCCGACGACGCCACCATCTGGCACAACTTCGACAAGGTCAATCAAACCCGTGCCGACAACATCAAAACCTTGCTGAGTTTGCACCGCTCACTCACCAACATGCGCTACGAAGAAGTGCGCCGCACCATTGTCGACGACGGCTTCTACCAACAACATGTGCTGCGCGGCACCGCCAAGAATGGCGAACTCGATCTGCCTGCAGCACTTCGTGTCTTCGTGGCAAACGGGCGAATCACGCGTCTCGAGGAATACCTCGACACGGCCCAAGTGGCCGCCGCAATGCGCTAACGCGTTGTTGCTTACACGCGGTCGAAGCGAGTAACCGCCTCGATGTGCGACGTGTTTGGAAACACATCGAACACCTCGGTACCGCGGTGGGCATAGCCCGCGTCGCGCAGCAATCGCGTATCTCGGGCCAATGACCCGGCATCGCAACTGACCAATACGAAACGATCGGCACCCGTGTCGGCAAGCACTGCCACTGCAACTTTGTCGAGGCCGCTACGCGCCGGATCAGCGATCACTACTTGGGCATCGACCGGCTCCCAATCTTCGAGTCGACGCTCAACGACCTCGGCGCGACCATCGGCTCGCTGCACGGCCAGATTGTGGCGAGCATCGGCACAGGCACTGGGCGATGCCTCAACCAACACCACTCGGCCAGCAGCGCCAGCCACCGTGGCGGCGAAGAGTCCGACTCCGCCGTAGGCATCGATGACGGTGGCCTTGCGCAGATCGATATCGGCGCACGCCCGCGCTACGGACTGAACCAACAGTTCGGCAGCCGCAGGCGACGATTGGAAGAACGAGCCAGCAGACACCTGAAAGCGATGCCCCGCAACAACCTCGTGCACCATGGCGTGCACGCCGTGGGTGATGCCCATGCCAAGCCCAAAGATCTCGCCGCCCGTGTCGCCCCACGCAGCAGGTTCGTCGTTACCGAGGCCAACCCGCAGCGTGATCTCGTCGGTTCGGGTAGCCGTAACAACCGCCAACATCTCATTGATCAACGGATGCGCCACCGGACACGCCTGAGTGAGCACAAGATCGTGCGAGCGCCGCGACCGGAACCCAACGCGCCCCGATGGATCGACCGCAAGACGCACGGTGGTGCGATACCCCCACGGCTCAATCGATGCACCAATGGTGACAACGGGCTGATCGATTTTGGCGGTACGAGCCAAGGCTTCGCGCACCATGTCGGCTTTGAACGCAAGCTGAGCCTGCGGCTCGATGTGCTGCCAATCGCAGCCACCGCATCCGCGTTGCCACGCCTCGCACGACGGCTCAACACGGCTTGGCGACGCGGCAATCACCTCGATGACATCGGCTGTTGCGAAGTCTTTCTTGGTCGTGCGATATCGCACACGAACCGTTTCTTCAGGAAGGGCTCCAGCCACAAACACCACGCGCCCGTTGGCGTCTCGCGCAAGTGCATCGCCTCCGACCACCATGTGCGACGTATGGAGCTCACCTGATTCCATGGCTCGATCGTAGGCCGTTTCGACATGCAATACGTCCGGTTGGGTAGCGTTGAGGCCGCTTCGTCGCATCGGTTCGGAGCGAGTGTCGTCAACGCCGTTTACGTCATCTCCCAAATCCACCCGTCGATAGACCGGATCCTCCTCCGTGTCCGAGCAGCGACACCTAGAGCTCCTATATGCCCAGACGAGGAACTCGTCGCCGAACTCAACAACGACTTCGCCAGCATCAGACACAGCGAGATCGACGACCAGTTCGAAGCGCCCACATGCTCCGCCGCCTCAGCAGCATGGTGCAACGCAACCCGAAGTGACGGGCGGGGTGAAGCCCACAGTTACGCGACAGGGAAGAGGGCCTCAAGGGTCAGCGTCGGCGATAGCACGTATCGCTCCTCAGCGGGGCGGGAACCTTCGCGAAGTCAGAGCGTTACAAAACGAATCCTGGGCTTCCGCCGATTTGACCGAGCTGGCCCCCAGTGGCATCGCTTATCTGAGTGGCCAGGTTGCGAACCCGAGCGATATTTCCGGAC
>Ga0194058_10001007_pt1 | contig 14095 bp, 11 predicted proteins | sample SepL4417m_MetaG_FD_155490 | JGI IMG/M metagenome (GOLD analysis project Ga0194058, IMG submission 155490) | Anoxic zone freshwater microbial communities from boreal shield lake in IISD Experimental Lakes Area, Ontario, Canada - Sep2016-L442-17m | ecosystem: Environmental > Aquatic > Freshwater... | reverse complement strand
GTGCAACGGCGAAAGCCGTATCCTTAAGAGCTTCGGCAAGAATACCGCCAAGGCCCAGCATCACACATGGACCAAACTGCGGATCCCGAAGGAAACCGACAATCAGCTCAATGCTGCCGTCGATCTGCTGTTGAACCAGAATATCGCCGCCATTTGGCATGGCGGTGCGAATATCTGAAAAAGCGTTTTCGACCATTTCTTTCGAATGAATGCCGATTTTTACCAGCCCTTGTTCGGTCTTGTGAACGACTCCAGGTGATATGCCTTTCATGACAATGGGGAAACCAAAGTCTGATGCTGCTGCTATGGCTTCGGATATGGAACCAACGATTTTTTCCGGAACCGTCGGAATGCCAAAGTCAGCCAGTATCTGTTTGGAAACATGTTCATCCAGGCTGCTTGATGGCGTTGCCAGAACCTGCTTCCACCTGCCTGAAGCCGCCGCCGCAGCGTATTGAAAGGATTCGACGGAAGCATTCCACGGCATCTCTCTTTTGTTTCTTTTGAACAGGGCGTGGAGACATTCAACCGACCGCTGGATTTCCCGAAAGACCGGAATTCCCAGTTTTTGAATGGCGCTCTGCATTTCACGCGTCTGTTCTCGTTCTCCGATCAGCCATGCAATCATGGGCTTTCCGGATGCTTTTACCCCGGCTGCCAATGGCGATAAGTCAAAATCAAGGGAAAAACCACCTGCAAACAAATGCAGAAAAATCGCATCGACACCAGGGTCGGCACAAACAGCCTCAACGGCAGTCCGATATGTTTTTTCGCCTCCATTTTTTTCGACGGCGGGCCACAGGTCAACAGGATTGGAAATTGGCATCCATTCCGGAAACACGGATTTCAATGTTTCCAGGGTCTGGGAAGAAAGCTCCGCCACTTCCAGTCCCATATTTTCAATAAAATCAGCAGAAACAATGCCAGCGCCGCCGCTGTATGTCAGAACCGCAACCCGGCCAGCCGAGTTGAGGGGAAGGGAGGGAAAGGCGGCCAGGGTTCTGCAAATATCCATCATCTGTTTAAAATCTGTTGCCTCGGTAATTCCGGCCTGAGACATCGCACCGCTGATGATCGCGCCGTTTCCGGAAAGGCTTGCGGTATGGCTTATTGCGGCTTGGGCTCCTTTCCGGCTTTTTCCGCCTTTTAATACGACAATAGGTTTTGGAGATCGGCTGCATATTTCAATAAACCGGCGACCGTTTGGAATGGATTCCATATAAAGTCCAATGGCTTTCGTATGGGGATCTCTTATCAGGTATTCGAGTAATTCGCATTCTTCCACATCCACCTTGTTGCCGATGGAGCAGACCTTGCTGATTCCCATTGTTCCGTGGGTCATGGTATCAATGAGAAAACCGGCGGATAGCATACCGCTTTGAACAATCAGGGATACATCTCCGGGAATTAGTCCAAAATCCCATATTGTCGGGGAAACAAAGGAAAATACATGGCGTTTGACAACATCCACGAGTCCCATGCAGTTTGGCCCCCAAAGCCGAATGCCGGTTTCACGAGAAATCTGGCGAAGCATGTTCTGAAGTTTTTTTCCATCGTCGCCTGTTTCGGAGAATCCACCAGATTCAATCATGACCCCAGGAATTTTGCGAACGGCGCATTCCTGAATGACTTTTGGAACCAGGGGAGCCGGAACAAAGACAATGGCCAGATCGACCGGGTCCGGAACATCCAGAACACTTTGATAACAGGTCAGACCTTCAATTGAGGAATATCGGGGATTTACGGGATATATTTTTCCAGCAAAGCCATTCAGAAGATTTGTCAGGATGGAAAAGCCCCCTCTGGCGGATTTTGTTGTTGCGCCAATCAGGGCGATTCCTTTTGGGTTAAAAAAAAATTCCATTGATGTATTGCCTCCGGAATGTTAGCAATGTAAAAGGTTTTAGGTTTTAAATTTTAAGTTCATCGTAAAACTTAAAACTTTTTCGTGATAAGAAGATATCTTGTTTTTAATGTCATTCGAGTGTCATCTTGTCAAGTATAAACGAAATGTGTTCGGTTATTGTCAACGCTTAACAGGGGGGTAGGATATGCGTCTTTATGCTGTAGCAGATATTCATGGTGGATTCGATCGAATGGCCACAATCAGAAGCAACTTGGAAACTTATCGTCCGAATGTTCTGATTGCTGCAGGGGATATCACAAATTTCACACGGACGCTTCCCTTTATTTCGGCATTGGGCGATCTTTCACTTCCGGTTCTGGCGATTCGCGGGAATACCGACTTAAAACGGGTTGAATTCCAGTTTGGCCTGAAGGAGAACATTTTTTTCCTCAACAATCGTGATGTGACGTTACAAGGAATTCATTTTGTGGGAGTCAGCGGAACCATACCTGTACCGTTTCGGTCCAGAATTGCTTTCTGTGAAACTTTTATCTGGAAGAGGCTGATGCCCCTGATGACCCCTCGAACGATTTTAGTTGCGCATCCGCCTCCATGGGGATATCAGGATCGCGTTGCGGGAAAATATCATGCGGGGTGCAAGTCCCTTGAAAGATTCATCACTGCCTGTCAGCCAGCCTTGATGATCTGTGGACATATTCATGAGGATGTGGGAATGGCCCATCTGGGGAAAACCCTGATTGTCAACTGCGCCATGGGTTCCTCCTGTGAAGGAGCCATCATCGACATTCAAAATGGCCGGATCACTGCAGAAATTTTAAAGACCAATGGAAAAAACAAGATAAAATCTTGTTGATTTCCATGAGTTTGAACGTTAATAAAATATAGCTTTCAAGATAAATGCTCATGGCATGGTCTATGCCGCCCCCATAATGAACAAAATATATAAAACTGGTAGCCGACACAAAGAGCGTTTCTCACGCGAAGGCGCAAAGGCGCGAAGAACATTTTTTTCGTGCCTTTCGTGTCTTTCGTGTGTTTCGTGGTTTAAAAGTATTTTCACGGTAAACTTAATAAACAAAAAGGATGTGTATCATGACTAAAAAAATCTGGATTCTGTTGACTCTGATGATGGTTTTACCGGCAATGACACTTATGGTTTCATGTGGTAAGAAAAAAATATATTCTGACACCTCTGGAACTCAGGCTTCTGACGATGCGGCGGCAAGGGATGCTGAAAAAGCCAGGCAGGATGCTCTGGCCAAACAAAGAGGATTTGATGAGCAGAGGTTAAAGGATCAAGCCGCAGGAAAAGCAGGGGGAGCAGGCGGAGCAGGCGGACTGGATTCAGGGCAGTCTGCAACGCGGAGCAGTTTTGTTTCAGAAGATATTTATTTTGAGTTTGACAGTGCGGTCCTTGTCCAGGAAGCCCGCGATGTGCTGAAACGCAAAGCCGAATGGTTGCAAAACAACCCGAATGTATCCGTAATTGTCGAAGGTCATACGGATAATCGCGGAACGGTTGCATACAACATAGCCCTGGGAGAGCGACGGGCGGAAAGCGCCATGTCGTTCCTGGTGGATTTGGGGATTCCTTTATCCAAATTGACAAGCGTCAGCTATGGGAAAGAGAAGCCGGCCGACTCGGGTCAGAATGAAACGTCCTGGGCCAAAAACCGCCGGGCTCATTTTGAATTCAAAAAATAGCCGTCAGAAGGGTTAGCGCATGAATCCTCATCGCGGAAAAATCCTTATTGCAGATGATGATCCGATAATCCGGATTATTCTCAAAAAATTATTTGAAAAAACCGGGTTTGAAGTGGTTACCGCTCAAAACGGGAAAGAGGCTGTAGATCTGATTTCAAATGAAATCAGCGCCGTTATTCTGGATCTGGAAATGCCGGTCATGGATGGCATTGAATGCCTGCAGTTTATCAGAAAAAATGTTCGGGATATATCTCCCATCATGCTTACTGCAAGTGAGGATTTCACCAGCGCTGTTGAGGCCATGAGGTACGGCGCGTTTGACTATATCACCAAACCCTTCAATCCTAAGCAGCTTATAGCTCTGGTGGACAAAGCCATTGAAACAGATGCACAGGCCAAACGGCTTCGCCGTGTTGAGGCGGAACTGGCAAAATCCAGGGATCAAGAAATTGAAACCGCCTCAAAGATTCAGCAGGCCCTGCTGATGGGGGTTCCCCCAAAAAATTTCAAGGGGATGGAAATCGCCAATTGGACAATTCCCTCTCAAAAAGTGGACGGTGATTTCTATGATTTTATTACCATTGATTCCCAGTGCTTAGATGTGGTGGTTGGCGATGTTATGGGCAAGGGCATTGCTTCGGCGCTTATGGGCGCCGCGCTAAAAAGTTATTTTCTTCGTGCGATTCATGAGCTTGAATTATCTTGCGCCCATGATGACATGCTGCCGGAACCCGATGCAATTGTTGGCCGTGTTCAGTCCGCCATGATTCATCAAATGGAGGAACTGGAGACATTTGTAACCCTGTGCTACGCCCGGTTTGATCTTTCCAGAAATCAGATGCGCTTTGTGGATTGCGGCCACATGCGAACCATTCAATATCTTAAAGAGAGCCAAACATGCATCCTGCTTCAAGGGATAAATATGCCGATCGGGTTTCCGGAAACCGAACCCTTCACTCAGTTTATTGCGCCATTTTGCAAGGGTGATTTCTTTTTCTTCTATTCCGACGGACTTACCGAAGCCATGGATTCGCATGGCCATCTTTTTGGTGAAGAACGTCTGGTGAAATCCGTCAAGGCATGTTCCGGACTATCGCCGAATGAAATCATAAAGAGCGTATGGGCCGATATTGTGACGTTTTCAGGGACGGAAACATTCAGGGATGATTTTACCTGTGTTGTTGTGAAAATTGATCCGCATGATCTAACGATGTTACAGCCTGATGTCGAGTCAAGAATGACGTTTTCAAGTGATTTGAAGGAACTGTCCGGTATTCGACAATTCATTCGAAATTTTTGTGAACCCATTCCTGAAGAACTGCTATGTGAAGCCCGAATATCCATGATTGAGCTGGCGGTAACCGAAGTTGTCACCAATATCATCCGCCATGCCTATAGCGGACGATCCGATGCCATTGTTCAGGTGACCGCCAGTCTGTTCCCGGATATGTTTCTGATTGAATTCGTTGACAAGGGAAAAGGTTTTAATCCGGAAGATGTTCCTCATCCCAATTTTGATGGATCAAGGGATGGCGGCTTTGGTGTTTATATTGTTTCTCAAATTATGGATGATGTTGTTTATTCAAGAGACAAAGACAATACAAACTATACCAAATTGAAAATTCTTTTGAAGCCATCTTTGTAAATTACGAATTAGTAACTGTTAGTTTGTAATTGCTTTTTAGTGGGATGGGGGTAATGCATGGAACTAATCACTGAAAATATCGGAGAAATAACGATAGTCACCTTGATGGAAAAAGAACTGGATGCTGGCAATGCCAAATGGTTCAAGTCTCAGATGTTGTCTATTGTCAAAAAATCAAAAAAAATTATCCTGGACATGAACCATGTTCAATTCGTGGACAGTTCCGGATGCGGTGTTATTCTGTCATGGCTTAGAACAATCACCAGCAGCGGCGGGGATATGAAACTGGTGAGCGTTCAAAAACCTGTTCAGGCGCTGTTTGAGCTGGTTCGCCTGCACCGCATCGTTGAGATATTGGAAGATAGGGAAGTGGCTATCCGTTCTTTTGGATAATCCTTTTTTATTAAACAATCGTGAGTTCGCCTTTAAGAAAAAACCGTAAAAAAGGATCGCGATTTGAACGGATATTCATCAGATGTTGAATCTGCTCGGAATAATTCTGACAGGCGTATCGAAATGATGGAAGCGCTTTACCGTCGTTACGGCGATGCCGGAAGCATCAATTCCATTGGCAAACGGATCCGCTACATTCGAAAAAAATACGCATGGGTCTGGGTTGTAGGAACGGCAAAATTTTTCGGGCGTGTGCTGGACATTCTGATATCTTTGGCCGTGCTGATTCCGGCCATTCCCCTTTTTATAGTGGTTGCTGCTGCGATTAAGCTTACAGATGGTGGGCCAGTGCTGTTTTCGCAGACGCGTGTAGGAAAATGGGGTAGTGAATTTCAGTTTATAAAATTCAGGTCCATGGTGGTAAATGCTGAAGCAATAAAGGACACGATATTGGAGCAAAGCCATCATCAGGACAGTATCACTTTCAAGATGAAAAAAGATCCCCGGATAACCTGGATTGGCGGAATCATTCGAAAGTTCAGCATTGATGAACTTCCCCAGATATGGAATGTACTAAAGGGTGAAATGTCCATTGTGGGGCCGCGTCCTCCAGTGCCCAAGGAAGTGGCCAGATATACTCTTTCCGATCGCAGAAGGCTGGATGTAAAACCTGGTCTGACCTGTATCTGGCAGGTCAGTGGCAGGGGCGACATTCCCTTTTCCCAGCAGGTTAAGCTGGATGCTGAATATATTGAAAGCCAGAGTTTGTGGGTTGACCTCAAAATTTTATTGAAGACAATTCCGGCTGTTCTTTTTGGAAGAGGAGCCTATTAAATTTGGGGAGAGATACGAGGGATGAGGGTCGAGAAAACAAATCTCCCCTCGTCTCCGCCATTGGGGATATATGAGAGCATTTTTGGTAAGTACGCAGGAATGGCCTGAAAAGCAATTGGAGAGAAAAGAGCAGACCCCTTCACTGCTGCCCTTGATGGATAGACCTTTTATTCAGCATCTGCTTGAACAACTTGTACTGCAGGGTTTTAAGTTCTTTGATATCGTTTTGTGCAATTACCCTGAATCCTATAAAAACTTGTTGGGGGATGGTTCTCGTTGGGGGGTAACTTGCAGGTATCATTTGGTCAAGGATTCGGAAAAACCCTATCGACCAATTCATTTGCTGAACATGCCAGAAAATGACCATATCCTTCTGGTTCATGTAAACCGTCTGGTCATATCGAATGTTGCACAGCACTTCAGCCCTGAAGACAGCTTATTCCCGACTCTATATGAATATGTCCCGGATACCGAAAACAGCTACTGCTGGACCGGATGGGGATGGATTCCCTTTTCGTGCAGGCAGAATTTTCCGATAAATGTTGATGAAACCGATTTATACCAGTTCTTGACGGCTTATGCCAATGGACAATGCCGTCGAATTTCGGTTTCAAAACCCATGAACGTATTGTCATACTCCGCCCTGTTAGAAGGGCATCGGGCGGTTTTGTCGAAAGAAGTCAGTTCTCTGCTAATGACCGGAAAGGAAATTGAGCCTGGGATATGGTTGTCCAGAAACGTTCGCCTTCATCCTAACGCACGATTGATTCCACCGGTTTATATTGGCAAAAATTGCAGTATATCCAAAGGGGTTCAAATAGGGCCTTATGTGACCATTGGAAGTAATTGTGTGATTGATGAAAAAACCACTATCACTAACTCAATTGTTTTCAAGGGTAGCTATATTGGTGAATCTCTTGAAATATCCAGTTCTCTGGTTGATAGAAATCTGCTGATAAATGTTCGATTGGGTTCAGTGATTGCTATAAGAGAAGATTTTATTATCGGGCGAATGTCTCAATCTTTTGGATTACACTGGTGGCGGACGATTTTGACGCGAAGTGCTGCAATCGTTCTTCTTCTGATTACATGGCCGGCCTTGCTTGTTACCACAATTTATTTGAAATTCACGCGACAAGGGCCAGTCTGGTTTAAAAGCCAGGTCTTTCGGCTTCCGTCCGAACCTGAAGAACATCTCTGGAAGACTTTTACCTTGTACAGCTTTCTTTCAGCGACTGCGCCGACTGCCCGCATGTTTCAGCCGTGTGTATCTTCTTCGCGGACACCCATGATTCCGGTTGGATGGCGGGATGTTTTTCTGCGGTTTTTACCTGCGCTTATCAGTGTGGCTTCGGGGAATCTTTGTTTTACAGGGGTCACTCCCTTGAGTACTGAAATGGTGAAGTCCATGCCTTATGACTGGCGATTGCTGTATATCAAGGCAAAGCCCGGAATTGTTACCGAAGCGCTGGTGAATTTCGGGCCTTCGCCAAGTCCTGATGAATGCTATTCTGCGGAGGCGTTTTATTCGGTATCTTCCAGTTGGTGGTATGATTTGAAACTGCTATTAAAATACGCTGGACAGCTTTTGGGATTGATTCCCAAACCCTGATCCCTGATATAAATGGAGGCAATATATGAGTTCTTTTTTTACCGCACATAGTGGCGAACTTGTCAATTTGATAGTGAGTGAAGAACGGGCTGGCGTATTGAAGGCCCTTTCCAGGAGTCTTCAAAGCATCACGCTTTCCGCCTCGGCTGCTTCTGATCTTGAACTCATCATGAACGGCGCTTTTTCACCTCTGAAAGGGTTTATGAACCGAAGCGATTATGAATCGGTTCTGGATCGCATGCGGCTTCAGGATAAAACCCTGTGGCCGATTCCGATCTGTCTGGGAATTTCAGAGTCGGAAGCACTGCATCTTGAATCCGGTCAGTCCGTGGCCCTGCGGGACAATGAGGGGTTTATGCTGGCGGTTCTTCATGTCAAGGACATCTGGCCCATCGAAAAGGAGAGGGAGGCTGAAGCGGTTTATGGCACTCAGGATCCGGAGCATAGCGGGGTTCGTTGTCTTTTTGATTCACCCGGAAAATATTATGTTGGTGGAACTATTGAAGGGATTCAGCTTCCGCTGCATTCTGCTTTTAAGAGCATGAGGCATTCGCCGCTTGAAATGCGCAATCTGTTTAAAAAACTGGGCTGGCGCCGTATTGTTGGATTTCACACCCGAAATCCGCTGCATCGTGCTCAGTATGAATTGACGCTTCGCGCAATGGCCCAGGTCAAAGCCAATTTGCTGCTGCACCCTGTGGCGGGGAATATCAATCCCGGCGACATGGACTACTATACCCGAACCCATTGCTATCTGGCTGCGGGGAAAAACTATCCGGCCAACATGATGCATTTGAGTCTGCTCCCTCTTACCATGCGGATGGCAGGACCACGGGAGAGCCTATGGCATGCCATCATTAGAAGAAATTATGGATGTACGCATTTTATAGTTGGTCCAAATCATGCCAGTCCGGGTCCTAATGCGGACGGCAAACCGTTTTATGAAAAAAATGCGGCAATAAATCTGGTCGCATCTTTTACCGAAGAACTGGGGATTGAAATTGTTCCATTCGAGGAAATGGTTTATGTGGTGGATGAGGATGTTTTTATGCCGGTCAGTGAAGTCCCCAAGGGAGTTCAGACCCGTTTTATGAGCAATGATGAATTTCACAGCAAACTTCGAAATAGTCGTAAGATACCGGACTGGTTTTCATTTCCTGAAGTTGTAGAAGCCATTCAGCAGGCATATCCTCCCCGGCACAAACAGGGAGTTACCGTTTTTTTTACTGGCCTGTCCGGCGCGGGGAAATCTACGGTCGCCCGAATTCTTCATGCCCGCTTCCTCGAAATGCGAAGCAGGCCCGTAACCCTTCTGGATGGCGATATTGTTCGCCAAAACCTGTCCAGCGAGCTGGGATTTTCCAAAGAACATCGGGATCTCAATGTAAAACGGATCGGCTATGTAGCCAGTGAAATCACCAAAAACAGGGGGATCGCCATCTGTGCACCTATTGCACCATACGCTTCAACCCGCCGGCACATTCGCCAAATCATTGAACCTTATGGCGGTTTTATTGAAGTCCATGTTGGGACTCCTGTTGAGATTTGCGAAAATAGAGATCGAAAAGGTCTCTATGCCAAAGCTCGCGCCGGTCTCATCAAAGAATTTACCGGTGTCAGTGATCCCTATGAAATCCCGGAAAACCCTGAAGTCTATATTGACACGACGGACATGACTCCGGATGAGGCAGCCCAGGAAGTGCTGCTGTATATGGAGCGGGCGGGGTTTACGCGGTGATTTACGCCATGTAGGTAACCGTGTTACTAAGTTTCATCGGTAAGGGGTTTGTTCAGCTCTACCGATTGCTGAATGACAGCCGTGATATAAAACGGGTTTCCTCCGCATGGCTCCGCCACTACCGGAGCCATGGTTTCGGCTAATATCAGCATTATAGTGACGGGCGGCTTTAAGCGCCAGTTCCGCTCCCCAATATTTGGTCATGGATTCTATAGGCCGGCTTCGAAATCGGCCAAACAGTGATCCTCTTCCCAGAATTTCCTTAGCCAGAATGCTCATGGCCGAACCGGTCACAAAGTGCGGACATGTAGGGGATTCCACCGCCTCCTGCATCAAACCCACCACATCAAAATTATATTGAGGGAGACGGGTATTCTGAAATTCATCCAGAAACATCACAATCGTTGCTTCGTGCCAGTCGGACACACGTCTCGGAAGGCATTGATGCACCAATGTTTGAATTCTTCCCCAATTCCGTAGGCGTTGCCAATGTCAAGACTTTTACTGGAATAATGCCCCATGATCCAGCCTGGGTGACAGAAAGGGAAGGGGGCTTTGGCTTTGCGGAGATGGCCAGTGGCCTGCTATCATAAAATGCGACAAGTGTAATGCTATTGATACATAATGATCCGGTTCCTGCCCAGCTTTTTAGCCCGGTAAAGGGCTTCATCGGCTGCTCGTACCAGCGTTTCACCTGATGCGGTGTGAGATATTACAGCCAAAGATGAAATGCCGATACTGACGGATATCTGAAAAGGTTTTTGGTTGTAATAAAATATTCGCTGGTTAAGTGTTTCCCTGAAACGCTCGCATACGCCAACAGCCTTATGAATGTCGGTGTCCGACAAAATGACCGCAAACTCCTCTCCGCCGTATCGACACGCCAGATCGCTTTGTCGTATCCATTCATTCAGCATACTTCCGAACTCCGCCAGAGCCATGTCCCCTGCGGGATGCCCCATGGTGTCGTTGATATTTTTAAAATGATCCAGATCCATCATGCAAAGCGCCATATCTGACAGGGTTCTGCCCGCGCGGGATATTTCCCGCTCCAGTGACTCATAAAAATACCGCCGGTTATACAGCCCCGTCAAAACATCACGGATAGACATCTCCGCCATAATATGCATAATTTTCCGGGATTCTTTTTTCAATTGCGATTTTGTCAGAGCATTGTTGATGGCCTGACTCAGGTTTTTTTCACTTAGCTGATCCTTGGGCAGATAATCGAATGCTCCTGCCTGAATCACCTGGGTTGCTATCATTTCATCCCCTTTTCCGGTAATAACGATCACAGGGGTTTCAATGCCTTCCGCATCCATTTTTCGCATCAAATCCATACCCGTTCCATCCGGAAGAAAAAAGTCCACAAGCACCAGATCTACTGGATCATTTTTCAGCAGATACAAACCTTCCGCAATGGTTTTAGTTCGCAGGAGAATCAGATTTACAAAGGCTTTCACAACGCTTTCAATAACATGATAATCGCTATCCGAATCTTCTATTGAAAGTGTTCTCAACAGTGGACCATCGGCGCTTGTATCCTCAGTAGTGATTTCATAGGGCTGGATATCTGCATGTTGAATGATCTGAATTTTCTTGACAATGTTGGCAATGCGCCTACCTGCCTCTGCAATTCGTGCAATATGGGCATCCAGTTTATCAGGAGATTTTTGATCCATCTGGAGCAGCTCGATGGTTCCCAAAAGTCCGGTCAGCGGCTGATTCAGCTCATGCGCCGTTGCGCCTGCCATCTGGAGCAGCACCTTAAGACGTTCTTCTTCAATGACCGCTTTTTGCTGATCAAGAATCTTTCGGTTCGCCTGCTTTAATCTTGCGACGGTTGCTTCCAATTTATGATTGGTTTTCTCAATCAATAGCCGCTGACGGTAAATATCTAAAAACACCTTCACTTTGCTGATCAAAATATGGGGGTCAAGGGGTTTAAACAAATAATCCACGGCACCGGATTCATAGCCTTTGAAAATGTGCTGTTTTTCTTTATTTATAGCGGTGACAAAGATGATAGGTATGTTCCGGGTTCTTTCGTTGGAGCGCATCAGTTCGGCTGTTTCAAATCCATCCATATCCGGCATCTGGACATCCAGAAGGACAAGGGCGAAATCATATTCCAGCAACATACCCAACGCCTCATTTCCGGTTGTAGCCTTGATGGTAATGACTTCATGGCTTTCCAGAAGGCTTTCCAGCGCCAGCAGATTGGCGGGCTTGTCATCAACCAGCAAAATATGGATAGGTTCTGTTTGAGTCACAACATTACTCCATCGGAGAGTCTGGCAAGAAATTTTCCAAAGCATCAATCATACAGGCAATCCCAATGTTTTTCGATAGATTTTCTCTTTGGGAACAAAATCTTCAAAACCATCAGAACAGGTTGAATACCTGAGGCTTTCTTTGGACCCCAGACAGAGATATCCGCCCTGGCCAAGGCTGTCATTAAACAGGTCAAATACCCGATTTTGAAGATTTCGCTTAAAATAAATCAGTACATTCCGGCAAAGGATCAAATCCATCTCTCCAAAAGGGCCATCTGAAACAAGATTGTGATGGGCGAATACAACGTTTTTTTTAAAAGACGCATGAATCGCTGCATGCTTATTTCTGGCTGCATAGTAATCCCCGAAAGATGATTTTCCGCCGGACTGATGATAATTGGAAGTATAACCCTTAATTTTCTCTAAAGAATAAATTCCTTCTTTGGCTGCAATCAATATCTTTTCGTTAAAATCCGTTGCATACACCTGCGTTTTCTGGTGAAGCCCCGCTTCGAAAAAAAGGATAGCCATTGAATAGACTTCTTCGCCTGATGCGCAGCCTGCATGCCAGACTTTAATGAGAGGAAGCTTCTTGAGGTCTGGAAGCACTTGATCCCGAATCGCCTTATAAAACAGGGGATCTCTGAACATATCCGTGACATTGATCGACAGATCCAGAAGAAGTTTTTCAAAACAAGACTTATCACACAGAACATGATGCAGCAATTCCGGAATGTTCCGATACCCGGAGAAAGCCAAGTTCCTCAAAATCCGCCGCTTTAGGGAAGCTTCGGAATAGCCACGGAAGTCATAACCATATTTCAAATAAACAGCATTCAGTAAAAGCTGAATCTCAATCATAAGATTTTCAGCGCCTTTATCCATTCATTTCTCCGTCCAATCTTCCATTAAAACGGCCACGCGCGCAGCATTGAAAGCAGTCATGTTTCCAGGTCCTTGAATGAATTCGCGGATATGTTTAGATCGGTAGCAACCGGAAAACGGCCATATCGTTGAACTGGAGGCTGTTCAAAGGGTGTATGAATCTACAATTAGATGATCTGGCGGATGTGTTTGAGAGAGAAACCCTGAATCTTCCATCTCTTCTTGTCAAGGCCAAGCTGGTAATAATATTGGCGCCTGACACCAAGTTCACTGGCCGGTGTTTAGCCCGCCCATTGCAACGCTTTGATAAGAGTTTCTTACCGGTTTTTATTTGTTGTTGCAACTTCTTTTTCAGTTCGTGAAAATTGTTTGCATCAAAATCTGTAGCTTTGTAAATAAAATCCCAGGGCGATGCTCTGGGCTGACATAATACGCCCCTTTGGGACTAAACGAGTCACATATATCGGGGTATTCTTTGTTGGAAATCTCCTATTTAGCTGCAATATTCGAAACAGAGTACGATCCTGGAACTTTGAATAAAATAAAATTTTATTTCCAATTCTTTGCTCAATTTATTAAGTCTGAAAAAATTGATTGACAAAATCCAGTGAATTGCGATAGGATACTTCAATTATTGACTGAGCGCTCGTTCATTATTTTGGACATTCCACATAGTCTCATGTACGCGATGACAGTTCGGTCATGGATGTTTCTTCCACATCTCATTCGCATAAAAACTTATTTCCTTTATTATCAACATCTTTTTTGTAAAGCAAGGAGGAGTTATGACCTTTGAAGAGATCAAAACAGCAATCCTGAAACTTGGCGGCGAAGATCAAAAACGTCTGATTAAAGAAGTCGTGCCTATGATCTGGCAGAATGCCTGTACTGATGAGTCCTGCCTCGTGAAGTTGCGTGAACTGGTAGATGAGGAAACGGTAAAAGGCTATCGCGAACAACACATGGACGGAATTTAGGAGACAACGACAGCATGGATAACAAAAATGTATTTTTTGATGTCTTGACACCGGTGCATTTCATCGGCCGGTCTGCAATGATTTACCCGAATAAAACAGCCATTGTCTATAATGATGTTCGCTATACTTACAAAGAATTCTATTCAAGGGTCAATCAGCTTGCC
>Ga0194058_10001006_pt1 | contig 14096 bp, 10 predicted proteins | sample SepL4417m_MetaG_FD_155490 | JGI IMG/M metagenome (GOLD analysis project Ga0194058, IMG submission 155490) | Anoxic zone freshwater microbial communities from boreal shield lake in IISD Experimental Lakes Area, Ontario, Canada - Sep2016-L442-17m | ecosystem: Environmental > Aquatic > Freshwater... | reverse complement strand
GTGTTAGGAGTTAGGAGTTAGGAGTTGGAATGTGGGAATAAGAAATTTTTCTAACTTCTAGCTCCTAACTCCTAGATTCTTTTTTAATAAACAAAGCCATGGATCTACTTACACAACCTGTTGGCCTGTCGCACTACCTGATGGTGGGCGCGATCCTGTTTGTCTGTGGCGTGGTCTGCATGACGATCAAGCGGAACGCCATCGGCGTGCTGATGGGCATTGAACTGGTGCTCAACGGCGCCAACCTGAATTTTGTCGCCTTCAGCAGTCCGCAATTGGTAGACAGCGGCTACGGTTTGGGGCTTGACGGTCAGTTCATTGCCATGTTCGTCATCGTGCTGGCCGCCGCCGAGGCTGCCGTCGCCTTGGCCATTGCCCTCTGCTTCTACCATAACCACGCAACGATCGACGTCGATCGCGGAAACGAACTTGCCGGATGAGGAGGATTGGAAATTGAAAATTGAAAATTGTAAATTGAAAATTATCGGACAGGCGCACGCGGAGCGTATGTCAATTTGTAATTTGCAATTTGTAATTTGTAATTTGCAATTTGCAATTTGCAATTTGCAATATTCATTATGAATCTGACCACGTTACTTCCGACGCTTCTAGGAACGGCCTGGCTTCTGCCACTGGCCTCGTTCGTGCTCATTGTCTTTTTCGGAAAGCGCATGGGGCACGGCGGAAAGGCCGCCGGCTTTCTGGCCACCGGCGCTATCGCCAGCGGATTCGTGCTTTCCCTCTCGGCCCTGATCTGCTGGCTCAGCGTCAACCCGCTTACAACTTCTCACGCCGGGCCTCCCCATCCCATCTCCGGCGACTGGTACACTCTCGGCCAGTTTGGCTCGCTATCGCTGACCATTGGCTACTACATCGACTCGCTGACCCTCGCCATGTTTTGCATGGTCACGCTGATTGCCTCGTGCATCCACATCTACTCGCTAGGCTACATGCACGAAGAGCTACACGAAGTCACCGATTCTCTGGCCCGATTGGAAAATGGCGAGCCGCTCCGTCGCCGCGGCCGCTTCTATCGCTTTTTCCAGTACCTTTCGCTCTTCTGCTTCAGCATGTTGGGCTTGGTGATCGCCGGCAATCTGGCGATGGTTTTTGCTTTCTGGGAACTGGTGGGGATCTGCTCCTACCTCTTGATCGGTTTTTACATCGAGCGGAAGAGCGCATCGAACGCGGCCAATAAGGCTTTCATCGTCAATCGCGTTGGCGACTTTGGCATGATCATCGGTTTAATGGCGATCTTCGCCGGAATGGGTACATTCAGCTTCGGTGATCATACCCAACCCGATGGCACCGTTCAACCGGGCGTCTTCAGTCAGGTTCGCCCGGAGAGAGACCATTTTGAACCGCACGTTCCTGATGGCATGGTCTTTCTTGCTGCACAAGATAAGGTGAGTGAACTTGTTCATGGGGGATTCATCCAAGAGCTGGAGCAAAGGAATGTCGGCGGCAAACCTCGGTTGTGGAATGGAAAGCTAGCTTTCTTTCAGGGACACTATGATTGGGGAGATTGGGCCTCAAAGATTGAGGACTGGCGTGAGCAAGGTTACGGCTACTGGCTACTGGTCGTGGCCGGGCTGGGAATCTTCTGCGGTTGCGTGGGCAAGAGTGCCCAGTTCCCGTTGCACGTCTGGCTCCCCGACGCCATGGAAGGTCCGACACCCGTCAGCGCACTGATCCATGCCGCCACGATGGTTGCCGCGGGCGTTTATCTCGTCGGCCGCTGTTATCCGATTTTTACGCCCGAGGTTCTGCTGGTCATTGCCATCGTCGGCACGATCACGCTTTTTATCGCCGCCACGATTGCCATTACCGCTACGGACATCAAGCGCGTGCTGGCCTATTCGACCGTCAGCCAGTTGGGCTACATGATGCTGGCCCTGGGCCTCGGCGGTTGGCTGGCCGGCATGTTCCACCTTTTCACGCATGCCTTCTTCAAGGCCCTGCTCTTCCTCTGCTCCGGGTCGGTGATTCACGCCACGGGTACGAATGAAATGCCGCAGATGGGCGGCTTGCGAAAGAAGATGCCCTGGACCGCCGGCACGATGCTCGTCGGCTGCCTTGCGATCGCGGGGGCGGGCATACCGCTGGTCGTTGGACTCAGCGGCTACTACTCGAAAGATGGCATCCTGGCCCAGGCATTGTTGTTCAAACAATTCAATCCGCTACATGGCTATTTCTTCTGGATTGCCACCGGGGGAGCCGCGATTACGACGTTTTACATGTTCCGTCTCTGGTATATGACGTTTGCCGGCGAACCGCGCGACAAGCATGTTTATCAGCACGCCCACGAGTCGCCTCGCGCGATGGTCGGGCCGCTGGTGGTTCTTGCCTTTTTTGCCGTCGTTGCCGGCTGGACCCTCACGCCCCTGGGCAACTTCGGTCTGACGCCGCTCTTGGAGCAGGCGCGGCCGTTAGGCACGGAACACGGTGCCTCGGCCGGTTGGTCGGCACCCGTTGTCAAATATCCTTCCGAGCATGAATCGCACGCCGAAGGGATTCATGTGCCCGCGACGTTCTGGGCCTTTGGTTCGGCACTGGCCGGTTTCGTGCTGGCGACCGTGTTTTACGGGCTGCGAAAACTTAACCCGGACGATGTGCGGAAGCAGTTCGCCCCGATCTACCGATTTTTGATACACAAGTGGTGGTTTGACGAACTTTATGCCCTGCTCTTTATTCGTCCAGCGCTGCGGATCTCGAACTGGGTCGCCGCCTGGGACAAGCAAGGCATCGATCGCGCGGTCGATGGCCTGGTGTGGCTTGTCGGAATTGTAGCACGACTGGACGAATGGATCGACCGCATTTTCGTTGATGGCCTAGTGAATGGCCTTGCCCACGTGACCCACGCGGCCGGTCTTCGGCTCCGTACCGTGCAGAGCGGCAACTTGCGGCAATACGTCCTATGGATGGCCGTAGGCACCGTTGCCCTGTTCCTCTTGATTAGCTTTTATTGGAACTGGGCCTTGGTCGGAACCTAAGAAGTAACTTGAACTCTGATTAGCTTTTATTGGAACTGGGCCTTGGTCGGAACCTAAAAAGTAACTTGAACCTATTGAACGGTGAAAAACCGCAAACTTTGAACGTGACACGATGAATATTCTACTCGATGCTTTATCTGATCCGACCGTGTTGATGAGTCTGATCATCTTCTTGCCGACGGTGGCGGGTTTCGTGCTCTTGTTCTTCCCTAAGGGGCAGGATGAAACGATGAAGCAATTCGCCTTCATCACGACAATCATCGTCTTTGCGCTCACCGTTTGGATTGCGCTGCCCGGGGCCAAGGTGAATTCGGTCGGTTTTTCGCTCAGCACGGACCAGATGCAATACGAAGTTTTGCGATCCTGGATTCCCGCGTTTGATATCAACTACCATCTCGGCCTCGACGGTATCAGCCTGCCGCTGGTCGTACTCACCTCGTTCCTCAGCGCACTGGCGATGTTGGCCAGTTGGCCAATCCAAAAACACGTTCGCGCCTATTGCATCCTCTTCCTCTTCTTGGAGACCGGCATGTTGGGCGTCTTCATGTCGCTCGACTTTTTCCTCTTTTATGTCTTCTGGGAAGTGATGCTCCTGCCGATGTACTTTCTCATCGGCGTCTGGGGTGGACCGCGGCGTGAATACGCGGCAATCAAATTCTTCCTTTTCACACTCGTGGGCAGTGTGCTCATGCTGATCGCCCTGCTGATGCTTTACTTCACCAGCGACGCCCGATTCGATCCCGGCTCAGTAACGCAACACACCTTCAACATGGTCAGTTGGGCCAAGTTGGGGCAGGTGGCAAACTCGCCTTTCATGCAGACGCTGTTCCTCGGCCACTCGGTCGGATGGTGGGCCTTCCTGCTCTTATTCGTCGGTTTTGTGATTAAGCTGCCGGCGGTGCCCGTGCATACCTGGCTGCCGGACGCCCATGTCGAGGCCCCCACGCCCATTTCCATGATCCTGGCCGGAGTGCTGCTGAAGATGGGTGGCTACGGCGTGCTTCGGATATGCTATCCGATCTTGCCTTCCGCGCTCGACGACCGCCTGACCTGGATGGTCGCCATCGTCGGCTTGGTGAGCATGGTCTATGGTGCCTTCGCCGCCCTGGCCCAAAAAGACTTCAAGCGGCTGGTTGCTTATAGTTCCGTGAGTCACATGGGCTACGTTTTGCTGGGCATCGGCGCGTGCAGCGCAACGGCCGGCAATCTTTACAATGCCGACGCCTGGCGGATGGGTGTCAGCGGTGCCATGTTCCAGATGATCGCTCACGGCATCAGCTCGGCTGGCATGTTCTTTCTCGTCGGCGTCGTCTATGACCGCGTCCACCATCGCGACCTCGACCGATTTGGCGGACTGTTCCAGCACATGCCCGCCTATTCCGGCATTTCGATGGTGATCTTCTTCGCCGCCTTGGGCCTGCCGGGGCTTTGTGGGTTCATGGGCGAGTTGCTCGTGGTGCTGTCGGTCTGGAAATTTAGCATCATACTGGCCGTGATCTCCGCTGCGGTCGTGATCCTTACGGCCGGCTACATCCTCTGGACGATCCAGCGAGTTTACCTGGGACCGGAGTACAAGGGGCCGCACCCGGAGGCCCTGCGGCCGATGAGCTTCCGTGAAATTGCCATTGCTGCGCCGCTGGTCGTAATGGCCGTGGTGCTTGGTATTTTTCCTTCGATGTTGTTGGATTATACCAAGGCCACGATCAACGGATTGGTGAATAATCTCAATCCGGCCAGGCATGCCGCGCAATTCTCGCCGCCGACCGCAGTGGCTAGTGAGATCGTGAAGCCACAAGCAAGTGTAGCGGTCGAGTTTCTCAGCGCAGTATCTGCTGAACCAGTGAAGCCGCAAGCGGGCGTATCGGTTGACGCGGCTGTGTTAAAAGACTTAAAAGCACCTTCGTTTGCTGTACCTCCTGTTGCGAAGGTGTTGCCGTGAACTTGCATGAACTGATTCAATATGTTTTGAAGGATATTGGTCCATCGCTCGGCGCGGTGTGGCCGGAGTTGTCGCTCTGCGCCGCGATCGTACTCGTGCTGCTGGCCCGCATGATCTTTCCCAAGGCGTCCGGCCTGCCTTATTACATCACGTTCCTGGGCACCCTGGCCGCGCTAGGGTGCCTGTACCTCAATGTAGCATCGTGGCTACATGTCAGTCCGGGGCAACAATTTGCCGGCGCGCCCGATCCGCAGCCCATCTTCACCGGCCTGCTGGTGCTGGACAGTTTCGGCATTGTCATTCGCAGCTTGCTGATGCTCTTCGCGGTGCTGTTCGTGACCTTCACTCGGGTCTCGGGCGTGCCCAACGACGACGACGCCACGGAGTTCTACGTGATGATCCTGGGCGCGACGATCGGCCTCTGCATCATGGTCTCGGCCAACCATGTCTTGATGGTCTTTCTGGGTATTGAAATGGCCAGCGTGCCATGTTATGTGCTGGCCGGCATCCTTCGCCATCGTCGTGCCAGCAGCGAAGCCGCCTTGAAATATGCCGTATTTGGTGCGGCCGCCGCCGGTGTGATGCTGTATGGCCTCAGCTTGCTGACGGGCGTGCTTGGTTCGGCCCACCTCCCCACGATGGCCCAGCGACTGGCGGTCTGGTTAGGTCAGGCGGGCGATGCCCATCACCAGTCAACCGCTGTTGTACTGGTGTTGGGCGGGCTGATGACGATGGTCGGCTTGGCTTTCAAGCTGTCGGCTGTGCCGTTCCACTTCTGGGCACCGGACGTTTTTGAAGGTGCGCCGGCCGAAGTGGGCACGTTCCTTTCGATCGCCTCGAAGGCCGCCGCCGTGGCCCTCTTAACCCGGCTGGCACTGATCTTTTCCGGATGCCTTGAGCCTGCCACATCGGTCGTTGTAGCCCTGGCTCCGGTGCGGTTTTATTTGGCCTCGCTCATTGCTTTGTTGGCCGCCGTGACATGCACCTTCGGCAACCTGGCGGCCTACGGTCAAACGAACATCAAGCGTCTGCTGGCCTACTCGACGATCGCCCATGCCGGCTACCTGATGATGCCGGTCGCTGCGGCCGTGGCCCTTGCCGGCGATGTCGCGCATCCCGAGAAGACAAGAAATGCCGTGGCGGCACTGATCGTTTATCTCGGCGTCTACTTGTTCATGAACTTCGGTGCGTTCGCCATCGTAGCCTTTGTCCGCAACGCGCGAGGAAGCGAGTCGATCGCCGACTATGCCGGCATGATCCGCCGTTCGCCCGCGGTGGCCGTGTCCATGGCGATTATCCTCTTCAGCCTCGTCGGCCTGCCGCCGCTGGCTGGATTTTCGGCCAAATTCGCCGCCTTTGCCACATTGCTGGATGCCAATATGTATCTGCTCCTGATCATCGGTGGCCTGAACACGGTCGTGAGCCTGTTCTATTACCTCCGCGTGGTCAAGGTGATGATGTTGGAGGCAGAACCTGAAAAGCAGCCGGCCCCGGACATCCCCTTGTTCTCGATTCCCGGCATTTACGCCGTCGTTCTGGCAGGTTCGATGCTCCTGATTTTCGTTCGCTGGGAAGGCTTATGGACGATCGGCCAGGTGGCTAGCCGGGCCTTGATGCAGTGGAGTGTCGGTTCATGAATAAGACGTTGGAATCCCTGATGGTTGTAAGTGTGTTGAACCGACTACTGCAGACGCTCTGTCGCTCGTTGGCATTGTATGCTGAAGAGATCAAGCCTTGGAGCCTTGCCGGCCGCGAGCCTGTTTGGACGGCCATCGGTCGTTTGGCCGCCGACAGCCGCATGTATTCCCTGCGATTGGCCGAGGCCATTATCGAGCATCGCGGGCAACCAACCCCTGGGCCTTATCCGTTAGAATTCGCCGCGCTCAACGATCTCGGATTGGAGTTCTTTCTCCGCGAGATCATCGTCCACCTCAAACACGACCAGAAAGTGATTGGCGAGTGTGCCGCCGAGTTGACTCCTGCTCCCGAAGTTCGCTCGTTGGCGGAAGAAGCCTACGGCAATCTTCGAGGACACCTTGAACTGCTGGAAAGCACTGCGGCGGAGTTGAATTTGTAGGGTGGGCCGAGTGAAACGAGTCCCACCAGCTTCCCGCGTTTCTCATCCCAGTTCTCCGCCCCATGATTGACACCCATTGCCATCTCGACGACGAGCAGTTTGAGGCCGACCGTGCGGCGGTCGTCGCCCGTGCAAGCGGGGCGGGCATAGAATACATGATCTCCCTGGGCACCACCGCCGCATCGAGCCGCGCGACTGTCCGTCTGGCGGAAACCTACCCTAGCCTTTTTGCGGCGGTCGGAATTCATCCGAATTCCTGTGCGGAAGCGGCCGCTGACGACTGGGACTCGATCGTTGCTTTGCTCGATCATCCTCGCGTGGTCGCCTTGGGTGAAACCGGCCTCGACCGCCACTGGGACTATTCCCCAATCGAGTTGCAACGAGATTACTTTGATCGCCACCTGCGGGTATCGCAACAGCGTGATCGGGCCATCGTCATCCATTGCCGCGACGCCTGGGCCGACATGATGCCCATGTTGCGCGATGCAGTCTCCCGCGGTCCACTTCGTGGCGTGCTGCACGCCTTCTCGGGCGACGCCGCGCTAGCAGGCGAATGTCTGGACCTTGGACTCTACGTGAGCTTTGCCGGCAACGTGACCTACACGAACAAGAAGCTCCAATCGCTCCGCGAGGCGGCCGCCACGATCCCGGCCGATCGCATCTTGGTCGAGACCGACAGCCCCTATCTCACGCCCGAGCCGCTCCGTGGCAAGCAGAAGCGGAACGAGCCTGCGCTGGTGGCCCACACGGCCGCCGCCCTGGCCACACTGCGTGGCGTGCCGCTCGACGAATTCGTCCGCCAGACCGCAGCCAACGCCTGGCACCTGTTCAGGGGAGAGCCGAATTTACCCGCAGGTTCCCCTGTCCTTACTCAAAGATACCCGCGCCAAAGCCGGCACTGACATGCGTTACACCGGGGCCGGAATTGCGCTGCGGCGCGGAGGGCGGACGATGCGGACCGCGTGGCTTCTCGGCCCATGGGGCCGGCGACACCTCGACGAGAACGGGTGCCGGGCGTGACGACACCCACGGCGAATCGTCGTTAAGATCGTCGTAAGTCGGCACGTAGCCAGGCTGTTGTGAGCGGGATTTCTCCGCCTCATAGGCATCGATCACCCGCTGCTGGATCATCTCCCGGCAGGCGGAATTGATCGGGTGGGCGATGTCCGCATAGAGTTTGGTCCGGCCTTCATCGTCTTTTGCGGTGTTCGGTTCCTTCAATCGCGCGCCACACTGACTGCAGAAGGCGGCCCGCAAATGGTTTTTGCTGCCGCATTGAGGACAGTGGGCCGTGAGCTTGCGGCTGGGCATGGCCACGAAAGGCCCCGTCCCGCCTTCGATAATCTTCAGATCGCGAATAACGAAGGCATCGTCAAACGTGATCGAGCAGAAGGCATGTAGGCGCTCTCCTGCTTCTTCCATGAGCTTTACTCGTACTTCGGTGATTTCCATAGCAAACCCCTCTACGTTATACTCTGCTTTGCACAGCAACCACACACCCGACATTGCGGGCGAACAACCGCCTGGCCACTCGTCTCGCTTGGAGAGTACTGCGGAATAGTCCGAAATAGGCGGTTCCACTACCACTCATACCGTGTCCCAAGCAGTCCTCGCCGGCCAACAGCCGGCCTAATCTAGTAATCCACGGCGACAACTGTTCGGCCGCCGACTGGAGTCGATTAAAAAACAGGCAACCGGCCTGCCTCGCATTTCCCCGGTGGAGTGCGTCAAGTAAAGGCTGCAAAGGTCGTGGCGATGCGGCCGAACGGCAAATCCCATACACGGCGGCAGTCGACAAGCCTTCCGGTGGTCGCACAACCACAAAGTTCATCAATCCCAGCCCGGGCGTCGGTTCAATCCGTTCTCCGCGGCCACGGCAAACCGCCGGACCACGGTTGAGGAAAAACGGCACATCGCTCCCCAGTTCCGCGGCCATGGAGGCCAGCTCGGGCACCGACAGGCCAAGTTTCCAACCAAGGTTTGCAGCTACCAAAGCGGCGGCTGCATCACTGGAACCACCGCCCAAACCTGCGGCGGTGGGAATCCGCTTGATCAGCCGGAGCCGCGCACTTTGTTTTGTTCCCGTCCGCCGGCGAACCAACTCCACCGCTCGCAAGACGAGATTCTTGCCGTCGCGCGGCACTTCTTCAAAACCACTGCCACCGTTGGCCACCGAACCCCACTGGCACTCCAATTCCAAATCCTCGCTCGACGTTTCTTGAAAACACAGGGTATCGTACCAACCGATCGGGCACATGAGCGTTTCAATCTCATGGTATCCGTCGCTACGCTTCCCCAGCACCTCAAAGAACAAGTTGAGCTTCGCAGGCGTCTGGATCACGATTTCCACCCCATTTTGGTGGATCTGCATGACCTTGCACTCCTTGGGAGTTTTCTCAAAATAGAACGAATCGACTGCATTCTATCCTCTGCCAAATATCTCGTCAACCTAACCACCGGGGGGTTTCGGAAAAAAACGACGTTAAGCTCGACCGAATAGCACATAATTATAACATGCCCGGGTGAAGCTTGTGCAAAATCGGTGGTTTAGGTAAGGTGGCGAAGAAATCATGAGGTTCTTCGGGCACGAAGTTGCCAAAAGGAGTCGTTTTATATTTCCTGTCTCCCAACGGTGTTTGGTGCGGAAACGCGAAAGGCAAGAATGATTCGGGAAATCGTTCCAACCTTTTTGCCACTCCGACCCTATCGGATTCCGAGAGTCAATTTCAGGCAAGTGTCGATGTCTCGCATGAGGTTCTCCGAAAGGTGTCCAATCTTGGCGTGGATCAACGAATTATCGACCGTTACGAGATTAACACTTCATGCCGCCTCGGTGGACGAAATCGAATCGTCCTCATCTTCGTCCGGCGTATCCGCGAGTCGCAACCTTGGTTTGCTCGCAGTTGCGGAGATGCGGGACCGCCATAAGGCCACCGCAATATAGAGCGATTGGACGCCGATCAAACTCCCCATGAAGAGCTTTCCGCCGCCACCGAAGCCATAGCTGTGCAGACCGGCACCAAGGACGAAGTTCACGCCATACCAGGCCACAATGACCAGCGCGAAGCAACTTGCGGCCAGGACGGCAAGCCCGCGATGCTTGACCCAGCCGGCAAAGCGAGCATGTAGGACCGCAAGATAGCCCAGCAGCGCAATCAAGGACCAAACCTCCTTGGGATCCCAGCCCCAGAAACGGCCCCAGGAATACGCCGCCCACATCCCGCCCAGGAAGGTTCCGGTCGCCAGCAGAACCACTCCCACCTGCAAGGCCCGATAGGTGAATTGGCTCAGGGCGTCGATCGCCGGCCGATTTTTGCTACGCACGAAGTAATAGCCCAGCGTGATGTTGGCAATACCCATCGCCAAGGCGAAGGCTGCGTAGCTGAGCGTGATGCTCATCACATGAACCACCAGCCAGAAGTTATTGCGCAGCACGGGCTGCAACGGCTGCAGGCTTGAATCGAGAACGCTGGGACAATTATCGGCCAGGATCAGGGCGACCGTCGAAACCGCCGCGGCAGCGACGGCTATAAGACGTTTGCGATAGATCAACTCCAGGATCAAGCCGATGGCGGCCACACCGAAGCCGACATAGACCACGGATTCATACATATTGGTGACCGGCGCGCGGCCGGAAATCATCACGCGCATGCAAAAGCCGATGAGCATCGCCCCCATACCGGCCAAGTAGACCACAAGACCGAGCGGGTAGAGAATTTTCCAGCCGGAACCCTTATGCACCATCACGCCGAGGCAGGCGACCAACATCAACACCCAGGCAAAACGGAAGGGTGCCCAATGGTTATAGGCCACTTCCAGATCAATCAACCGGCTCGTCGGATAAGCCCCGAGCTGTGGCCCCATTTCTCGGACCATTCCCAAGAACTTGTATGAGGCCTCATTGAACTCGGCGGGCGAATTGGCCAAGTAAGCCGACCGCAATTTGTGGAACGTAGCACTCAATTCCCGCACCGAACCGCTCGGGTCGGTCTCATCGTCAAACTTCGTTCGCAGTAGCGAATCCAAGGAAATCCACTGGTTTTCCGCGGAACCTGACATGGGCAAAATATCCAACCGCCGGCCGGCGCGATGGTCCTGATAGGCCCGCAAGCGATTAAAGAGTTCCACGCCTTTCTTTTCCAGCGGCGAAAGCTCATTTTCCGGCTTGAAGACGAGTTGCTGTACCCAAACCATGAACGTCGTCGGCTTCTGTGATCGCGGCGACTCGATTTTAGCTTGTTCGAGATCCCGCGGTGCGATGCACTTCTGCTCGATCGCCGCCCCGAGCAGTTTGCGTAGTTCGGGGGAATCGATGAGCAGTAGAGGCATGGCATCCCACTTGTCGACTCCGCCCGGCGTGGCGCATCCGGAGCAAGCTCCGCCCTCACCCCCTGCCCCTTTCCCGGAGGTCGAGGGGAGTTGTTGGCAATTGCCCCCTGCCCCTTTCCCAGAGGAAGAGGGGAGCTTTTTGTTCCAGGTGGGAGAATCGAGCATCGTGGCAACGTAGAAGGCCGTCGCGTCGAGTGATTGATTCGTTTCGGGATCGGTAAAGCTGACGCGATTACCCAGCAGTCGCCAGGTTTCCCAGGCGAGGCTGTCGATCGGCTTCTGCCGGCCGCCATCTTGGACACTCAGGGATCGCCAGGCATTCCAATCGAACTGCTGGTCTAGGGAGGATGCTCCCAAGGCCGAACCGGCGAGGCAAATATAGGCTAGGCTGGCCGCGATGGCACGTCGCATGAGTTGCTCCTTGGTGTTTTTCTGGGAAGAAAAGGATGTTAATGCCTTGGCGAGCCTGGAACGTGTGATGAACATGATCACCGTGCCCACGCAGGTCATGATGCTACCGAGATACTTGAAAAACAGGCCCGGGTCGGAGGCTACCGTAAGCACCGTTCCCGTACCGCTGGGGAGGATTCCCGATTGATAGAAGGTGTACTTGCCATGGACCAGCGGCTCGTTCATGGAAATCTCTTGGTCCTTGTCGATCTTCTTCGCCTCGTCATGCAGAGACACCGTGCTGGCGAAGGAGGCGTCGCCCATCCCACCCGGATTCATTCCCCGCCTGAACTTCTTCAACTGCAAGGAAAAACCGAGCGGAATGCTTTCATAACCGTAGGAAATCGCCAGGGTGCCCTCCGAAGTTTTAACCGGAATCGGCATCCCGCCCTGATTGCCGCGTTGCAGCCATAGGCTTCGTGTGGTGTCGCCGGCGGTCAGTTCCACCTGCGCGGCAGCCTCGAAAGTCTCGCGATCACCGCGGGCAACCTTCACGGGGGTAAAGATCAGTTCGCGCCGAGCATGGGGCACGAAGCTCACGATCGAAACCGATGTGCTACTCCAGGCATCGAGCGCGTCGCCTGCATGAACCTCGCCCCGCGACTCGTATTTCCCACTGCCTATCCGGCAGTAGAGTTTGCCTTGGGAGGTAGTCAAAAACTCCACGGCCGGTTCGGCGGCGACGGCGGGGTGGTGATACCAGAACTTCACAGGACACTTGTCGATATGCATGCCGCCGGGACTGGCGAACGACGCCTTGGCAATCTGACGGATCGGCTCTTTGGCACCGGGCAGATAAACCCGCAGTTCCACGACCGGATTGCGAGGCTTATCGCCCACGTTCTTAAATCGGCCGTCGGCCTGAAGCTTGGCGTTGGGCAGGTACTCGGCAATCTCAATGGAAACGGTATCACCCTCCAGCGGGATTTTCTTGCCGACATTCTTGCTTATGGGTACGCGGGTCACGCGGCCTTCATAGTGAATCGTTAGCAAGCCTTGGGGGTCGAGTTCGTCTTTCGCCGGCGGATTAATGAAGTCGTCAACCATGGTATCGGCTTCGGCCTTCTGGAATTCCACCTTGGCCGAACCGACCGCCGCACTGCCGCCGAAGCGACTTGCGGTGAGCCACTGTTCGGCGTTCTCCGTGTTATCCGGGCCGACGAGCGAAAACTTCATCGCCGCGAGGCCGTTTCCGTCAGGGTCGGCCGCCCACTCTTCCGAAGGCCGAGCGTGAGCCAGATATTGGGTAACCCGTAGCTTCACGGCGTTGATTTCTCCCAGCAGCAAGCTCTTTCCCTCGGACCAGTCGATCGGACCGGGAGTGAAGACAAATTGCGACACAGGCCGCTCCGGTTGACCGGCCATGGCCCGCCACTCGACCGAGAATCGGTTCAAATCGCGGATCGTGATCTGGTCACTCGCCTCACCCTCTTCGAGGGAGACCGTTGCATCGATCCCCGCGTTGAACGTCACAATCGAGCCGGCCAGCAGGACGAGCAGTCCGGCGTGCGTCGCCACGAAACCAAGCTGTCGCAGCTTCCAGGGAAAGCGAATGAGCGTGGCCGCGAGGATGTTCGCGCCCAGCATCCCTAGCAAGGCCACAAACCAAGTCTGAGTATAGAAGTACCAGCGGGTGTAGTCTCGCCCCTTGTCGGACTCGACCAAGGTTGCCACGGCGAGGATCGCAGCAAGCAGGGCAAGCAGGGTCACGGCCAATTTGAGCGAGGCCAGAAAGCGGAAAACGGTTTTCGCCAGTTTCAAGAGAATTGAAGGTTCGCGCATCGGATAGGTACCTCTAAAGCAAGGAATTTCCCGGACAAGATTTCAGGCCGCGAATCATATCGAGAGTGGGCGTGGAGGTAAACATCAATTGTCAGCTTATTCACACCCCCGTGTGAGCGTGTTGATTGTTGCAGGAATGGCGTGGGCACGCCCGTTCACGGGCGTTTCCGCCGCAGGCGGTATTAGGCCCGTGCTAGACGGGTTCGCAATTCGACCTAATGGGGTATCCCCTTGACTGGCGTGACCACAACATGTAGTGTTTCAGGGTATGCAGGAGTATCCCGAGACGCTGATGGAGTTCGAGAGGCAGTTTTCGACGGACGAAGCTTGCCGCGAGTACCTGTTCCGGCTCCGGTGGCCCGAGGGGTTCTCGTGTCCACGGTGTGGCCACAGGAAAGCTTGGCCGATGGAAGGGACATTGTTACGGTGCGCGAGCTGCGACTACAAGGCATCCGTGATAGCAGGAACAGTTTTCCAGGGAACCAGGAAACCATTGACACTGTGGTTTCGGGCAATCTGGTGGATC
>Ga0194058_10001001_pt1 | contig 14123 bp, 11 predicted proteins | sample SepL4417m_MetaG_FD_155490 | JGI IMG/M metagenome (GOLD analysis project Ga0194058, IMG submission 155490) | Anoxic zone freshwater microbial communities from boreal shield lake in IISD Experimental Lakes Area, Ontario, Canada - Sep2016-L442-17m | ecosystem: Environmental > Aquatic > Freshwater... | reverse complement strand
CAGCGCTGGCATCGTGTTGATTCCAGGCGCGCCGCTGATCCCGATTCTGATCTTGAGTCAGGTCCTCAACGCAGTGCTGTTGGTTCCGTTGCTGGGCTTCATGTATGGCATCGCTCGAAACAGAGATGTGATGGGCGAACACGCAGCCGGCCGTATCGCTGGCGGCGCGTATCTCGTGGGCATTGCCGCCATCGTTGTCTGCATCGCGGCGCTTGCAGTTCTGAGCCTGACATGATCCACATATGAACGTCGACGAACTTCTGCGCAGTCGTCACGTCGGCGACGCCGATGCGTTTCTGCAGCACGTAGGCCCGGGCGCTGATCTCATCGTGCCGATTGCCAATGGTGAGCCGGTCACGTTGCTCGACGCTCTCGAGCGGCGCGCCACGCAAGCGCCCGAGAGCTTGCACGACGTAACCGTGCATCAGATGCACGCGCTGCGCGATCGGCCGATGATGCATCGAGAGTTCGGAGATCGTCTCGTGCACCGTTCGTACTTCTTGTCGCATGTCACGCGTCCGTGCTTTTTGGCCGGCACGGTCGACCTCGTTCCGAACCACTTCTCAGAGGTGTACGACGTGCTGCGTCGGCGGGCGACGAAACCGTTTGTGGTTGCCGCAGTGTCGCCTCCCGATAAGCACGGCAACTTCTCGCTTGGAGTGAGTGCCGATTATGCGGCGAGCTTCATCGGGCGCGCCCCGTTTTTTGTTGAGGTAAATCGGCAGATGCCGCGCACCACCGGGCGAAATCAGATCCATGTTTCGCAGGTGCTCGGTTGGGTCGATGCCGATTATCCGCTGATTGAGTTGGCGCCCGTCACGCCGAGCAATGTCGATGCTCGTATTGGCGCCTTTGTGGCTGAGCGCATCCCGAATGGTTCCACCATCCAGGCTGGCATCGGAGCTATCCCCAATGCAGTGCTCGGTCTGCTCGATAACCATGTCGATCTTGGTGTGCACACCGAGCTGATTTCGGATGGTCTCATCAACCTCATCGAGCGTGGTGTCGTCACTGGGGTAAACAAAGCCAATAACCGGCTCAAGGTGATTGGCACGTTCATCTTGGGCACCCAACGGCTCTACGACTTTGTGCACGACAATCCCACCATCGAGATGTGGTCGGCTCGGTATGTAAATGATCCCCGCGTGATCTCGCGCGAACCCAATTTCGTCTCGATTAACGCCAGCCTCGCGGTCGACTTCATCGGCCAATGCGCAAGCGAAACCATCCAGGGTCACTACTACTCGTCGTCGGGTGGCCAGAGCGATTTCGCTCGTGGCGCTGCATATAGCGAGGGCGGGCAGAGCTTCATCGTGATGCAGTCCACCGCCAAAGACGGCACGGTGAGCCGCATCGTGCCGCAGCTTTCGGCGGGCGATGTAGTGACCACGCAGAAGAACACGGTCGACAAAGTGGTGACCGAATATGGCGTGGCCGAGCTGCGCGGACGCTCGATTCGCGAGCGCACCCGGGCCTTGATCAACATTGCCCACCCGAAGTTTCGAGACGGCCTTGAACATTCGGCGAAGCAGCTGAACTACCTGTAGCCGCTCCGCCTCAAGCCAAGCGCTGTAAACGCGGTGCGCTACGGTCGCATCCATGCGTACACCCATTTGTGATCAGCTCGGCATTGAGTTCCCGTTGTTCGCGTTCTCGCACTGCCGCGATGTTGTCGCGGCGGTCAGCAAGGCCGGCGGCTATGGCGTTCTCGGCGCGTTGGCGTTTAGTCCCGAACAGCTTGAGATCGAGTTGAGCTGGATCGATGAGCATGTTGGCGGCAAGCCGTATGGCGTCGACTTTGCGATGCCGGAGAAGTTTGTCGGCAAGGGCGACGGCGCGTTCAGCCTCGAGTACTTGCAGTCATTGGTGCCCGAAGAGCACCGCGATTTTGTCGAGATGATTCTGGCCGATCATCACATTCCACCGATGCCCGAGGGCGTCGAGGGCACGATGAAAGCTGCTGGCCTGGGCGTAGAAGTCGAAGGTCCTGGGCAGGTTGAGATAGCGCTGCGCCACCCAGTGTCGATGCTTGTGAATGCGTTGGGCCCGCCACCCGCATACGCGATTGAGGCAGCGCACGCCAAGGGTGTGCTGGTTGGTGCGTTGTGTGGCTCGCCGCGTCACGCGATCAAGAACGTAGAACTCGGCGTCGACGTGCTCATCGCGCAAGGCACCGAAGCCGGTGGTCACTGCGGCGAGATCTCGACCATGGTGCTCATCCCCGAAGTTGTCGACGCTGTTGGGCCAAACATCCCCGTGCTTGCTGCGGGCGGCATTGGTCGTGGCCGACAGATGGCGGCCGCAATGGCTCTCGGTGCCCAAGGCGCATGGACCGGATCCATCTGGCTCACCGTTGCCGAGGCCGACACCCAACCGTGGGTTGTTGAGAACTTGCTCGCTGCCGGTTTCACCGACACGGTTCGCTCACGCTCGATGACCGGCAAGCCTGCTCGTCAGTTGCGCACGGCGTGGACCAATGCGTGGGAGGCTCCCGACGCGCCCACTCCATTGCAGATGCCGTTGCAGGGAATCCTGTATGCGCCTGCTGCACATCGTTTCTCTCGTGCCCGGTCGAAGGCGCTGGGTGGTTCGCCCGTGGGTCAGATCGTCGGTCTGATGAACTCGGTTCGGCCAGCCAAAGATGTGGTGTACGACATTGTCGAAGAATGGATCGAGACCAACGAGCGCATCGCTCGCGGCGTGAACGGATCGTAAGCGCAATGACAAGCGACGCGGGTCGTTCAGCGCTGCTGAGTGGCCTCATCGAAATCCAACACGTGCTCGCTGCCACCTGATACGTTGCTCACCCAGTTGCTCCGGCTTCGCTGGGGCTGATAAAACTTGCTGACGGTGCCAGCCCAGTCACTGGGCGCGTCGGCATTGACTCTTTCATGCCGTTGTCACCGCTTGGACATCTTTTGTTCATCTGTTCTTTAGGTGCCACCTTTACTGTGCGCACTCATGGAGACGACATTGCATCACCACGACTCCGCTCGTGTGCTTGATGCCCCAGTTGCCGAGGTTGCGAGCTTTTTCGAGACCCTCCGTGGCGCTCACGCGCACTTTTTGGAGACCCTCGGACAGGCCCAATCGATGCTCGATGCCGACGCTGGCCAGCTCGCCCATATCGCTGCCGTGCAGAGTCGTTTGACCCGTAACTTTCTCGATGCGCAGCGCTCGATTCTGATGCACCGCGCCGAGGTCGATGCCGAAGTTGCGCTGGTCGGGCTACCCGAGCGGGTGCAGGCCACCGAGGTAGTGGCAGCAGCACGAGAGCAAGCGTTCATCGATGCCGAGCGCGAACTCGCAACGCTGCTCGACGCATGGTGGAAATCCGAACGCGAGGAAGGTCGCGCTGCGATCGACGACGCGTATGCCCGTTCGGCCACGCGTGACCACGTTGCCGCTGGTGAGTCTGCAGCAGCCACCTCATGGTCCGCACCACAAGCCTTGCCGGTCACCGTTGCGCCGCCAACCGTTACGTCGTACGCAGTCACACCCGACATTGCGCTGAGCCAGACGCTCGCTGCACTGGACACGCCTGGATCCGGCAGCCTTGAAGACCTGTTGCTGAGCCTCGCTGAGGCGCTCGACGAGCCAGCACAGGCTGCGCTTCCCATCAGTTTTGAGGCCCCCAGCGCCGGTGCGCAGCCGGTCGACTTGGCCCCGCCTGCCCAGTTGTTGCCGCCGAAAGTTGTTCCTCAGAACGAAGAGGTGGCCCGCGCCGAAGCCTTCCAAGAGTTTTGGCAAGCGCCGCAACCAGTCGTTGTAACCAAGCGTGCTCCCACATGGATTCTCACGCAGGTTGTTGTGCCGATGGCTGCCGTCACGGCAGCGGTTGCGATCGTCATGGCTTGGGTCGGGTAGTGCGAGGTGAGTGCATTGAACGGAAACTCAACGAATGGCGTCACCCTCAACGGTTCCGGCGCTGGCTCAGATACTCCTGGCCACATCAACATCGCGGCCGCCGATGCATGGAGCTCGCCCGTGATCGACGATCTTGAGGCTGAACGGCGCAGGCTCGAACGAGAGATTGCCGAAGCCCGAGAATTGATTGCTCGCGCCGAAGCTCGCAATGTTGAGCGCGATGCCGAAGTGCGTTCGATGCTGCGCGCCGAGCTGCTTGCTTCGAAAGAGACCATCGCCGAGATGGAACGCAAACACGAACAGGACCTCGCCGCAATCCGCGAAGCGGTGCGAGCCGAGCTTGAGCAGATTCGAGCAGAGCATGGCTGACGAGACCGTTTCTACTGGTGCTGCAGTACTTTCGCCGCGTGCTGCGGTTGCATTGATGACGCTGCAGTTGCGCACGTTGAATCAACAGTTCGTAGCGCTTGCTCCCGACGCCGCTGATGTTGAGCACCTTGCTGCTCGGGATCAACTGCGCGCAAAGCTTGAACCGCTTGTGTTGGCGCGCCGTAGCGAACTCGATCTCGAGCTCGAGACCGAGCGAGCGCACGGGGCCGCGTTGATCGCTCAGGCGCGTCGCGAGGCTGCCGAAGCCGCTGAGCGCAACCGCCCAGCAGTCGTTGCCGAGCCAGTCGTTGCCGATCCAGTCGTTGAAGAGCCTGTTGCCGAAGTAGCTGAGCTTCCGGTTGAGCCGGTTGTTGAAGTGATCGATGTTGTTGAGGTGGTCACTGACGCACCTTCAGCCCTCAGCGACGGGCCAACCCCGCAGCTTGAGGCGCGCCCCGTAGCTGCAAACAGCGTGGTGCTCGACCCAGAGGCCTTTGCACAGATGTTGGCAACGGTTGTGGCCACTGCGATTGCCGCCGTTCTTGAAGATCGTGCCGGATTCGCTCCACCGCAGGCGCACCAAATGGCGCAACCGCAGCAGATGGCATTGCCGCAGTACATCCCGCAGTACGTTCAGATGGCCGCGCCAATGGTGGCTCCTGTCCCTGCGAAGGCGTCGTTTTGGAGTCAGGCGCGCCACCCTGACGTGCTACTCATGGGTCTTGCCGCGGTCATCACGGTCGTCGTACTTGCGGCGTGGTTGGTCTGAGCCATGGATCTGATGACGTCGATTCCCGACGTCGCTGATGCGAATGCTCCCCCGCCGCAGCCTCGTCAACTGCAGGCCCATCCGGGCCGCGGCGACCGCTACTTCCGTCGTGGTGCTTCGCTCAGTGGCCTCACGGTGCTGTCGGTTATGGGGGCTGTCGGACTCTTTCTTGGCATCCAGGCGTGGCAAGCGCTGAGGGCTACTGGATTCTCGTTTCTCACAACAGCCGAATGGCAGCCTGATCGCAACAAGTTCGGTATCGCCGAGGTCATGCTTGGCACGGTGTTGATTGCACTTGTGGCTGGCATCGTTGCCTTCCCCATTGCAATGAGCGCGGCGTTATTCATCACCGAGGTTGCTCCCAAATGGCTGCGCTCTTCGCTGGTTGCCCTGGTCGATCTGATGGCAGCGGTGCCCAGCGTGGTGTACGGCCTGTGGGGCCTGTTTCTGTTGCAGGGTCAAGTCGTCGGCGTGTCTCGATGGATCAACACGTGGTTCGGATGGATTCCGTTTTTCGCGGTCGATGGTGCTGATCCAAACAGCCCACTGTCGGCGGCCACCGTGTACACAGCTTCTACGCTCGTTGCCGGAATCGTTGTCGCAATGATGGTCATGCCCATCCAGTGCGTGGTGATGCGCGAGGTGTTTTCTCAGGTGCCGGTAGGCGAACGAGAGGGCGCGTTTGCGCTCGGATCAACGCGCTGGGGAATGATCCGCGTGGTGTCGATTCCGTTCGGTCGTGGCGGCATTATCGGTGGCACCATGCTCGGACTTGGTCGGGCGCTCGGCGAGACCATCGCTGTGTTGCTCATCATCAGCCCCGTCTTTCAGATCAACTTTCATGTGCTGCAGCAAGGCAGCAACTCGGTCTCGAGTCTCATCGCGTTGCGCTACAGCGAGGCCTCTGACTTCTCGCTCTCGGCGCTGATGGCCGCTGGCCTCGTGCTCTTTGCCGCCACCCTCGTGGTGAACTTCACAGCGTCTTGGTTCGTAGCGCGGTCGCGCTCGGGTGCGAGCAGCGAAGCATGATCACCACCACGCACTCGAGCAGCAACCTCTCTGCAGAGCACGACATCTCCGACACCACCACTGTGCTTCCAAAGCGCAGCGGCTCGGCGAGCGCACCACCCCGACGCGCTATCGGCGGTATTTCGCGCCAAGACGTGATGGTGCTGGTCGGTGCTGGCGTGAGCTCGTTGTGCACCACCATGTTGCTGTTCGGTCGGCTCACCCCGTTGTCAGGTCGCCTTGGCTTCGTCATCGTTTGGTTTGGGCTGTTTCTGGGCGTGTACGCGGCGCTCATTTCGCTCACCGAAGATCGGCCCGCCGTGATCGATCGCGTCATGGCCGCGTTGCTCACCTCGGCTGCTGTGCTCGCGGGTGGGGCACTTGCCTCGGTCATCATTTTCGTGCTTTGGCGTGGCCGCACGGCGCTGATGCACTCGAACTTCTTCACTCAGGACCTCAGTGTCACTGGGCCGAGCGAACCGCTCAGTGTGGGAGGCATCACCCATGCCATTGTCGGCACATTGATCATGACGGCGATTTCGTTGGTGATCACCGTGCCGCTTGGTGTTGCAACTGCAGTGTTCTTGAACGAGACCCGCAGCCGTGCCACCGGACTGGTGCGCACCGTTGTCACAGCAATGACCGCGCTGCCATCGATTCTCGCCGGATTGTTTATCTTCGCAACGTGGGTGCTCATCCTTGGGTTCCCCCGCTCAGGCCTCGCCGCTTCGATCGCGATGAGCATCATGATGTTGCCCATCATCATCCGCTCTGCCGACGTGGTGTTGCGTCTCGTGCCGGGCAACCTGCGCGAGGCCTCGGCCGCACTTGGCGCTCCGCAATGGCGAACCGTTTGGCAGATCGTGTTGCCCACCGCTCGTTCTGGTCTGACCACTGCAGTCATTCTCGGTGTTGCCCGAGGCGTGGGCGAGACGGCGCCAGTGTTGCTCACTGCAGGTTTCACCAACACGATGAACATGAATCCGACCAAGAGTCCAATGGTCTCGTTGCCGTTGGCCGCATTCAAGTTGGTGTCCGCCGCAGAACCCAACCTCATTGCGCGCGGGTTTGCTACGGCGGCAGTGCTGATGCTGCTCGTGTTGATCTTGTTCACAGCGGCTCGCGTTCTTGGTGGTCGCCCCGTTGGCCGTTTGACCAAGCGTCAGGCGCGCGCCGCTACAGCGCAATCACTTCGCGACCGCGTGCGAATTGACCAGATGTCATCGAGCGGCAATCGATTCCCCCAGGAGCAGTCATGACTATCACGAGTAACTCGGCAACGCGTCGGGCGACACGCCGTCGCCAGCTTGGTGTTGCTGCTCTGCTGTTGATTGGGCTGATGCTTGGCAGCGGCTCGCTTCCCAGCGCAGTTGCCGAGGGCGGATATCAGCGCATCTCCGGCGAAGGCTCATCGTGGGCTGGCGCAGCTATCGATGCGATGCGCGTCAACGTTCGCCAGTTCGGCGTCACCGTCGACTACGGCGCTACCGGCTCAAGCGCTGGCCGTAAGAACTTCCTCAACGGCACCGTCGACTTTGCGGCGTCCGACATTCCATTTCAGTTCGAACCCGAAGACGGTTCAGCCCCCGAAAATCCGGCACCCGGCAGCTACGCCTATATGCCGGTGGTCGCTGGTGGTACAGCGTTCATGTACAACCTGAAGATCAACGGCAAGCGGGTGACAAACCTGCGCTTGTCGGGCGAGAACGTGGTCAAGATCTTCACCAAGGCCATCACTTCGTGGAACGACCCGGCGCTGCAAGCCGACAACCCCGGCATCATCCTTCCGGCGAAGCCCATCACACCAGTCGTGCGATCTGATGGTTCGGGTTCAAGTGCACAGTTCACCAAGTGGATGATCGCTCAATACCCGGCGCTGTGGACCGACTTCTGTAACCGTTCGGGTCGCGCTCCGAAGTGCGGTTTCACGTCGTACTACCCAACGGTGCAGGGCATGATCGCCCAAGCGGGCGACCTCGGAGTTGCGGGTTACGTTGCTGCGAGCTACGCCGAGGGTGCGATTGGATACGTGAACTACGCCTACGCATTGGGCAACCAGTTTCCGGTGGCAAAGGTGCTCAACGCCGCCGGCTACTACACGGAGCCGACACCTGAAAACGTGGCGGTGTCGCTGCTGAAGGCGCAGATCAACACCGACGAGAGCAACCCGGCGGTGTACCTCACCCAGCAACTTGAGGGCGTGTATAACGACACTGATCCGCGTAACTATCAGCTTTCGTCGTACTCGTATCTGATCTTGCCCACCACCATTGCCGGGCAGTTCAACCTCGACAAAGGACGCACGCTCGGGTTCTTTGCGTACTACGCGATGTGCCAAGCCCAGCAACAGTCGGCCTCGCTGGGTTACTCGCCGATGCCTATCAACTTGGTTCAGGCAAGCTTCCAGCAGATCCGCAAGATTCCTGGGGTCGTGGTGCAAGACATCGACGTGTCCACCTGCAAGAACCCAGCCTTCGCCGCCGACGGCACCAACTTGCTCGCCGACAATGCGCCACAGCCGTTGGCATGCGACCTCAAAGGCGGGGTCACCCAATGTGCTAACGGAACCGGCGGCATGAAGGATGTGGCAACGGCTGTGAAGCCCGGACCTACGCAGCCTGGTACCCCAGGCGGCACCGGCACCACGGTGCCCGGCAAACCGGGAACCCCCGGCAAGCCGAGTGACCCCACGGCCACGACAGTTCCCGGCCAGCCTGCGGACCCAACGGCAACCACGCTCCCCGGCGATGTCGCGGCGCCACCGGCAGACTGCGCAGACACCGGCACCTGTGACTCATCGGGAAATGTTCCCTCCGATCCCGCAGCTGCTCCGGCGCCAGCGGTTTCGACAATCTTGAATCAGTCATCGGGCTGGGGCGCAGCGCAGGGACTCATCATCTTGATCGCACTGCTCACGTTGGCTGCGGTTGTAGGTCCGGCCTTGGCTTGGCGTTACTTCGCAAAGAAGGCGCCGGCATGAAGTTGCACTCTCGCTCGGTCAAGTCAATTCTGTGTCTCTGCTTTGTTGGCGGTATTGCTGTTGCTTCGGTCTTCGGCGACGTTGGTGCGGTAGCGACGCCGGTACCCGGAAGCCAGGGCGTTGATACGTCGTTGCCGGCTACCGATTCGCAGGTCACCGTGAAGGGCAGCGGCCCCTATGCCGATCTTGCAATCACGGTGAACCAGACCAAGAACCTCACCAGCCAGGCCACCTCCATCACATGGACAGGTGCAACCCCAACGGTGTCTGGCCCCGGACGATTTGGCAGCCAGTACTTGCAGATCATGCAGTGTTGGGGCGACGACGATGGAACCAACCCCAATAATCCGGGTCCGCCACCCGAGCAGTGTGAACAGGGCGCGGTTGCCGGCACGTATGGCGGTCTCCCCGGAGGCCTCTACCCGGCGGGCTTTACGTTGAGCCGAGTCATCTCTCGCTCAGATTGGGCGAACTTCAATCCCGCGGTTGGGCATCTCGACACACGCACAACCAACGTCTGGCTTCCCTTCCGCTCGGTGGGCGGAACCGTTGTCGATGTTCAATCGGACCCCAAGTTCAACCCCTCCGTTGTTGGTGGCAACTTTTGGCTGAACCCGTATTTCAACATCATCACCACCAATGAAATCGCCGGAGCCGTCACCGGCCCCAACGGCAAGGGTGCCGAGCTCTTTCAGGTGCTCACCGGTGTGCAGTCTTCGGGACTTGGTTGTGGACAGCGCTCGCAACCCGTACCGGGCGGCGCGGCAAAGGTTCCGCAGTGTTGGATTGTTGTGGTGCCACGCGGCAACGCTGCCGACGAGAATGTCGGCACCCCGTTCGAGACCAACGCCGAGCAGTTCGGCGTCGCCACTTCGCCGTTGGCGCCGTCGGCTTGGCAGCATCGCATTGCGATCCCCATCGAGTTCAATCCGGTCGACTCGCCGTGCTCGCTCGCTAAAGAAGAGCGGCGCATCGTCGGATCAGAACTCGCGTTGCCCGCAGTTGGCAGCTGGCAGCCGGCGTTGTGCACCGGTGCCGGATTGCCGCCGTATTCGTATGCGCCGGTGAGCGACTCGTCGGCTCGTCAGCAACTTGCTGCGCATGCTCCTGGTGGTCCGGGAATGATTGCAGTGTCACGGCCGTTGGCAGCAGAGAGCATTTCGGCGACCAACCCAGTTGTGTATTCGCCGCTCAGCGCTTCGGGCCTTGTGATCGGCTTCAACGTAGAGCGCAACCCCAATCTGCAAGCACCCCCCGAGGAATTGCAACTTGCAGGTGTGCGCATCGCCGACATGAATCTCACGCCGCGTCTTGTTGCCAAGTTGCTCACGCAGTCATACACGCAACAAGTCAGCATCTTGGAGGCGCCGAAGTATCCGTGGTTGGCGACGAACCCGGCTCACCTTGGTCTCGACCCCGAGTTCATCAAGTTCAACCCCGAGTTCGGCCTGTTGCAGATTGCTGATGGTCGCACCTTCAGCGGCCTGCAATTGCCTGCCGGCAACTCTGACGCGGCGCAGCAAGTTTGGGAATGGCTGCTCGCTGATCCCGAAGCCAGCGCATGGCTCAGCGGAGTTCCCGACGAGTGGGGCATGACGGTGAACCCGGTGTACAACACCACAGCGGCTGCCAACCCCACCGGCCTTGCCTTCGGTGACCCCATTCCAAATTCGTTCCCGAAGAGCGATCCGTATTGCTTCCAGGCAGCACCGTTCGGACCGAACAACTCGATTCTGCCGAGCCAGCTCTGTGGAACCGACTGGATGCCGTACAAGAACGGTTTTGCAGAGTCGGCTTTCGTGAGCCGTGTTGCGTTCGACGGCGCCAAGATCGTGCAGAACCCATTCGCGCAGACGCAAAACGAAGTGTGGACAAAAGACATTCCGCAGTTCCTCGGTCGTCGCTCGATGCTCTCGCTGACCGACACTCCGTCTGCCGCTCAATACGGTTTGCAGGTCGCCCGTCTCAGCCGTGCCGGCGACAATGGCGACAATCGGGCCTTCGTTGCTCCTGACTCGGCGGGCATTGCGGCCGGTATTGATTCGATGGTTCCTAAAGACGTGCCCGCTGTGCGCGAGCCAGCGCCCACTGCCGTTGCCCCGGGCGCGTACCCCCTCGCAACGATGACCTACGTGGCGACGATGCCGTTGACGCTCGACGCAAAGGCTCGATCCGACTATGCGGCGTTCATCGAGTATGCAACCGGTGCTGGACAAGTTCCAGGTCTCGATCTCGGTCAACTCCCGCGCGGCTATGCGCCGCTCTCCGAAAGCCTCAAGGCGCAGGCGCTCGGCGCGGCCGCATTGGTTCGTAACCTCGTTGCTGCTCCGGCCGAGACAGAGCCTGCGACAACCGTGCCAACAACCACTCGCCCCCGCCCTCAGCGGCCACCGTCGACCGTGCCTTCGGTGCCGGACACAACTCCAACCACTGTTGTTGTCGAGACCACCACAACAACTGCCCCGGTTGACCCCGCCGATGTGCCGAAGCCCACAACGCCAAGTGTTGTGACGCCAATCGTTGATTTGGCCGGAAGCCGCTTTGCCGTTCCCGGACTGGCAGTGATGGCGTTGGGTTCAGCGCTCGGAGTTCTTGAGATCACCAAGCGGCCGCGACGCAAGCTCACGCCTGACCCAGAACCAGAACAAGATGCCGACACCGACGAGCCAGAGGACAACTGACATGGCCACCGTTACCTCCCGCACTGTACGCCGCCGACTGTTCTCGCTTTCGGCCGCTGCTGCCGTGGTGGCTGTTGTCTATGTGCTCGGCGGTCCAACCGTGTGGGCTGCCGATGCGCCGGTCGATTCGGGCAGCGTGACGGTTGTCGACCCCGTGGTGCGCACCAAGGAGATCACCAACGCGCGTAGCGCTACTGAGTTCTCGTTGCAGTTGCCTGCTGGCGAGGCGTGCCCCGGCGACAGCATGCACGATCAGTGGCGTTGGCAGACCTTCATGATTCCAGTTGCCGATGATCCGGGCGCGATTGTTTACAAAGTGCAGGGCCCTACCGGGCCTGGACAGTGGCCCTTGTTCAACACCAAGACCCATCCATTGGTCGACGAGATCCTGCAAGCCAATGCGGCCCCCAATCTTCCGGGCAATGTTCCAGCGATCGATGCGCTGAGCTTCGCAGTGTTCCCGCCGGGCACGCTGCCCGCTGGTCACTACCGCATCGGCGTTGCGTGCACGTTGTCTCGCGTGACTGCGAAGTACTGGTCCACCGAGATCGTTGTGACCGACGCACCCAAGGACAAGCCAGCGAAGTTCGTATGGCGCTTGTCGACCGCACCAGAAGCAGCGCCTGACAGCAGCAGCAATTCAAGCGTGTGGCTGATTGTCGCGGCTGGTGCTGTGGTCGTCGCCGTTCTCGGCTGGGTATTCGCACGCAGATCTGCCCAAACGAACTCAACGAACTCAACGATTTCCAAGGAGAAGTCATGATCACTCTCACCCAATCGCGGCGCCGCATCGCGCGCGATATCGCCCGAGCGGGCTCGGTCGTATCGGCTGCACTGTTTGTCGTGAGCCTCGCTCAGTCCACGTGGCCCAACGCAGCCGTGTCGGCCGTCGCTCAGAATGCGGGAACCGCACAGATTTTGGCGCCGAGCGAAGCAACGATCGGAGCACCGCTGGCCAGTGGCGGTAGCGCCACGGTGTTTGCGCTGACTCCACCGGCTGGCGCTGAGTGCACCGGCGATAGCACCTCGGGTGGCTATCGAGTGCAGAGCTACATCGTGCCGGTAGCAGTTGACCCGGCAACGCTCACCTTTAATGCTCAGGGCCCGATGCCCGCAGGCACCGGCGCCAACTTGCGCCAACCCTTGTTCAGCGGTGCCGGTACTCCCATTGTGAACAAGACAACGGCTGTGGCAGCTTCGCCCGGTGGCGGTGGATTGGTCACGGGTATGCCCACGATTTCGTTCGGTGCTTTCGGTGCCAGTGGTCCGCAGATCGTTCCCGCAGGAACATACAACGTGGGGTTCGCGTGCACCCTCGGCTCCGCATCAGCGACGCAGCTCGATAAGTACTGGAACGCAGTGTTGACCTTCGCTGTCGATCCGGCCGACATGCCATCGGGAATCACGTGGCAGGTCGTGAGCGGCTCTACACCAACAACCACCACAGCCCCGGCAGCGACCACCACTACTGCGCCATCGGGTGCCACCACAACCACGGTGAAGCCGGGCACTACAACCACAACAACGGTGGCCACCGGCGCAACGACCACCACCTTGAAGTCTTCGTCCACAGTGACGACAGCATCGGAGTCAAGTGCATCATCCGGACACAGCACCCCGGCAACCGGTGCAGCTCCGATACCGACAGCTATCTGGGCGCTGCTGTTCCTCGTCTTTGGACGTATGGCCATTCTTCTCGGCCGACCAGTGAGGGTGATTCGATGAGCACCGTGACCAACAAGCGTCGCGTGGCTCGCGACCTCGCCCGCGCCGGCACTGTTGTGTCGGCTGCATTGTTGGCGGTCAGCCTTGCACAGGCGGCATGGCCAAACGCCTCAGTGTCTGCCGCTGCAATCAACGCCGGTGCAGCACAAGTACTTGTGGTGCCGGGCGCCCCTACAGCCGGACAGCCGCTGGCCAGCGGCGGAAGTGCCACGGTGTTTGCTCTTACTCCACCGGCCGGCGCGTCGTGCACGGGAGATAGCACCACAGGTGGCTACCGCGTGCAGAGTTACATCGTGCCTGCCTCGGTTGACCCAGCAACGCTCACATTTGGTCCTCAAGGACCACTGCCCGCTGGTACCGGTGCCAGCCTTCGTCAACCGCTGTTCAGCGCGAGCACCCCAGTGATCAACAAGACCACCGCTGTAGCCAGCACAGCCGGTGGCCCTGGATTGCTTACCGGATTGCCAACCATCTCATTTGGCGTGTTCGGTGCCAGCGGCCCACAGATCATTCCTCCCGGTCTGTACAACATTGGGTATGCGTGCACCTTGGGTGTGGCGTCGGCAACGCAACTCGATAAGTACTGGAACGCGCAGCTGACCTTCTCTGCCGACCCGACCGATCTGCCATCCGGCATTACTTGGGTTGTTGGGGTTGTTACGCCACCAACGACGACCACGATTGCGCCGACGACCACGACGATCGCGCCGACCACGACGACGAT
>Ga0194058_10001000_pt1 | contig 14136 bp, 12 predicted proteins | sample SepL4417m_MetaG_FD_155490 | JGI IMG/M metagenome (GOLD analysis project Ga0194058, IMG submission 155490) | Anoxic zone freshwater microbial communities from boreal shield lake in IISD Experimental Lakes Area, Ontario, Canada - Sep2016-L442-17m | ecosystem: Environmental > Aquatic > Freshwater... | reverse complement strand
CAAGAACAGCCTCACCAAGCAGACGGTCGCGTTTGTACTGTTCCACGGCGTCCGCGACCGTCTGCTTGGTGAGGCTGTTCTTGAGCTCGAAGGTGGCGATGGGCAGGCCGTTGATGAAGAGCGCGAGGTCGAGCGCCAGCTGAGCCTCGTCGCGGCTGTAGCGCAGCTGGCGGGTGACGCTGAAGCGGTTCTGCGCGAAGCGTTCGACCGCCGCCGGGTTGTCCGGCGAGGGCGTCCCGTAGAAGAGGTCGATCTGGTGCGGCCCGTGCTTGACGCCGCTGCGCAGCACATCGAGCACGCCGCGCTTGCTGACCTCGCCCTGAAGCCGGGCGAGGAACTTCTGGCGCGTCGGGCCGGCGGTCGCGAGGTCGAGGGCTTCGGGGATGTCGGGCTGCGTGACGAGCAGGAAGGCCGCCAGTTGGGCGAGGTCAACGGCGTACTCGCGGTCGTAGTCGCTCGGCGAACCCTCGCGCCAGCCGCGCTGGGCCGAGCCAGAAATGACCAGGCTCTCCAGGCCCTTCTCAGTTGTGTCGGACTTCATGCTTCACATCGCCCCATCAAGTACCCATCAAGTACGGATGCTTATGGAGAATAGGCCATTTGCAGGCACTATTGAAGAGCCTGCCTCTCAGGGACTCGAATCGGCGGCTGCTCATCAAGTGAATTGGTCGCGATTGGGGGCAGCCCACCACGGGATGTACCGCATCATCTTCGGCGCAGCCGTGTTCCTTCGCGATCCCCGCCTCGAATGGTGTCTGGTCGAAGATGCGCCACAGGTCGCGTTCCTTCTCGGGGTGCTTCTTCAAAGGCTTCTTGTAGGAGCCCACCCGCACGAATTCGTGGCTCTTGAACTGAACGGGATGCCTGAAAGCCCTCTCTGTCTTCAGCTCTTCATTGCCCACCTTGGTTGCGTGGGGGGAGAAGGTCGTTCCGACAATGGCGCGATCGCTGTCTCTGACGCCCCACACCAAGCAGGCGGAAGCCTTGCCCACGAGCGCCGCAGAGTTCGCCAGAGCCGAGATGTATTCACCGATCTCCTCGGGCGCGGCGTCGTTGTGCTTGAACTCAACCCACTCCGTTTCGCGGGGCAGTCTGCACAGCTCATGCACCAGGCTGGCAAGGAAATCCTGTGTGCGATCAGGGCTCATCGCCGACCTCTTCGAGGGGGGTCTCCGAGGGACCTTCCCCGCTCTCTTCGTCCTCGACCAGGCTCTCAAGGTCGTCGAGGGCCAGCTCCTCGTCAATCTCGTTTGGCAGCTGCGCAGCGGCATCGCGCACGTCGAGCTTGCCAGTGACAACGTCTGCTACGAGGCGGGTGTGGAGCTCATGGACAAGGTCAATGTCGCGGCGAACGCTGACCATCGCGCGACAAGAGTAATCAGACACATCCTGAGCTCGACGTGCAATCGCGTCTTGTTCACGAAGCGGAGGGACCGGAAGCACGATGGCTTTCATGCGACCCAGCCCCAAGTCCTGATTGGTCGCTCCTCGCGTGAGAAGCTGGGATTGCTCGTAGCATCGCGGCGTGTTGAGGGCAGCCGCCAGATACTCCGGCACAACTCGGGAACCCTCTGGCTTCAGGACTGCGATGTGCACCCAGACCTGGAAGGGGAAATCCAGGTCAACGGCTCTCGCGATCCCCGTAGTCCCACCCTTTGTGTAGAGGACGTCGCCTCGCTCGGGCCTCACGCGTCTGCAGAACTCATCGCAATCGTCCCGGGAAATGTACTTCATGTCGGCCAGACTCCAACGGTCGGCCTTCACGTTGCGCGCAGAAAGAAACGGGACTCCATCATCGACGTACGCCGGTGAGAAGTGCGGACCGTCAATAGCGCTGCGAATGACTCGCCGAAGGGGAAGTACCTGCCAGCGGAGTGGGAGAACGGGAAACCATGGATCTCCCGTTGGCTCGCGTAGGCCTGCATCATCAAGGCCCCCCGTGACCAGTCCGTGAATGATCGCCTGCCTCTGTTCAGTGAGAAGCGAGAGCAGCCTCCTCTTGGCGCGGACGTGTCGGCGGACCTTTTGGTCGACGTGGTCAAGGAAGCGAACGATGGCAGTCTGTTCGGTTGGAGGCGGGCAGAGGATTGGAATCCGAAGGAATTCCTCCGGGTACAGGCGGAGCCTCGACGAGTTGACCCCGGTCGAGCGACACGTGAACTCGGCTGCGTAGGCGGTGGTGCGGAGTAGGCGATTAGCGTAGGCGGGGAGGACGGGACTCGACTGAAGCGGACGGTAGACGCCATATGAGGGGCTGACGAGTCCGGTCAGTCTTGAGACTCCCAGCGCTGCCATCCATGCCCACATGGTGTTGATCACGAGGTCGTGTGGCTGGCATCGCTTGTGCCCCACATTGGATTCTGCGAGGAACATGGTCACGTTCTTCTCGCGGCGTGGAGTCACTCCCGTCAGATGGGAGACCGATAGCAGTTCCTCGTCGCCCGTGGTGCTGCGCTCATCGACCTCCCGATAGACGTACTTCGCTCGCCTCAAAGCCCAGTGCGCGGGCACGCTCCCTAGCCACGTAAGTCCGGAGTCCCGGTATGCAGGATAGCGACGGAGTTGGCTGATCACGGGTTGCCGCCGACGATCTCAGAAAGCAGCCCTTCGGTCTCCTTCTCGAGCGCCAGAATGTCGGCGCGAATCTCTTCGAGACTGCGCAGTGGCTGCGGCTTATGGAAGTAGCGGTTGAAGTTGACCTCGTAGCCGGTCTTGACGCTACTCCCTAGGAACCAGGCGCCGAGTGCATATGGCGACACTTCGCGGGTGATGAAGGCCTCGATGCCGCCCTCCTCGAGTAGCGGCACTTGCTCGGTGTCTCGCAAGTCTGCGTCGGGTTCGTACTCGACCACGCGGGTCTCGCCGCCCACAGTCGCGTCGATGAGCCCGCGAATTGGGTCTGCGGCAGTGCCCTTCTTGTGGACCTTCCTGATGACCGGCGGGGCGTTCTCGTCACGCACCACTCCATCTCTGAGCCCCTTGATCTCCTTCGCAGTGTACGTGCGTCCGGGGTCGATACCCTCGATGCGCAGAGGCCGCTCCACGGTGACCTTCCAGTAGCCGAAGGCGGCGTTCTCGAAGACCTTTGACTCCTCTGTCTCCTCGAACGCCAGGAACGTGTCACAGATGCGCTGGATGTCGTCGTCGGCCAGCTCGCAGTTCTTCTGACCGAGGTTCTTGCGCAGCGGCTTGAACCACTTGGTCGCGTCAATCAGTTGGATCTTGCCCTTGCGGTGGTCGGGCTTGCGGTTCGAGAGCACCCAGACATATGTGGCGATGCCGGTGTTGTAGAACATGTTCAGCGGCAGGGCGACGATGGCCTCAAGCCAGTCGTTCTCGATGATCCAGCGGCGGATGTTGCTTTCACCCTGACCGGCGTCCCCGGTGAACAGTGAGGACCCGTTGTGGACTTCGGCGATGCGGCTGCCCAGCTTCGTGCCGTGCTTCATCTTGCTGAGCATGTTGGCCAAGAAGAGCATCTGGCCATCGCTGGAGCGCGTCAGCAGTGAGTACTCGGGGTCGCCAGCGTGCTGGATTATGAAACGTGGGTCCTTGATCCCGCTCTTGCCCCCCATGCGCTCAAGGTCGCTCTTCCAGCTCTTTCCATAGGGCGGGTTGGAGATCATGAAGTCGAACTCGCGTGCGGGGAAGGCGTCGTTGGAGAGCGTCGAGTACTCTGGTCCGCCGATGATGTTGTCTGCCGCCTCACCCTCGCCCTTGAGAAGGAGGTCCGCCTTGGCGATGGCGTAGGTCTCGGAGTTGATCTCTTGCCCGTAGAGATGGGTGGCCACCTCTTTGCCGCGCTCCCTCGCGAGTTGCTGCAGGACTTCCTCGGAGACGGTCAACATGCCGGCCGTGCCGCAGGCGCCGTCGTAGATCAAATAGGTGCCCGATTCGATCTGGTCGGCGACGGGCAGGAACACGAGCCTTGCCATCAGCTTCACGGCATCACGCGGCGTCCAGTGCTCGCCGGCCTCCTCGTTGTTCTCCTCGTTGAAGCGCCGCACGAGCTCCTCAAAGATCGTGCCCATGCCGTGGTTGTCGAGGCCCGGCTGCCTGACAGAGCCGTCGCCGTTCAGAATGGGCTTGGGGCTGAGGTTGAGCCCCGGGGACAGGAGCTTCTCGATGAGCGTCCCCAAGGCATCCGCCTTGGAGAGCCTCGGGATCTGGTTGCGGAACTCGAACTTCTCCAGGATGTCCTGCACGTTGGGCGAGAAGCCGTCGAGGTACGCCTCGAAGTCCGCCTTCATCTGTTGCTGGCCGGCGCGCGCCCCCAGGTCACGGAGCGTGAACTTGGAGGTGTTGTAGAAGTCTTGGCCAGAGGCCTGGCGGAGCGCCTGGTCCTGATGCACGATGCCCGCCGCATCCAGCGACGCCTTCATCTCCAGCGCCGCCAGCTTGGTCGGTTCGAGCACCGAGTCCAGCCGCCGCAGGACCGTCATGGGCAGGATCACGTCGCGATACTTGCCGCGCACGTAGAGGTCACGCAAGACGTCGTCGGCGATGCCCCAGATGTAGTTGACGATCCAGCTCAGCTGACTCTGATCCACGTCTGCCTTCCTCCTTCTTGCCAACACACGCTTCGGGTGGTTTGCCCAGATGCTGAAGGCCCACCTGGCGCGGCGTCCTATCCGATCCGCCGTCGAACTCCGCCCGCGCGCACTGCGGTCACCCCAATTCCAAAGACTAGCACCCGCCGAGGACGGACAAGAGGCATGGAGGCGAGTGTTGCTTCCTGTCGGCATCGAGCCACCGGTTCTTGACCACGACCAGCGCCCCCCAAGCGGCTCTGCAAGAAGCGGGCGACGTCGGGGAAGCCACACATCGCCTTTCCCGCAAGGCTGCGCAGGCGCGCGGCGCGGGGAGATATGGGCGCCCGGTGGGGCAACCAAGTAGGGCCGGGGTCGGCTCAGAATCAACCCTGCCAGCAACAGCATCTCCACCCGTGGGATGACGACGAGGTCGCGGCTGATGGTGCTCACCGATACTTCCGGTCGCGACCACCGACCCTTCCAGCTCCAGACGCCCGATCCCTCTCTTTCGACCGGTAGACTGCCGAAAATGGCCGCAAGGCACCCGACGGGCGGAGGGGTCGTGCTTGTCGCTGCGTTCAATAAGACCACGGGATGGCAGGGGCGCACGATCTCGCGGGAGGGAGACACTTTCCTCCTTGAGGGCCGTGGTCCGATCATCGTCACGCGCAAGGCGTCGTTGTCGGTGGTGAATACGTCTCTCGACGACTACGAAGCCCTCGAAGAAACCGCATGGCTACTGCGCAGCACCAGGAACGCGCGGCGGCTGTTCGAAGCATGAAGGCATGGCAGAAGACTATGACGCAACAGCTTCCCTCTCGAGCCGCTCCGCTATGAGGTCGACAAGCGCCCGACCATTGGCAGTGATCGATTAGCGGCCGCTCACGTACTCATAGGCGCCAATGTCGTAGCCGCTTCCCTGAGGCCTTCTGGTTCCTTCTATGTCGGTCTGGAGGTCGACTGCCGTGCCGGCATCTATCGCCGGGGAGGTCGCGAGGAGGTGATAGTCGTTCTCTCCGGCGAAGAGCGGATCGCAGAATAGGTTTCCCTCTCCCTCTCTCTGGAACCTATTGTCGATTGAGTAAGTCATAACCCATTCGCTGCAATCGTCGAACAGGAAGACATCGCTGTCGAACAGGATGCTGTTCGTGATGGTGACTTTGGCTGCATCGGCAACATTGATCGCATTGCCGACAAACGTGTTGTTGATGACCTGGGGCTGCGAGCAGCTTACATACATGGCACCTTGCGAGTTGTACGCGAAGACATTGTTCGTGACCTGTGGATAGCAGTCCAGGATCATTGACAGACCCGCTGCTCCCATCTTCGAGACGTTCCCCGTGATCATGTTCCCGTCGACGACTGCGTTGCACGAGTCATCAAGGTAGATACCGGCGCCTATGACGCTATCCGTGTTGCCCGAGACAAGGTTTCCCTTGATGACAGGCTGGCTGTAGTGATCGACGTAGATACCCTTGCGAATGTTTTCTTCGATCCTATTGTCTCTCACCACAGCATGAGACCACCACATTTCTATGCCGCCTTGTCTATTGCGGGTGATCACATTGTCACTGAGAACAGGCGAGGCCCACCGCATGACGATGCCGCCCAGGTTGTCACTTATGGTGTTCGCCATGATGAGGGGAGCAGTTGCCTGTCCTTGAGGTTCCGGCGGGCTAATCTGGATTCCAGAACCTTGCAGACCCGAAATGACGTTTCGGACGATCGTCGGGCTCGAGCACGAGACGTGAATCCCTGAGCCACCCGAACTGTTCCTTATCGTGAACCCTTTCAAAGCCGCATCCTTGGGTTCACCGCGAGTGAACGCCACTGTCGGCGCCGGTCCGTTCCCTTCGATGATCGTCGAGCCGACGACGCTTGCGCTCTGGGGATCCTGACTGCGGACAGTGATGCGTTTGCCCTGAAGATCAAGGTTCTCTTTGTACAATCCCGGCGCAACGACGACCGTATCCCCATTCGCCGCGGCCCGAATGGCTCCTTGAATGGTTCCGTACTTGCGCGGGACCGGCAAGACGCGCCCCGGCGGTAGTCTCTTGAGCTTCGGCGCCTTTGCCGGCCATGAGATGAGCGGACCCGATACTTGATTTCCCGTCAGGGTGTATGAAGATGTCTTGTCTCTCCATATCGCCGGCCCGAGGTTGTCCTTGATCGAGTTCTGTTTGATGACGGGGGTCGAGTTCAGGTTGACGAGTACTCCGCCGGCGATGCTACCGCTATTGCGGCTGATACTGTTGTTCTCGATCCTCGGCGCCGAACTGAGGAAGACCCCGATCCCCCCACCGGAGTTACCGGCGATCGTGTTGTTCTTGATCATCGGCGCGCAATGATAGTTGATCAGAACGCCTCCTGGGATTGCCAGATCCTGACCATGCCCGATGGTCACATCCACTCCGTTGAGGAATTTAGCTGCATCGTCTGAGTCGAAGTCGTAGCCGCCGACATTGTCGCTGATGGTGTTTCCTTCGACCACTGGCGACGCCCTGTTGATGATCTCGATCCCGGCGCCATCCATCGATAGATTTTCGGAGATGGTATTGCCCCTTACGACCGGGCAAGCGCCTTCTCTGATCTCGATCCCGCCGGCGCGCTCGGTGGCGATGTTGTTGGAGATGGTGTTGTTCTCGATCAGCGGCGCTGCTGTGCTTCCATCGACCGAGACGCCGCCGCCGAATGCCGCGGAACCGTTCTTCGTTATCACGCAATTCGTGATCCTGGGGCTTGAATCGCGGATGGACACGCCGGCGCCAAAGGGGTAGCGGAACTCTTGGGTGAGACCCATTGTTATCGTGAAGCCGTCGAGGACCGCACTCCTCGTCTCTCCACTTCGAATGACGACGACGCTGGCGATTTGCCCGCCGTCGATGACGGTCTTGGCCGCACCGGCTTCACTGGCGAGGACGATGTTCTTGCCGTGGAAGTCGATGTTCTCACGGTAGGTCCCCGGCGCCACCAACACGGTCTCACCATCTGCCGCGGCATCGATCCCCAGCTGTATCGTGGCCTCATCCTGGGGAACCCGGATGACCCCGCTCGCGGCCGCGAAGTGCGGACTGCGGACGGGAGCTGAGCGGGAGTAGGCGGGCGTGGCTCCGACGGCCACCGCGGTGGCACACAGAAGGAAGAATAGGATTGCGGTCCTCTTTATCTGCATCAGCCGTCCCTCCTCGACCCCAAACGGGTCTCTCTCAATCAATCGGACTCAACGGTAGCCTTGACTGCCACGTTGCGTGACGATGTGCGTCACTTTCCTCTGGAACGCTCGGTGGGTGACGGTGGAGCACCGCGCATATCTGGAACGGAATCTCGGCCGGGCTGCCCAATTCCTCCCTCAGTAGCCCTTACTTCGATCGGAGAAAGCCCTACTTCTGTCCGTACTATCGGCAAAGACAACGGCGAACGTGAATGTGCGATGCGCCCAATCTCTGCGCCAAGTCACCCTCCTCTCATGTCGCACGTGCGTTCGGCGAGCGCACCCATTCCAGCGTCCATGCCACGCGTCCAGCACCAAATTCCCGGCGCACCCAGACGCCAGCAGGTAAAATGACTGCAACAAACTGAATCAGACGCCCGTTTCTGCAGGTCACTGTCCAGATGGGAGAGTTGTGGGCGATCACACCGGGTTGCTTCGCACGCAACCCCACGCTCCCAGCGGCGCTCAAGCGCATGCGCTATCGCAGGAAAGGGTCGGATCTGGTCCTCAAAAGAAGTTGCGAGACCGTTCGCGAAAGACCGAGGTTAGGGGCCGGATCTGGTCCTCGCACGAGGTTGTGAGACCGTTCGTGCAAAATCGAGGCTAGCTGCTCGGTCGAGGGCTGGATGTGGGAGCGCGGCGGGTGAGGAGCTCGGTGAGAGGCGGGTAGGCGCCGATTGACATGACCTGCCAATCGGAGGAATCAGCAAACAGTTGTCAAAGCCTACGCGTGACGGGTATAGTCTGAGTAGCTCATCTACCAAGGGTAGAAGGAGTCGTGGCCCCGCTGCGGCGGGGCCATTTACGTTCCCCGACCGGGAATCCACTGGTGTCGATGGCGCAGCTTCCGGCGTTCGTGCTCGTATTCGATGTGGTAGGCGGTCACTAAGAAGTAGTGGGTGCGTGCCCGCTTGAGCACGATCAAGTAGCTGAAGTCGTCGAGCGTGAGCCGCCGTTTGATGCCCTTGCTCGTCCCCTCCTCGGACGACAGCACGTGCGCAGAATCGGCGTGGTCAAGGACGTACCTAACCCATGCCAGCCGTTCACAGCGCCGCATGTCAGGTACACGGTCGGCCTCGATGTCGCTCCCCGAATCCGTGAGGTGCCAGAAGCCCTGCTCCTTGCCGTTCTGCGCGAGTGTTCGATTGAACCAGATCGGCAAGCCGTCGAGCTGAGGGTGATAGAGGAGGAAGTCTCTCCGGAATTGGCCCCAGAGCGCCTCCTCGTAGTCAGGCCACCGGTTTCCGTGGTCCTCGAAGAGCAGGAGATCCGGAAGACGGAAGGGCTCCTCGTTCACGCGCTCGGGTCCCTTGGCTCCCAGCAGAAGAGGTTGAACTTGCTCTCGGCGTATGGCGTCGTGCGCGTGAGGCTGTATCCAGAACGCAAGCGGACTTGCTGGACGATGCGCAGCTTCGCCTCGCTGGTGTTGAGGCCTCGGTTCGCGTATCCAATCGCGCCGATCAACACGTCCGCCAACTGCACCTGCTGGACATCATGGGACTGGACGGTCTGAATAAACGGGATGCATATCTGCTGGAAGTCGTAGACGCTGTTGCAGAGGACTTCTCGAAGCTTCTCCACGCGATGCGCGCTTCGAGTGTCCTTGACGTCCAGGAAGACCCGATAGGAGTTGCTCGTCTCGATCAGGACCCTCAGAAGCTGGAAGTACATCTTGAAGTACCACGTGTCGTGATCCTGATTGAAGGCGGAGTGCATGAGGCGGGACTTCGGGGAGATCACCATGCCCCGGAAATGAAGGTTGGGTTGGTCGAAGAAGTAGTCGATCAGCTCGAGGTACAGCGGCAGTCGCGATGGGCTGGCCTTGACCCACTTAAACTCGACACTCGGCGCTGTACCGTGCCGCTGCTTGATTCCCCGGATGTCCCTGGCGATTTCGGCGCTGGCGGCCGTCGGGCACCACACCGCACCCAGCGTCATGACCTCTTGGTGGTCATGCTCTAGATGACAGCTCTCGTCGCAGTAGATGTTAAGGGATCCAGTCACGAGCCCATTCTATGCTGTGACGGGTCCTTGGAAGCCGAAGCCGTCGGCCCTGTTGCCCCATCTTGCTGCCGCACCCCTCGCGAACGCCCGACAATCCACCTGCATCATCGTCGGCCGGGCGGCCTCCCGCCTGCCGCCGGCTGAGAGGGAGCCCGCTCAAATGGTCAGCCGGTCGTCTGGGTAGTGCCCGTGCACGCAGGCTGCATGTGGTGCGCCGATCGACCATGCCGGCGTTGAGCGCGCCGGACATCGATGTCGTGGCTCCCGAGAGCCTCCCTCACCCGTGTACCCGCCGGCCACCGCCCGAAGCTGTGGGACGGTCACGCCGGCGCACCACGCCGGCGCCTCCGCTCAGAACCTCGCCGAGATCACAACGTCAACCTTCCGCACCTTGCTTCGTTTGTCGCGCCCGACTACTCTGCAGACGGGTGCGCGCCACACGCGCGGTACGGGAGTGGGCTTGATGGCTACAACGATCAGCGGAAGCCACGTTTCATGGAAGGGACGGCGCTTTGATCTCTCCAGGGCGCTCACCGTCACGCTGGAGCTCGACGACGACATGTGGTGCTACGACTGTCCATCGCTTGGCTTGTTGGGCTGCGCGCCCAGCCGCGAGGCCGCGATCGCCCGCTTCGAGAGCGAGTTCGCCTTCTCGTGGGACGAGATCGCCTGCGAGAGTGACGACGCTCTCCTTCCGCAGGCTCAGGACCTCAAGCGCAGACTCACCCGCCTCGTGTCCAGCGTCAAGGAAGCTGCGTGACCTCCATCCAGGCCAGGATCGTCAGGCGTGGCCTTACGTCCAAGGGGTTCGACGAGGTCAATCGCGGCGGCATCTTCTACCGCTCCCGCCCGGTCCGGTTGGTTGACGCTCCCCGCCTGCCTCAGGGCTCGATCGCCTGGATCAGCGCGTCGATGCCGCTGCCGGCGTTGACCCACTGGCCGACGGCGTAGACGGCGGCGGGACCCAGCAGCAGGCTGCGGCACCAGTTGTCGCCGCCCGCCGCGGTGCCGGCGCTGTGGTTCATCCAGAGCATCGTGTTGTCGGCGGCGACCTTGACGACGAGGAGCTCGTCGCCGCCGGCGTTGCGGCCGTACCCGCCGCAGTAGACGGCGGTGCCCGCGGCGTTCACCGCGACCGCCTGGAAGCCGGCGGGGTCGGTCGCGGCGCTGATCGAGACCTCACGGGTCCAGGCCACGGCGCCCCCGGCAGTGACTTTGGCGATCAGGGCGTGCCGGACCGCGGCGGCGTCTACGACATCGCCGACGGCATAGGCGTCGCCGGCGTCGTCGACGGCGAGCTTGAGGCCGACCTCGTCGCCGCCGGTGTCCACCGGCGCCTCGGCGAGGGGCGCGCCGTCGGAGGCTCGAAGGCGCGACACGAACAGGTTCATCCTTGAACCCATACCGCCCATCGTCGCGCCCGTGAGGTACAGGCACTCGCCGCCGGCGCCGCCGAGGTCCGCGAAGGCGATGTCGTTGCCGTGGGTGATGCCCACCCCGTACTGCAGGCGCTTCATCCAGGTCTTCTTGCCTGCGCTGCTCACCCTCAGGGTGGCGGCCGCGATGGCGCCGGCCTTTCCGGCGCTCAATCCCGTGAGGTACGTGTTGCGGCCGGCGTCGATCGCGATGGCGTTGGGGTAGTCGAACCCGGCGGGACCCGCGTAGCGGACTTTCCACACGATCTCTCCGGCGCCGTTCACCTTGATCTCCGCGTAGTCCAGACCCGTGCCCGTGCCCCTCGACGCGCCGACCACGTAGGCGCCGCCGGCGCTGTCCACGACCATGTCCGTGGGGTAGTCGTCCTTGTGTGCGGGACCGTCGTATCTGGCGACCCACCGGCGTACGCCGGCCGCCGAGTACGAGAGCACCACGATGTCCCGGCCGAGGGGGTCGGACAGGGGCGAGATGCCGATGCTTCCCGCCACCACCACGCGGCCGGTCGACGTGACGGCGACGGCCGCGCCGGCGGAGCCGGCCCGGCCCGGCCAGGTGTAGGTGCGTGCCCAGAGCTTGGCGCCGCCCGCGTCGAACTTGACCAGCAGCAGGGTACTGACCTCGTCGGTGGCCTTGGTCGCGCCGACTGCATAGAGGTCGCCGCCCGGCGCGCGCGCGACATCGACGTAGGCGTCGGCCCTGGCTCCGCCGGAGTACGCGTTCCACCACAGCGTGTCGCCCGGCGCGGCGGCGGCCACGGGCGCGCCCAGCAGAGGGAGCAGCAGGATGAGAAGGGCGACAAGGGCGAGCGCGGAGACGGATGACATCCTGTGACGCGTTGGCATGGCGCCTCCTCGGCGACGCGACGCTGATGGCAGGATGAGTATACGACCGCTGGCGGCGTGTCGCCGGCGAGGGCGTGGCCGGTGGGTCCGGCCGCACGCGACGCGCTGTGCGCGGCCTCAGGCCTTGCCGACGGCTCGGCCTCTGGCGTCCCTGTGGAAGATGCAGCCCAGCCCCCGATCGACGATCAGGTCCAGGCACTTGTTGCACGAGATGCAGGTCGCCGGGGTCAGATCGCCGCCTTGCCAGCGCGCGGCGAGGTGGGGCTCGCGGATGAACGGGCGGCAGAGAGACACGGCGTCGATGCTCTCCAGAGCCCGGGCGATCCTCAGGGGGTCTCGCCAGCCCTCGACGGACAGCACCGGGCAGGTAACCGCAGCCTTGATCCGCACGGCGTAGTCGAAGAACCTGCCCTGCGGCAGCGGCCCCGGCATGATGTGGTCCCAGCCGCCGCGCCGGGCGCCCTCGGGCGTGCCGGCGCTGACCTCGATGGCGTCGATGCCCAAGGCGTCCAGCTGCGCGGCCACGCGCGCGGCCTCCAGCGGCTCCACGCCGCCGGGAAAGCCGTCGTAGGCGCTCATCTTGACGAACACGGGGAAGCCGGCGCCGACTGCGCCGCGCACGGCCTCGTAGACCTCGTAGAGCAGGCGGGCGCGGCGCTGGAGCGAGCCGCCGTAGGCGTCCTCGCGGTGGTTCCGCGCCGGGCTCAGAAACTGGTTGATGAGGTAGCCGTGCGCGGTGTGGATCTGCACGGCGTCGAAGCCGGCCCTGCGGGCGCGCGCCGCCGCCCGCGCGTAGTCGTCCACAATGCCGCCGATCTGCGCTGTCGTCAGGGCGCGCACGGGGGCGCCGCAGACGGGGTCCAGAGCCATGGCCGATGGGCCGTACGGACCGGCCTTTTCCGCCACCATCAGCGGTCGCAGGGTGGAACCGCTGTGCAGGAGCTGCGCCGCGAGGATACCGCCGGCGTCGTGCATCGCCGCGCACAGGCGGCTCAGGGGCTCGATCAGCGCGTCGTCGTCGAGCCCCGTGACGTTGGTGGCGCCCCTGCCCTCGCGGCTGATGAAGGCGCTGCCGGCGACGATCAGGCCGGCGCCGCCTCGCGCCAGCTCCGCGGTGAGGTCGATGAGCCTCTGGGTGGGCGCGCCTTTCTCCGTCGAGAGTCCCTCTTCGGTGGCGCTGCGCACCAGGCGATTGGGGACTTCGAGAGGTCCGAGTCGCCACGGGCGGAAGATCGTGTCCAGAGTGGCGCCCGCGTGGCTGGGGCGGTCCGCGGCCGGCGTCACGGCGCCTCCTGTGACTGAGTGGCGTGGGCTGCGTGAGCGAGCGCCGCGAGCCTACCACAGGCCGAAGGCGTGAAGTCTGCGCCAGTGGGTACCAGACAGGTGCAGGCACCACCCCTCTGTAAGCGTCACGATGGGAGGCACGATGGCCGTCTACGAGTTCACCTGCAAGAAGTGCGGCACCGAGTTCGAGGTCACGTGCCACATGGACGAGCGCGAGGCCAAAGCCGTCTGCCCGAAGTGCGGCAGGCGCAGGGCGACCCAGAAGCTCACCGCCGCATTCACGTCGCCGCCGCCCGCCAAGTACTGAGCGGCGGTTTGTCGAGCCGCGGTTTGCCGAGCGGCGGTTTGTCGTCTCTCCTCGGCGGGTAGCCTGCGCAGCGCCGCGCGGCGGGTACCCTGCGCAGCGCCGCTCGATTGCGCGACTGCGCGACTGCGCGACCGCGCGACCGCCGCAGGTGCGGCGCGCGGTCGCGTCACGCACGGGCTCGAACGAGGCCGGGCGGGCGCAGCCCCACCCGGCTTCCTTGAACGCAGGGACCGCCCGGCGCATGGTTCGCCCTCACGGAGTCGCGGGCACAAGGCACAATGCTCACGCGCGAGAAAGGAGTGGCATGACCGCCATCGACGACTGGTTCGACGAGAAGACACTGCTCGACATGGCTCCGCCTGCCGTGTTCCTGCAGGGCGCGTCCGCCGCCGAGCACGGCTCCGTGCAGATCCTGGAGCGCGACGCGGATCATCTGCGCGCCCACGTCGAGGACATCGAGGTGTATGTGGCAGAGTTCCGGGTCAGCGACGGGGAGCTCAAGTGGTCATGCACCTGCGG
>Ga0194058_10000998_pt1 | contig 14144 bp, 13 predicted proteins | sample SepL4417m_MetaG_FD_155490 | JGI IMG/M metagenome (GOLD analysis project Ga0194058, IMG submission 155490) | Anoxic zone freshwater microbial communities from boreal shield lake in IISD Experimental Lakes Area, Ontario, Canada - Sep2016-L442-17m | ecosystem: Environmental > Aquatic > Freshwater... | reverse complement strand
CTACTGGAAGGTACTGAAGGATGCGGAAGAGGCCAAAAACATGCATTCCATAAATTGAGTGGCCTTCCTGTCGTCGTAGCCCGGCTTTCATAGCCGGGAATGGCCATATACCGATCAATTCCGGCTAAGAAAGCCAGACTGCAGGTGCATTTTTAATGATAAAGACTACGATCGGATGTATTGGATGACCATTACTGTTAAAACCGAACGAATCATCGGCATTCTGCAACCCAGCTATCTCCCATGGCTGGGTTTTTTTGAACAGTTATACAAAAGCAACATATTTGTTTTATACGATGATGTGCAGTTTGAAAAAGGCGCTTGGCGCAACCGCAACCGAATTAAAACTCCTCAGGGAATCCAGTGGCTGACCGTTCCTGTTCTGACCAAAAACCAGGGGTTACCACTGATCAAAGATGTGCAAATAAATGCCGGCGTTCCGTGGGCGCAGAAACACATTAAAGCAATTACCCAGAATTATTCTAAAGCTCCCTATTTTCATACCTATTCCCCGGACCTTTTTGACATTCTCAGGCAGAAGTGGACCTTTTTGTTGGATTTGAATGAGCGCCTGATTGTTTGGTTCTGCAACCAGATGGGCTTGACCACCCAGCTAACTCGCTCGTCAGAACTTGATGTTTCCGGTGTAAATGTGGTAAGACTGATCAAAATTATTAAAACCTTGGGGGGCAAGCGTTTCTATGAGGGGGCCGCAGGCAGAAATTATATTGATCCTGGTTTATTCCTGGAACATGGTCTTGAGGTTGTTTTTCAGGATTATGAGCACCCCCGGTATCCCCAATTATACGCGCCATTTGTTTCCCATTTGTCGATCATCGATCTGCTGTTCAACTGTGGACCGGAAAGTCTGAAAATCATCATTAATGGCAATGAATAGATTTCCTGATAGTGCTTTTTGTGAAGTAGGTGGAAGAGGCTGTATTGCACAGTACACCAGATACATATAAAGCAGTCAAAAACACTGTCTGGAAATTCTATTGAAAGAAGCGAATCATGAAGACTGTTTTGATTACTGGCGGAGCTGGATTCATTGGCTCGGCATTTGTCAACTACATATACAACCGGTACCCTGATTATCGGATTATTGTGGTGGATGCCCTGACCTATGCAGGGAGTGTTGAAAATTTTCCGGTCAAAATCTGGGAAAAAGAGAATGAACGTTTCATATTCTGGTATGGAGATGTCCAGAATGGCGAGCTGATGGACACACTTGTATCCCAATCAGATATGGTTGTTCATTTTGCAGCAGAAAGCCATGTGACCCGATCAATATATGACAACACCAAGTTTTTTCGTACCGATGTACTGGGCACCCAGATTGTCGCCAATGCTGTTTGCAAGTACAAAGACCAGGTTGAACGGTTTGTTCACATATCGACATCTGAAGTCTATGGTACTGCTGTCAGCGAAACCATGGATGAGAACCATCCGCTTAATCCGATGAGCCCTTATGCCGCCGCTAAGGCAGGCGCAGACCGCCTGGTCTATTCTTATTGGGTAACGTATGGCATCCCGGCAGTCATTGTACGGCCGTTCAATAATTTTGGGCCACGGCAACATCTGGAAAAGGTGGTGCCCCGGTTCATCACCAGTGTCATATTAAAAGAACAGTTGCGTGTACATGGTGATGGCCAGGCAGCAAGGGATTTCATTTATGTGGATGATACCTGCCGGGCGATCGATCTGATTCTGCATGCTCCGAAGGAAAAAGTGATCGGCGAAGTTTTCAATGTGGGTACGGGACAGCATCACAGCATATTGTCCATTGCAGAAGACATTACTCGCCTGATGTGCCCAGGTAATGATTGCAGTATTCATGTGGGAGACAGGCCGGGTCAGGTCATGCGGCATACCGCAGATGCATCTAAAATACAGAAAATTCTTGGTTGGCGACCACAAATGAACTGGAAAGATGGCTTGCAAAAAGTCATAGCCTGGTATTGGGACAATGAGGACTGGTGGAAAAAGCAGTTGTGGATGCGAGATATTCCCATTATCACGGGTGAAGGAAAAAGAGAACTGCATTAACAGTGAATCGGAGAAACAGGCGGGTTAACATGAAAATAGAATTTTATCGTCATAGCTTGGAACAGAGCGATATTGAGAATGTCTGCAATACCTTGAAGTCCATTTTTCTAACTACCGGCCCCGTGACGCTTGAGTTTGAAAAGCGATTTTGCGAACATACCGGCATCAAACATACAGTTGCGCTTAATTCCTGCACCGCAGCCCTCCATTTAGCACTTCTGGCTTTGAATATCGGACCAGGAGATGAGGTCATCACCACGCCCATGACTTTTATCGCCACTGCCACGGCAATCATGCACACTGGGGCGACACCTGTTTTTGTGGATGTTGAACCCACAACCGGACTGATGAACGCCAATCTGGTGGAGCAGGCTATAACACCGCGCACAAAAGCGATTCTGCCTGTACACCTCTATGGGACCATGGTGGATATGAATGAATTACGGACCATCGCAGACCGGCATAGTCTCAAAATTGTTGAGGACTGCGCCCATTGCATCGAGGGCGAAAGAGACGGCATTCGACCCGGACAGTTGGGGGATGCGGCCTGCTACAGTTTTTACGCCACCAAAAACCTCACATGTGGTGAAGGCGGCGCGCTGTGTACAAATGATGGCTGCATGGCGGAAAAAGTAAACATTCTGAAACTTCATGGCATGTCCAAAGATGCAGCGTCCCGCTATTCCGGAAAATACAAACACTGGGATATGGTTCTTGAAGGGTGGAAGTACAATATGAGCGACATCCTTGCCGCCCTTATGGTGAATCAGATTGTCAGGCTGGAAGGAAATCTTGAACGCCGTGAGGCCATAAGCACCCTGTACGATCGTGGGTTCAATGATCAATTTGGAATTGAAGTTCCTAAAATCATAGGTAAAAGCGCCCGTCATCTCTATACCATCTGGGTGAATGCGGATCGCCGCGATTCTATTCTTCACGCCTTTCAGGATAAAGGTGTGGGCGTTGCTGTTAATTATCGGGCTATTCATATCCTGACCTTTTTCCGCGATAAATTCGGTTTTCATCCCAATGATTTTCCTGTTGCCCATGACATCGGCAGGCGGACAATAACCCTTCCCTTATATCCAGGTCTTTTGGATGAAGAAGTGGAAAACGTGATTGATGTGGCGCGTAAGGTGTGTGGATGAAACAGATGGAAACAACAAGTTGTATTCTCATGGATCATGAAGATTCTTCAATGAGGGACAGTAGTGGTGCGTCTATTTGGAAAAAAGCAATTCACCTCATCGGCTGGATTATCGGCATAGTGGCCCTGTATGTTTTTCTTACTCGATATTTTGAATGGGATATCTTTCGCCAGAACCTGTCACAGGCGAATTGGCGGATGCTTGCGGCCGCAATTGGCGCATATTGCCTTGGCCTAGTTGTTCGGGCTGTGCGCTGGACATATATGGTGCGCTGCCACCAACGGCTTTCCTGGATAGAAGGCTATCATGTAATCATGATTTCTAATATGGCCAATTTTCTTTTCCCCGTGAGACTGGGAGAGGTGCTCAAACTGGTGATTGTCAAAAAATCCTTTGGAGTGGCCTATTGTTCTTCCACGGCAGCCAGTATTATTGAAAAGCTGACACTTTTTATGATCATTATCGTCTTTTTAAGCCTGACTCCTTTTGCCGGATTTCATTTTAGCGACTGGTCTGCAAAGTTTTTTCCATTTTTGATTCTTCTGTTGTTGGTCTCTGCAATTTTTCTGTTTTTTGGGACCAGAAGTATGGATATCGTTATGACAATGACCGGAAAAATATTGCGGTTTTTTGGCATAAATGAGGATCAAATTCAGCGCATTTTGACCAGCAGACTGGTTATGTACATAGAGGCCACCCTGCGACAGTGCCATATTTCTTCATACACGGGCTCCCGATTTTTTTGGATTGCAGGCATGGGTTTGATTACGCTGGTATTGGATGGATTGGCCAATTATTATCTGTTAAGGGCTTTTGGCCTATATATGACATATCTTCAGGCCATTATCGCAGCTTGTTTTTTCAATGTGCTGTTTCTGTTGCCGTCTCCACCGGTGCAGGTGGGCACGGCTGAAATGTTTCCTGTGGTTATTTATGCCGCTGGTCTCAAGCTGGCGGCGCCTGTGGTTGCAACATCTGCTCTGTTGTGGCATGTGATCACGGTAGTGATACTGACCCTGTTGGGATTTGTCTCACTCTATGCCGTGGGACTGCGCATCGGATCCGTAATGAATATGGCCAACAATGAATCAGAAATCAACAAGGATATATTATGAAACCCAAATATTCATTGGAATACGCCGAATCCCTGCCCAGGTTCGACCGTGGAGTATCCTGGCTGTGTTGGGCCTATAACGAGGAAGAACTCATCGAAGAGTACCTGATTCGGGCCAATGACATGCTTCAAAAAACCGTGCTTGATTATGAGATCGTGGTCATTGACGACTGCAGCACGGACAGAACAAATGCGATCGTTACGCTACTGCAAAAGTCCATTCCTCAGATCAGACTGATTCGTAACGAAAAAAACCTGAATGTGGGGCTATCTTCGCAAAAAGCAATACAAAGCGCCACCAGGGAGTTTCTTTTCTGGCAGACGATAGACTGGGCTTACGATATCACGTTGCTGCGGGTTTTTCTGGAGCTTTTGAAATCGCATGAAATCGTGGCGGGTGTAAGGCGCGCACCGGTCGTCGTCGCAAACAGCATCCGCTGGCTCAAACCATTTCTGGGCCTGATGATACTTTTTGGCGTCAAGCACGTCACCAGGAGATCTGATACGATATCGAAGGCATTTGTCTCCCTGACCAATTATATTCTGATTCGAGTGATGTTTCGGGTGCCCCTTTCCGACTACCAGAACGTGGTCTTTTATCCAAGCAAATTGATCCAATCCATTACCTGCGAATCAAAAAGCTCATTCACCAATCCCGAATGCCTCATCAAGGCATACTGGAAAGGCTCGCGCATTGCCGAAGTACCCATCTCATTTATCCCAAGGCAAAAGGGAGAGGCCAAAGGAACCAGACTTAAAGCTATCTTTGCTTCGATAACCGACATCTTTTGTTTATGGCTGCGATGGATCGTTCTGGGGCGGCGTGGTCCAGTCAACAAGGGTGTCATCCGCAGATTGCGGACAGATGAGTGGGAAAATGGCAAGTGATTCGATAATGCATCAAAAGAAATTAACGGAGGTCTATAATAGGATTTCACTATGCTACATGCAATGATCAATGATTTGGCTCAGCGGCTGCTGACCCTGAACAAATTTGAGCAAAGAAGCCAATTGAGATGTTTTTTAAATAGTCTTAATCTGCCTGAAAACTGTCATGTTCTTGACTTCGGGTGTGGTACCGGATTGTTTGCAGCAATGTTTCAAAAGCTTGGAATGAATTATACGGGATATGACATTGATGAGCAGTTGATTGAATATGCCAAGCGCCTATATCCGCTGTCGTTTTTTACCACACAGAAAATGCAGATGATGAAATTCGGGCCATACGATCTTATTCTGATAAATTGTTGTACGCATCACATTCCGGACGATGTCCTCGACATAGAGTTCGAAATTCTTAGATCCAGCCTTCGACCTGCCGGAATTTGTGTGTTGGTGGATATACTTAAAATGGAAAGTGAAACGGAGCCAAAAGTACACAAGTGGTTCATGAAACTCGAGCAGGGGCGACATCTGCGCACCAGGGATGAATACCTTGACAAGATGAGCAATCATTTCTGTATCAAGACTGAAACTGCTTGGCGTTCTCATCTATTTTCTTGCTCTCATCGTCTGAATCCACTGTATAATGACTTAATCGTTATAGCAGGTGGATTCAAGTTATGACTAATCATTATTTCGAAAAAAAACAGGAAGCCGATTATGAAAGAAAGTAGAAACAGTTACTGGATAGCGATGTTGATTGCGATGTGTACGATCTGTATTGGGTGTGGAGGTTTTGAAAATAAACCAGAATCGGATAAAAAAACCGATCTGAAGCAAATGTTTGAACGGTCGCTTCCGCTGGCGATAAGTGGTGACAAAGCCAGTCAGTACCGGATCGGGGTGATGTATTTTGATGGAATGGGCGTTGTGCAGGACAAGCAAAAAGGTTTGGAATGGATGCAGAAGTCCGCAGATCAGGGATTTGCCATGGCTCAGTTTCAGTTGGGACGAATCTATGAAACGGGTGAGAGCGTAGCGCCGGATATGGATCGGGCGCATAGCCTATATCAGGCGGCTGCGGAACAAGGACAGGGAGAAGCGGCGATGGCCCTGGGACTGATGTATATGACGGCTACCGGAGTTGAAATGGATGACAAACAGGCATTGGAATGGTTTGCAAAGGCGGCGGACGGTGGTATTGAGACAGCAAACTTCAATATGGGAATAATCTATCAAACTGGTCCCAAAGACCTGGTAAATTTGGAAAAGGCATTGCAGTGTTTTACAAAGTCGGCCGAAGCAGGCAATGTTCTGGCCCAGTTTAAAGTTGGTGAATTTTATGCCAAAGGGATGGGAACTCCGGCGGATCATGTCAAAGCCGCGGAATGGCTGGCACGGGCAGCGGAAAATGGGCATGTTGAGGCCCAGTGGTTTTTGGGTGTCATGTATGCCAAGGGTCGGGGAGTTGAATCCAATGGTGAGCAGTCGGTTTACTGGTACACCCGTGCAGCCAGGCAGGGCCATCCTGCCGCGCAGTTCAATTTGGCCATGCTTTATGAAAGCGAGGACGGTCAAATCCCACAAGATAAGGTTCAAGCATATATCTGGTATCGGCTGTGCGCACCTTATATGGAGTTTGGGCATAAAGACCATGTCGAAAAACAAATCAAAAAGCTGGAAGAATCCCTGGCACCAGATGACATGAAAAAAGCAGATGAAGAGATCAAAGCATTCCGAACGGTGGTTGAGGAGATGCCTGTCGCGCCCACGACAAAATAGTATGAATCTTCATCTTTTATTCCGTAATCTGCATTTACGCAAGGCTACTCAAATAACAAACAATGACGCGACTTTTCCATTTTGACCGTAACGGTATTATCCTGAGTGCTCCCACCCCGCATGTGTGCGCCTTTACTCTTTTGCCCCTTGCCGTTTTGACATGGTTCCTTCTTTATCTAACAGGATCACTTAACCTGTTTCCGCTTTTTTGTCGATTTGTCATCACTATTCTTATTTTATCATGGCTGCCAGGTTTTATTCTGTTTCATCTACTCAACCTTGGCTCCACCACCTGGAAAAGCTACAATACTTTATCCATTATTCTGGTTTCATTTTCTCTGAGTTTTTCGTGGACGTTCATACTGAATGTGCTGGTTTTTACCCTTGAGTTGAATATATCACAGACTATTAAATTAAACTGTCTGTTGATTCTGGTTTTGAGCATTGGTTTATGGTTCATTCGTAGGAAACAACAAAACAGGCACAATATAGAAACTTTTGCTAAAATACCCTATACCGGAATAGTAACTTTTGGTGGAGTACTATTTCTAACGTTTATTCTATATCGTTTTCTTCCCTCCGGTTTCATGGTTGAAGAGTTGATTGTGTTGCGAAAGATATTTGAAAGCGATGCCATCACTATGCGGGGCATGGCCTACATGCCTGCTGAAGCCACGACCTACATATTTTTTCCATTCTATCTGCTGGTTGCTATGATCAGCCGTGCAGTATCGGTTGATGTGGTTATCGGAGTTTCTATGATGCGGGGGTTTACCGGAGCCATATATATGCTCAGCTTGGCTCAAATATCCTACTTGGTCAGCAAAAGTAAATATCCGGGCATCATAATATTTTTCGCTACTCTGATTCACGCCATTTTTTTTATACATAGCAGACCGGATTCAGATATTTTAACAATATTTATTCCACCAGCAGACAGGATCGGCTTCTCCGTATGCCTTATGGCTCTGGCCTTGTTTCATTTTATTGTCCACATGCAAGACAAAAAAACCAACATCGGCATGTTCATCGGGCTTATTTATCTGATCATTGAAATCGCCTTTGTGCATGCTAACGAGGCCATACTTATCATTATCTGCGTATTTCTTTTCCTTTTTCTATTACTTTTGCAACGGCCATTGGATATCCAAAAAGTCAAACGTTGTGTTGCCATAATCATAATTTGTTTATTAGTATTGGTCTGTTACAAATATATCAACCTCTTTGTCAACCAGAACCTGCACCTTTACGTTGCTGAGATGAAGGAGTTGGCGCGAGATAAACTCATCCAGAAAATGAATACCGTCGGCTTGTTACAAGCATTTTCCTTCTCACCATCTCCGTATCCCCTCGAAAACGAAATTGGGATGTGGGCCTATAATGCTTCATTGTATATTCTCCCTCAACTAAAAAATACTCCAGGAACAAGATTCATTTTCCCGGTTTTATTGCTTCTGCCGTTTATCAGTTATTTTGCCCGTAACGTATATGAGTTGTTTTTTCCTTTTCTTATCATAATTCTTATGCTCATCTATATGTCCGATGGAATACGCTTGTTGATGATAATGCTCATCGGTTCATATCATTTTTTTAGTGCATTCATGAATGCAATTTCCATAGCACTCATTATCATTATTGCCGTCAACATTAACCGGTTTTCCAATTTTCTGATGTACTACTTTTCGAATCCGACACTCTATCGACGTTACCACCTTTTTGTATTACTACCTGTGCCCGCTCTCATTTGTCGTCTGCTGTTTATTGAAAATTTTCAAACACTGACAGGTTTTTTCTATGGAGATTTAACCGTCTATATTGTTTCAATGTTGATCGTCATCTTCAAATGTTTTCGCATAAATTCTTTAGATGGTGTAAGCATCATTAAACAGCCAGCACAATTTCATTCTAATAATATTGTTCTCAGTCTAATTATAGTATTTATTTTATCCGCATCTATTGCCGAAACATATATGTTTACCAAGTCATCCAAATCAAGAGGCATTGAAGAGATTCTTTCCTACGAATATCATCCAGCCTCTTTCACTGGAGACACCATTTCTGATCTGCAACGACTGGCTCAACAAGGTATTCTTAATTTAACCAATATTAAGCAAGTTAAGCTGGATGCTGATCCAGAAGCCATTAGATTCATTCACAATAATCTCCCTGTCAGACAAATATGGTGGTCTATATCGTCTGTGTCTATACTTGTTTATCTCAATCAATATGCCCCTTTTTTGGCGGAAAATGGATGGCTTTCCAGAGGATGGGAGTCTAATATCGCATTTATTGCCGACAATTATGGAATAAATATGAAAAGTGATGCAATAAGAATACAGAGTCTCTCTTCTTTTGCACTGCATGATATTTCCAGAATAACAGAGCAAACGATACGGAATTCATTATTTACTGTTTTCGAAAAATACAAAATCCGATATATTCTCGCACCCGAAATAGAATATGCAAGTGTTATTGATGCGCTGCAGGAAAATCCAGAGTTTGCTCAGCGCTTGCGAACTATCTTTGACAATGGTAAAAGTCTTATTTTCGAAGTGATCAGTGAAAATAAATAGAGCGTCATCCTTTAATCCAAATCGTTTGAGGTATCGGTTGTGTGTACCTTCTATGAAGTTTGGACATAAAGACAATGTTGAAAAAGAGATCAAAAAGCTGGAAGAATCTCTGTCTCCAGATGAGTTGAAAAATCTGATGAAGAGATCAAGGCATTCTGCACGGTGATTGAGGAGGTGCCTGTCGGGACCGCAGCCAAAATAGTATGATCTGGATTCAGACTGAACAGCCGGATGTTTGAATCTGATTCCTGCGGGTGTAAGGAGGTTCAAAGTATGAGTAATTTTTCAATAAGAATTGAGATATTCAAAGAAGGGGAGGAATATGTTGCGTTGTCACCAGAATTAAACGTTTCAAGCTTCGGTGAGACGATTGAAGAAGCAAAACTTGCGATTAAAGAAGCTATCGAAGCATTTATGGAAGAATGCGAAAAGATGGGCACTCTGGATGGTGTTTTGGAAGAGGCCGGTTTTAAAAGGAATATGGTGTCAAAAGCCCCAATTGTGATCAAGACAAGTCCCCGACTTGTTCCTGTTGCTCATATCAGAACGAATATGACAACCGCAGGCATGTCCAGGGATCACTATTTTGAACTTTTAGGAAAATATGGACAAAATAATTGTATAAATCCATTACTACTGTCAGGCGGGATGGACACGCGGAGATTGAAAACGCGTACAGTTACATCGACCGGGATATATCGCTGAACTCAAACAGCGCCTGACTGCGTTAGATGAACAGTGAAAGAGCGCGACTCTTTCCGCTACAACCAATCGGGAATTATGATATGCGTCAACATTCAACAAAAAAAATCATGACTTTTTTTCACATAATTTGGTTATCCTTATTTTTCACACAGGCTGTCTGGGCGCAGCAGGAAACGCTTCCAGTCAAGATTGATTTCAACGAACTCAAGCTCAGAGAAAAAATCGCCACTCGAATCTCAGCCGGGAATTCACCTAAAAACCCGGCATATTCGGGATTCAATGCCGATAAAGTGGTTATCGAAAAACTGATACCCTTTCAGTTTCAGGGTCAGACTTTTTTTGGTGTCAGGCTGAAAATTCTGCCGATAATACCCGAACAAACACACGAGTTTCTATATCTGTTTGTAGATCGGGACATCAATTATCAGTTTTCGGACATCATTCGTATAGATACCGGCGTTAGCGAATTCAATCCGCTCATGGTGGAATTACGAAGGTTTGATCTCCCCGCCACAGGGATTGGACAAGAAATTTTTCAGGGAAGCGGGGCGCATCAGATCACTTTTGTTTCGGATCCGTTCTGCCCGTACTGCAGGCAAGTATGGGGATATATAGACCAGAATCGGAGTAAATTGAAATCGCTGAAACTGGCTCATTACCCCATTCATTCTACTTCGCAGATCGCCTGCGCCGTCATGATGTTCGCACAGAAAAATCGGCTCAATGTCCTCGATATTGTCAATTTCTCCTACACCCGCCTGAATTCCAGTGAATCTCCCGTAGATATTCTGAATCAGTATGCTTCCGAGTTTCCCGATCTGAAAAAGCTTTGGGGGGCGGATCTTCAAAAAACCGCCGAAAAGCTTCAGACGGAATATTCTCCGATGGTTGCCAAAGAACATACCGAAATTCGGGATTTAGGAATCATGGGTACCCCCATAACATTTGTTGACGGATATATGATTGAAGGATTCAATGTTCCAAAATTCAATGAATTGATCAAATGAAACATCTGAAAATCAATTGGACGACCCTCATTATCGCCGCTCTGGGAGTAATCTTTTGTGTACTCTCCGCATTCCGCGTAACCGATGTTCTGTGCGTTACCCAAGGATGTACGCTTTATCAAGATATTGCTCTGTGGGGAATTTCTTTCTACTGGTTTGGCGCCCTGGCGTTTTTCATTCTGCTGAGCATTGAAATCAGCCCCTATAGATACTATCTCAACCAAATGGCGGCGGTTTTTGTGCTGCTCGATATCCCGTTTCTTTTCATTCAGGTTTTGCTGTGGCCCTGTGCGCACTGTCTAATTGTGGCCTTGTTTTTCGGACTGATCTTTTATGCTTCGCTTGACAAGAATCAAAAATGGATGAATTGGCTGCTCGGCGTTTGGCTGCTTCTGTTTTCCGTCAATGTGATCTCTGTAGCCAAGGAATCCCTTTCTCCATGGCCCGTTTATGGGGATCGATCCGCACAGATTCAGCTTTATTTCTCTCCATCCTGCCCGTCCTGTCATTCGATGTTGGATGCCTTGCTGGCAAAAGGTGAAATGACATCCTGGATTGCTCTGTATCCAATAGTCAAGATTGCATCCGATATCCCCAAAATCATGGCTCTTGAAAAGCGATTAAAAGAGGGGACACCCATTCAGGAGGCGTTGCTACAGTACCAGAAAGAGGAGAATTCTACAGGTAGTGATCTGGATTATTACCGAATGAAATTTCAAACATTCCGAAATCTGGTATCAATGAGCCGGTACGGTGCAACCAGTGTGCCCTTTCTGGTGACCCAAACACCGTTTTGGCGGAATGTCAAAATATCTCAGCCTGTCAAGGATGATTGTCCGGTGTTTTCGAAAAATTCTCAAGGTCTATGTATTGATGAAGAATCCAGTGGGGTGAAAAAATTGTTTGAATCTCGCCATAGTTCCGGCAATATTTTTTAGAGAAATAATTTCGTTTTCCAAACTGGGGCTAAGAGCCACAGCTACATTTCCAAGCCTGATTTTTGTGGAATAATCCGAAACTTAATATTTGAAACTATACTGCGGACCGTATGAATTTGTGATAATTAGAATAAGAAACTCATAAAATTACGGCATCCTTCATATTACCTCAAAAGTAGTTGACACTTTTTTTGATGAGCCCAAATGGCTTTGATCATCATTTCAGTCACTGCTATGGATAACGATCCCCCCCCCTTTGAAAAGGGGGGCTAGGAGGGATTTAGTGGTTGTTGGTAGCTTATAAATCCCCCTTAATCCCCCTTTTCTAAAGTGGGAAATCAGTCATAATGATCTGGACGGAACGACGATCAAGGCCGCCAAAATATATAAAACAGGTGGCCTGGAAATAAAGGATACACTCAGAAAGTGTCAACAAGAAAATGAAGGATGCCAAATTATCCAGTCTCAAGTATAACTGAACACTGGAACAGAAACAACAAACTGTATGAGTGGGATTTAGGCCGCCCCTTCATGGCTGCTAAGATTAAAAAATCATACTGTGCAGGGCGACACCCAGGGCTGCTCATGGATCAAGTCGTTGGCCTTCCGGCCCTAAATGGTTGCTTCATAATGGTATATTCTTTTGTTGCGAATCACCTAAGGAGGTTCATATATGCGCATCTGGATATTGACAATTATTGTATGGATTATGTTGGTTGCTCCGTCTGGGGCGGATGGTGGATTTACACAGGTGGATCGAGAAAGAATGATTCGGCTGGAAGTGAAATTCGAGGAAATGGATAAACGTTTTGAGCAGGTGGATAAACGATTTGAGCAGGTGGATAAGCGATTAGTGGAACTGCGTGAGGATATGAACAAGCGTTTTGAGCAGGTGGATAAGCGTTTTGAGCAGGTGGATAAGCGTTTTGAGCAGGTGGATAAGCGTTTTGAGCAGATAATGTCAATGTTCTACATTCTGTCGGGTATTTTTACGGCCATGTTCACTGCGGTGTTCGGCTTTGCGTGGTGGGACAGACGATCTATACTGGTTCAGGCCAGAGAAGAGGCGCGTAACATACTCAAGCCTCACGAAGATCGCAATCAGGGCGTTGAAGAAAAACTGAACAACATCGCAGAACTGCTGCGTCGGTGGTCTGCAAAAAAGCCGGAGTTGAAGGAACTGATGCGCTATTGCAATTTATTGTAACAGATAATGAAAAATACTGATCCTACCCGATTTTGTGGTTAGCATCTTCGAGCCAAAAGGAAACCTTCAAGAAATATCAACCGGAATTTGTCTTCCACATAGATGCTCAGCACTTGCCCGATGACATGTTTCCTGACCGGCCTTATAGGGCAAGGGCAACAACCCCAATACCGCAGTCTGGGAATACCTGCGTCGCCTGAAGGAAGAAGGCCGCAACGGTGCCGATGGCGCTCCCCTCTATTTCGAGATCGACAAGATGATCGAAAACAAGCTCCTCATCACCGTCGCTCCGGATGGGTATTTAAAGTGGGTCGAGTTGTAGTTGATTCTGGGAATCGCGAATGTGAGAGTACTATGAATAAAACAGCTCCGAACTTTTCATTTCACATTGATGCTGGGCCGCCAGGCTCTCACTGTGTACTGGCATCCGTACTTATCCAGGTCATTGAAAACGCTCAAAATGCTGTTGAACTCATTGGATGTGATGTAGAAGGGAAAGACTTCAAACAACGGGTGAAAATTCCAGCAGGAACCAGCCGTAAGTATCAACTGTTTTGCCAAGTTCCCATGATAGGAAGTTATGCCATGCCAATGACTCTTGGCGATCCATGATCTGACTTGTTTGCTTCTGAATATATTGACAAAGCCTGGAAACGTTCTCGTATCATTCTTAAATTTCATCGAACGCTCTTGTGCCCGCTAATCACAACTAAAATCGAACGGATTCCCACCTTTGAAA
>Ga0194058_10000995_pt1 | contig 14171 bp, 16 predicted proteins | sample SepL4417m_MetaG_FD_155490 | JGI IMG/M metagenome (GOLD analysis project Ga0194058, IMG submission 155490) | Anoxic zone freshwater microbial communities from boreal shield lake in IISD Experimental Lakes Area, Ontario, Canada - Sep2016-L442-17m | ecosystem: Environmental > Aquatic > Freshwater... | reverse complement strand
GCCGTGCCGAATTTTCCGCCGCCGCTTCCGGCGATAAACAGCTTCCCGTCGGAAGATCCGCAACCACCCACGCCCGGCTCACCCCACGAGCCACCGCACGCGTGTGATAAACCATGTCCTCAATCCGCACGGACGTCGTGTCCGCATGCCCCAAGACCACCATCCCCAGAGAATCTCCAACCAGAATCATATCAAGCCCCGCCTCGTCCAACAAACGCGCCGTCGGGTAATCATATGCCGTCAAACACGCAATCTTCCGGCCACTTCGCTTCGCATCTATCAGGAAACTCTTAGCGATTCTCATAACGTAAATACAAATGTTAACTTGCTCTATTTAAGTGAAATGAAAAATAGGACCATGCAGGGATTCCTTTGGAAGATCCAAAAGTTCGCGAAGCCAGCGAACTGAGAGGTTTTTTCCGGGAAGAATCCTCTCCGGGCAGATTTCCCGGAGCGGATCCAGCACGAAGGTTCGTTCCGATATTCGCGGGTGAGGCAGAGTGAGCGCGGCGTGCGATATTTCTATCTGGTCCAGGTAGAGAAGATCCAAATCCATCGTGCGGGGTTCATGGAACTCATGGTGTTGGGGCCGTCCGAGCAGGGTCTCAATCTGCTGGAGCCGGGCGAGGAGGTCGAACGGAGTGAGGGAGGTGGACAGTTCGATGGCGGCGTTGAGAAAGGATGCGGAGCCTGCCGGGCAATCCATCGGGGCGGTCTCGTAGATTTTCGAACAAAGGAACGCGCCGGGGCCCTCGTGCAGGGCAAGGAGCTGGCTGCGGGCTTCGTGGAGGAAATGCAGCCGATCCCCGAGGTTCGATCCGAGCGCGATGCCTGCCCTCATGGGTTGTTTGGGGGTTGGTTCACACGAAGGCACGAAGACGCGAAGATCTCTTCCTTATCCCTTCGTGTCTTCGTGAGAGCCCATTTCATCGGAGCCCGAGGACATCCTGCATGTCGTAGAGCCCTGGGGGGTGAGCGATGGCCCATTTTGCTGCGCGGAGGGCGCCCTTGGCGAAGGTGTCGCGGCTCGAAGCCTTGTGGGCGAGCTCAACCCGCTCCCCGGCATTGGCAAAGATGACGGTGTGGTCGCCCACGACGTCTCCGCCGCGGATGGCATGCATGCCGATTTCTGATCTGGTGCGCTCGCCGGGCATCCCCTCGCGTCCGTGCCGGACATCGGCATCATACGAGAGCCCGCGCACGTCGGCGAGGATCTCGGCGAGCCGGCGGGCGGTTCCGCTGGGGGAATCCTTTTTGAGCCGGTGGTGCATCTCGACGACTTCGAGATCGAAGTCCGGGCCAAGGATTTCTGCGGCCTTGCGGGTCAGCCAGAAGAGGGTGTTCACGCCGACGCTGAAGTTTGGCGCATAGACGATCGGAATGGTGCCGGCGGCTTGCGCGATGCGCGTGCGGTCGGCGTCCGAGTGCCCGGTGGTCCCGATGATGAGCGCTTTCCCGGCTGCCGCGCAGGCCTCGGCTGCGGCGGCGGTGGCGGGCGCATGGGTGAAGTCAATCACCGCATCGCAGCCCGCAAGGGCGGAGAGGAAATCGTCGCCCTCGTCGACCTCGGCGGAGACGGAGAGCGTGGGGTCCTCGGCGGCGCAAGCCACCAGCGCCCGCCCCATCCGGCCATTTGAGCCATTGATCAGGAGCTGGATCATGCGAGGGACTCCAGGGTTTTTCGCAGCCGGGCACAATTTCCCTCGGACATCTCGCAGAGCGGAAGCCGGACGTCCGGAGACATTTTTCCACGAAGGGAGAGGGCAAATTTGACCGGCACCGGGTTGGGCTCTATGAAGAGATCCTTGAAGATCGGGTAGAGCCTGCGGTGAATCGCCGCAGCGCCCGCAGCGTCCCCGGAGAGCCAGAGGCGGACCATGCCGGAGACCTCGGCGGGAAAGAGGTTCGAGGCGACGCTGATCACCCCGACCGCGCCGACCGAGAGGAACGGGATCGTCAGCGAGTCGTCGCCGCAGAGGATCTCAAACTCCGGAGGCAGCACCGAGCGAAGCTGGCTGACGCGTTCGACCGAGCCGCCCGCCTCCTTGATCGCGCAGATGTTCGGGCAGTCGCCGGCCAAGCGGACAACCGTCTCGGCACCGATCTCGATCCCGCACCGTCCCGGGATGCTGTAGAGCACGAGCGGGATTTTGACCGACTCCGAAATGGCGCGGAAGTGGCGGTAGAGGCCCTCCTGGGACGGCTTGTTGTAGTAGGGGGCGACCAGCAGCGCCGAGTCGGCGCCGAGCCGCTCGGCCTCGGCGGTGAGTGCGACCGCCTCGGAGGTGGCATTCGAGCCCGTGCCTGCCATCACCGGGCAGCGGCCGTGCGCAGCCTCGATCGCGGTGCGGATCACCTCGTTATGTTCGTCCTGGTCGAGCGTGGGAGACTCGCCGGTGGTGCCGACCGGAACGATCCCGCTGATCCCGCCGGCGATCTGCTCCTCGATCAGGTTGCGAAATGCGCCGGCATCAAACTGCCCCCTGCGGAACGGCGTGACCAGCGCGGTATGGGTTCCTGAAAATGACATAGTCGAAAACCTCTACAGCGAAATCTGCGGCTCGGAAATAAAATCCGTGCGCCACAGCGGGCGACGGGCCCGAAAGTCGCAAAAGCCCGCGCCCGCCAAGGCGGCCCCTGCCTCCAAGAAAAACCAGCTGCAGAGATAGGGATTTCTGAGCGGTGGCGCCGCCGCGAAGACTTGTGTTCCCAGCTGCATTCCTCTACCAAGGCGTGCGTGAGCGCGGCTTGATGCCTGATAGCCAAGCGCCCGCAACGCCTCAAAAGAGATTTTCAAGCCCCCACTTGCCGCGATATCTGGAACCCGAACGATGCCCGACGCCTCAACTGCCATCGAATCGCAACTGCCCAGCGAAAGCGGGCGGAAGACCATCCCAGGAATGACTGTGTTCCTGGTGCTTCTGGCTGGAGCTTACCTCTTTGGTGCGGTCGTATTGGGGGATTCGATCCGCCGAAGCGGTGAGGATTACAAATCCTGGATGAATGAAAATACGGCCATTCTGAACTTCGAGGACCGGCTGCTGAACGCGAAGGAATGGCTGATGCCCAAGTCGCAATGGGAAAAGAAGAGGAAGTGGGCGGGGGAGGCGGAAAGGTGCGCTGCAGCCAGACTGGACGAGTGCTACACGTCCTCGGCCTTCCTGGCAGCAGCCACGGCCGCATACCTTGCCGCCGGCTTTTTCTTTCTTCGCAAAAGGGATGGGTTCTGCCGTTTGTTCGCGCTCTGGCTGACCATGGCGGCGGCGATCTTTTTGTGGGTGGGGCTTTTCACCCCGATGATGGAGGTCGCGGCCTACAGCGAAAACCTCACCATTCCCCTCAAGCTCAAACCTCTTGACCTGAGCAAGACGTTCGAAGGGAGGATGTATTACTACTACCAAAACAAGTCCGTCGTCGATTTGATCCATATCCTGTTCGCCAGCGGCAACATCGTCGTCGGGGTGAGCATTTTGTTTTTCAGCGTGATTAACCCGGTCGCCAAAATCGTTTGCTCGGTTTCTATCATGTCATTCCCCCGCCTCGTCTCCGTTTCATTTCTTCGGATGTTCGTATTCGTTATTGGCAAATTCAGCATGGCCGACGTGTTTGTCGTGGCGGCGTTCCTCGCCTACTTGTCCTTTGCGAATATGAACACCGGCATTGCGACCGAGGCGACGACGCTGCCCGGCCTCTTCTTTTTTGCAGGGTTCGTAATCCTCTCCACCGCGACCTCGCTCTTCATCCAGCTCGCGTTCGATGACATGGTGAAAACAGCCTGTCTTTGAGCGGCTGCCTCAGGGAGCGCCCGGCTCGTGCGCGGGTGTCGTTTTCCGGGTTGCATGCGGGCCGGGAAGGGGTTAAATATAAGAATCCCGCATGGCTTTTCCTTCCTCATCAGACGACATCAAGCTCCGGCAGAGAAAAATGTTGGCCGGGAGCTCTGCGTCAGTGGAGGAGACCAGCACCACCCTGACAGCAAAGCTGAACGAGCTCTGCGATCTGGGCTACGAGCACGACGATATCTACGGCCTGGTCATCCCGCTCCTCATTCAAGGGAAGGTGCGTGTTGAGCTGGAAGGCCGCTCGGAACGCCTCGAGATGGAGGACTCCGAACAGCGGCTCCCACGCACGGATGCCATGAGGATCTTTGAGGATTTTATTGCCAGGCGGGCATCGAGGCTTGCTGCGGGCTAGCCAGGAAAGGGCCGGGTTAGGGAAGCTTCTCCAATGCGCCCACCAGGGCCGCCTCGGTGAGGAGCTCCGGAAGGACCACCGGGGAGGAGCCATCCCCGGAAGGGTAGATCACATAGAGAGGAACTCCGACCCTCCCGAAAGATTTCAGGGCCGCCGCGATCTCCGGGTTTGCATTCGTCCAATCCGCCTTCATCGGGACAACATTTTTTTCTGCGAGCAGGGCGCGTGCGGCAGGGGAGGCGATCGCCGTGCGCTCGTTAAACTTGCAGGTGATGCACCAGTCCGCCGTGAAATCCACAAAGACGGATTTCCTTGCCGCCCGAAGGTCGGAGAGGGCCTGAGCAGAGAACGGAACCCAAGCGATCCCCCCTGGCTCTGCGGTGCCGGAGCGCGCAAACTTGACGCCGAGAAAATACCATCCGCCCCCGGCTGCGACGAGGGCGGCGAGGAGGATCGCGAGGGATCTGGAGCGCGGAGGGGAGAGCGGCCCGCAAAAGCTGCCGTAGAGCCAGCAGGAGAGGCCGAGGCAGAGCAGGAAGCAAAGGAGCCAGAGGGCTCCATCGGCCCCCCGCTGGGCACCGATGATGCCGAGGATCCATGCCAATGTGGCCAGCAGAGGGAACCCCATGGCTTGCTTCAGCTTTTCCATCCAGGCCCCCGGGCGGGGGAGAAACCTCATCCAGCCGGGGCGCGCGGACAGGAGGAGATACGGGGAGGCCATGCCGAAGGCGACGGATGCGAACGTCGCGAGGATCACGGCGGCAGACTGGCTGAATGCGAACCCGAGCGCGGTTCCAAGGAAGGGCGCGGTGCATGGGGTCGCCAGCAGCGTGGCAAAGACGCCCTGAAAAAATGATCCGCCGAGCCCTCCGGACTCCGAGGCCATCGCGTTGCTCGCGCGCCCGGGAAGAATGATTTCAAACACGCCGAAAAGGTTCAGAGCGAAAACAAAAACGGCTGACCCGATCGCGGCATTGAACCACGGGTTTTGAAACTGGAATGCCCAGGTGACATCGCGGCCGCCGGACTTGAGGATGATGACCGCCGCCGCGAGCCCGAGAAACCAGGCGAAGATCCCGCAGGCATACGCCAGCCCGTGGGCAAAAATCTTCGCCGGGGCGTCGCCGGCCTGGCGGATGAAGCCGAAGACCTTCAGGGAGATGACGGGTAGGACGCACGGCATGAGGTTCAGGATCACCCCGCCAAGAAATCCGTAAAACAGTGCGAGCCAGAGCCCGGCTTGCGGGGCAGGGGACTCGGGTGCGGCGGGGCGCGAGATGGTCCAAGCCCTCCGGCCCTGCCCCTCGCCAACCGCCAGAACCCCGCGAAATGGTCCTCCTCCTGGAATCTGGAACTGCCCGTGTCCATCGGATTGGATGTGCCCGGGATCCTGTCCGGGGGCAGGAAGAGGAAAGAGGTCGGACCTTGCCCCGAGCGGAAGATTCGCAACAGAAAGCTCGCGGCCGGAATTTTTCCAGGCCAGGGGGTATGGCGGAGCCTCTGCCGAGGGGATTTGTGAGCGGAACTCCGCAAACAGCCCGGCATGGTCTGGAGCGGATCTGGCGGAGACCGGCAGATCGAGCTTCAGCTCCGCCGAGCCGGGGACGCAGATGTCCTTGCAAACAAGCCAGGAGGCATCTCCTCGCAGGATGACAGGAGATTCCATCTCGTTCGGGGGAAAGATTGTGGCGGATAGCAGAACTCTGCCCTCGTATCCATACGTCCAGATGTCTCCAGGCTCGGCCATGAGATGTGGTGCCGGCCACCGGATCGGCCCGGCACGGAATCCTGCCGGCAGCGACCAGGCGATCTTTGTCGGCATCCCGGCATCCCCGCTGAATTCCCAATACGTGTGCCAGCCAGGGGCCATTTCGAGCAGGAGCCCGACCTCGAACGGCTGCCCGGGGACAGCGGCTGCCGCTGAGGAAACCAGCGACGCCTTGACAGCCGGCAGCCCGTCGACCGTCTGCGCATGGAGGTCCGCAGACGACAAAACAATGAAGGCCAGCGCGAGACGGGCGGCTTGGCAGAATCCAGCCGACAGGGTCAAACTCGGCGGGTGTTTCAGGGGCTGGAGATCACCAATAGATCCGCCTTCTGCCGGGCCTTGCCGGGAAAAATGACACAGGGTTTGTTCAACAAGACGGTCGGCAAGCAATGCCTGCGCCTCGCCAGGAAGCGCCTCTTCTGCAATATCCTCTGTGCGCATGGCCATGCGCCCGCACCGTAGCAACCGGCTCACCCCCTGGGAAGGTCATTTTTCTTCTGGCGCTTTCTCCCCCCAAACGGTAATCCGGAATCGCCCGTCTCGGCCGGAGAGGTGCTGCATCATCAGGATCATCAGAACAGGATTGGTCTGGTTTTTCTGAGCGGCTCCGACCCCCCGGAGCTCCCCGCCACCCATGAAATCTCCCTTGAATGAACCGAGTGGAAACGCCCTAACAAAAGAGGATATTTTTTGGTCCCTCAGCCTTTTTGGCACGGCGGTTGGGGCCGGGATTCTTTTTTTGCCCATCACGGTCGGCATGGGAGGATTCTGGCCATTTGTTCTGATGGCGGCACTGGCATTTCCCATGACTTTTTTTTCCCACCGCGGGCTCGCGCGGTTTGTCTTTGTCGGCAAGGGCGCCGTCAAAGACGTGACTGTCGTGGCCGATGAATCCTTCGGCTCCCGGGTGGGATTCCTGATAACCTTCCTGTATTTTATAGCGATTTTCTCGATCCTGCTTGTTTACTCGGTCGCCCTGACCAACACGGTCAGCTCAATCATCACGGATAACCTTCATCTGAGCGCCGTTCCGAGAACCGCACTGGCCGCGGCGATCACGGTTTTTCTTATGCTATTGGTCAATTACGGGGAGGAGATCATCATCCGGGCGATCAGCTTTTTAGTTTTCCCTTTTGTGGCGGCGGTTTTTGCGCTGTCGGTTTATATGATCCCCAACTGGAGCGGCGGGATCTTTGAGGCTCCGGCGCCAAGCTTTTCCCATTTTTTGATCTCCATGCTTTATATCATCCCGGTCATGGTTTTCTCGTTCAACCATTCCCCGATTATTTCCTCGATGGTTTTGGCGCAAAAGCGAACATGCGGAAATGATGCCGAGCGGCATATCAACCGGATCCTGATCGTCGCTCACATCCTGATTGTCAGCGTGGTCGTGTTTTTTGTCTTCAGCTGCCTGATGACGTTCACTCGCGACCAGCTTGTGGATGCCAAGGTGTCGAACGCGACGATCCTGACCTATATGGCGACGGCGTTTCAAAGCCCGGTCCTCCACAACGTCGCGCCGATCATCGCAACGATCGCGATTACAAAATCATTTTTGGGGCACTTTATGGGGACGAAGGAGGGTCTCTTGGGAATTCTTCGCAGGGCGCCATTTGTAGCCGGCTGCTCTGCGAAAGCGATGGGCCGGGTTGCTTTCCTTGTCATCGGGGCATGCGTTTGGGCGGCGGCCGTCTTTAACCCGAGCGTGCTGGATCTGATTGACGACCTGAGCGGGCCGATTCTGGCCGTCATCCTATTTCTCATGCCCGCCTATGCGGTCAGGGCCGTTCCTGCCATGCGGAAATATGCGGGCCCCAGCACCTACTTCGTGGCGGTGATCGGGCTTTTGGCCCTCGGGGCCATCGTGCTGCAGTTCCATTGAAGGGGGATATGTATTACGGCCTGTTCGAGATCTTCAAAATTGGCATCGGCCCATCGAGCTCCCATACGGTTGGGCCGATGGTTGCCGCCAACGCCTTTTGGCGGGCGATTCGTGATGCGTCGATTTCTGGGGCCGAAGTCGGGTGCCAGGGGGAGATCGGGGTTGCGAGCGCGATGGCGGCCGCAGGTTTTGCCGCGTTGCACGGCGCAAGTCCCCAGCGGATTTGCATGGCTGCCGAAATTGCGATGGATCACCATTTGGGGCTGACCTGCGATCCCCGTCCTAGTGGGATGGTGGGAATCGGGGGGATTTCTAGAGCGGAAGGCGAAAGGTGAACGTGCTGCCGACGCCTGGCGCGGAGGCGACCGTGATGGAGCCTCCCATGCCCTCGGCGAGGCGCTTTGAGATGGCGAGCCCGATGCCGGACCCCTGATACGGGCGGCTCAGCGTCGAGTTCCCCTGCGTGAATGGGGCGAACAGGATGCCGAGCGTCTCGCGAGGTATCCCGATGCCCGTGTCCTCGACGGAGAACTCCATGGCCGTCTGAGCCTCGGAGACGGAGGTCATCACGCGGAGTCGAACGGAGCCGCTCTTCGTGAATTTGACGGCGTTGCCGAGGATGTTGACCAGGATCTGGCAGATCCGCCGCGCGTCGCCGGCGATCTGCTCCGGCACGCCATGGTCCATCTCGCAGCGAAATGCCAGCCCTTTGTCTGCAGCCGTCTGCCTGGCGGTGAGGCAGGCCGACTCGACGAGTTCCGCTACTGCGACCGGGGCGATGCGGATCGTCACCTGTCCTTTTTCCATGCTGGAGAGATCGAGGATATCGCTGATGGCGGAGAGAAGCTGCTGGCCGCATTCGGTGATCTTTCTTGCATACGACATCTGCTCATCATTGAGCCCGGTGCCGGAAAGGATCTCTGCGAACCCGAGCATCCCGTGCAGCGGCGTTCGGAGCTCGTGGCTCATGATGGCGAGAAAATCGCTCTTGGCGCGGTTCGCAGCCTCGGCTTTGACCGCAAGCTCCTCCGCCAGGCGGGTGCTGCACCGAAGCTCATCGTTCACCTCCCGAAGCCTCTCCTCGACCCGCATGCGCTCGGTGATGTAATTGATGGGGGTGGTCTTTTCGAGCCCGGAGTCCTCTAGCGCTGTCATTCCTTGAAGGGCAAGAGCGCGAGCGGCTCGACCGCAGCCCCAGCCAGGCTGGCTGGGGCCGCTATGGCGATGAGCAGTGGGAGGATTGCCGTCTTCATTTTCTGCTGTGGCGGACTAAATGGAGCTCACTCCTTAAACGACAGGGTCCATCCGGTCTCCTTCGCGTCGCTGATGCAGGAATCCATCCCCGTCGGTGACGTGCCGATCCTCAGCTGCAGGCCGTCATCGAGTTTGTCGGGGTTAAAAACAGTCCCTCCTCCCACGATCTCCCCGGTGAGCTTGAAAAGAAAGGCGCCGGTGGACGTCTGCTTGAACGTGATCTCGCTCACCTTCGGCAGGTAGGCGCTCTTGTTAAAATTGCTAAACATCGGCTTGCCGTCCGCTTCGATCGTCAGGTCTTTGGCCGCGTCCGCCGGGATCATTAGGGTTAGCATCGCGAACCCTTTGGCCGTGCTCTCGGTGACCCATGAGTATCTGACTGCGACGTTCGAACCTTCGATCTTTGCACTGACCGTCATCGTGACTTCCGATCCGTCCGGAAACGCGTAGATCATTTCCCCCTCGACCGCCTTCCCTGCGCTCGGCGAAGCCTTCTGTCTCGGAGATAATCCGTGCCAGACGCCTTGGGATGTCTCATTGACCCCGATGACAATCCGGAGATCTCCCAGGGAGTCGGTGGCGACGTCGATATCGCCCGAACTTTTGAGGTCGAGCGAGTCGGCCGTCGCTCCCGCCATGATGGTTGCCGATGCGAGGGTGAGGAGAAGAGATAGGATGCGCGAGTTCATTTGAAAGAGCCTGGGATCAACACAATGTGCGGTGAGAGTTTTTCTCGCGAAGGTTTCGCATGGCCGACCGGTTAGGATGTCTGCTATTCCAGCGCATGATTCCCGGCTGCGCGGTCACTCCTTAAACGACAGGGCCCATCCCGTTTCCTTCACGTCGCTGATGCAGGAATCCATCCCGACCGGCACCGTATTGAGGCGGAGGACCAAGCCGCTGTCGGGGTTGTCCTGGTTGAAAATCATCTCGCACCCTGCTGCAATATCCCCGGTCAGCTTGAAAAGAAATGCGCCGGTGGACGTCCGCCGGAACACGAGCTCGGTCAGCTTCGCCAGGTTGCGGGCCTTGTCAAAATTGACAAAGACCGGCTTGCCGTTCTCTTCGATGGTGAGGTCTTTGGCATCGTCCCCCGCGATTTTCAGATTCAGCCGAGCGAACCCTTTGGCTGTGCTCTCGGTCGCCCAGGCGGCTTTGACCGTCACGTCCTGAGCGTCAATTTTCCCTTTGATCGTCATCGTCACTTCCGCCCGGTCCGGAAACACATAGACCAGCTCCCCCTCGACTGATTTCCCTGAGGCCGGCGAAGCCTTCTGCTTCGGAGATACGCCGCACCATCTCCCTTGGGATGTCTCTTCGACTTCCAGGCAAATCTGGAGCTCTCCGAGTGAGTCGGTGGCGACAAAGATATCGCCCGTGCTTCTGAGGTCGAGCGAGTCCCCCGTGGCCCCCGCCATGATGGCTGCCGATGCAAGGGTGAGGAGGAGGATCAGGATGCGCGAGTTCATTTGAAGGTGCCGGAAATCATCAAACGAAAAGAATAGCTGGAGCCATGCGGAAGCTAAAGAGGTTTTTATTTCAAACCGTTAACGCTCAGGCGATGCTCGGCATCCTCGTCGGCCTCTTGACGGTTTCGGTGTGCTTGGCCACCAGACCCCTGGGGCCGGCCACGGAAAAATCAGATGAAACGACTCTGCCTGCCGGCCGCCGCGCGCGCGTTGAGCAGGAAATGCTTGCAGGTCAGGGAAAACTACGCAAGATTGGCCGAGTGCGCATGCACTCAGATGTCGTCGCAAACCATTTGAACAATAACTGGTGAGGTGGCTGAGTGGTCGAAAGCAGCGCTTTGCTAAAGCGCCGTACTCCAAAAGGGTACCGGGGGTTCGAATCCCCCCCTCACCGTGTTGTTGATTATCAGCTACCTAAGCAGATCGGCACAATCAACCGGGGGATGCACATGGCCGACGAGTTCCGTCTCGACGAGGCAGCCGACAGCTCGCTTGTGAGTGGCGATCCGGAGCACGCCCAGCGGACGGCGATCAGCATCCCGCGCCTCGGCCGACCCGCACGAGCTTCTCACTGGTCTTGGATAGGCGAGGAGACTCAATCTGCCTTCAGCATCCGCAGACATGGAAAACTTTGGTGGATACGGATGCGCGTGTTGAAAAAACGCTATGGAAGACTGTATATCAAAAATTAAAAGCAACACAACCTGCTGATGATCAGCAGGTGGCTGCCCCGCATGGACTCGAACCATGAATAACGGCTCCAAAGGCCGCTGTGTTACCATTACACCACAGGGCAACGTGAAACGTTGGCGCTGAACTAGTTGCAGAAGATCGCCCAAGGACTGCCCGAAATGGCGTTGATTTCTGTCGTCCAGAACATGGTGAGCTTGCCAGCCTCGCAGGGGGGCTGCAACTCTTTTCGGAGGCGCTATGAGCGCGACGAATATCTCGCGCATGTGCGGCGGCAGGAGGTGGATTATGTGGTCGGCTATGTTGCGCGGGAGGCTTCTTTTTGCTCCCTGTTGAAGGTGGAGTTCCGCGTTTTTCGGCCTTCAAAAAATCCATTGGATCATCTGCCGATATTAGGCGAGGATCCACGCATGTTCCGATGGCTCCTTCTTTTTGTGGCGTCCGCTGCGGCCGCGTCGGCGGCGGACCCGGCATTTTCAGGGATTCCGGCCTTGAAGCCGTATGGATCCTCCGCGCGCGTGGTCGAGATCCGCGGAGAGCGCGGCGAGCCGCAACCGAAGGAATGGATTTTTCTATTGAGCGACCCGAAGGCGCGCGGAGGAGTCCGCGAGGTTACGGTCGCGGCTGGCGAAATCACCTCCGAGCGCACCCCGTTGCGCGGCCTCGCCAGCATCTCAGGTCTCTCGCCGATCGATACCAGCCGCCTTGCGTTTGACTCCAATAAAGTTTTCCGCACGGTGCAGGGTGAGGCGACGAAGAAGGAAATCGGGTTTCACTGGATTGGCTACACCCTGCGTGCCGACGCCCAATCCAAGGTGCCGGTCTGGGAGGTGAAGATCTATGACAGCCTGGGCGCATCGGCCGGGACAATCCGGATCTCAGCTGCCGATGGGTCGGTGGTCAGCCCGCTCCGCGCCACCCAGTCTGCTCCCGCTGAGCCCGCCCCGCAGGAGAAAGCTCTTGGCGGAATAGTCGGAGATGTCAGCAAGGCGGCCGGCCGCGCAGTCAGGAGCACGACGGATTCCACACTCCGCCTCATCGGAACCATCCAAGAGGAGCTTGTCGGCGAGAGGACTATCGGGCCGAAGGAGGAAGATTGATCGGGCAGGCGATCATCGTCCTCGCGGTCGTCGGGTTTCTCATGCTCGCCGCCGAGGTTTTTGTTCCGGGAATGGTTCTCGGATTCTTTGGGGGGCTTTGTCTGGCGGGTTGCGTCGTCCTCTGCTATGTCGCCTACGGGCCGCTCCTAGGCACCCTCTCGTTCGCCGCCCTCGCCGTCCTTCTCATCGTCGGATTCTTTCTCTGGCTCCACCTTTTCCCCACCACCCCGATCGGGAAAAAGCTCCTGCTCAAAATATCTCTGCCCCGTGATAGCTCGGCGGCCGGACCCCGGCTCCTCGGCGCAACCGGCGAGTCCCTCACCCCGCTGCGCCCGGCAGGAACCGCTCTCATCGGTGGCCTCCGGGTGGATGTCGTCGCCGAAAGCGAGCTCATCGAGCCTGGACAGAAAATTGAGGTGATCCTCCAGGATGGCATGCGGGTCGTCGTCCGGGAGATCCCCTGAGGCGGGCGGCTGCCGGGGCTAGCCCGGATTCGTAAAGAACGCGCGCTGCTTGGGCGTGATTTTCTTTCCCAGCCTCTCGAGGACCAGCAGCATGTCCTCCCAGACCTTGCGTTTTTCGGAAAGCGACTGGTTCCGGAGGAGGTAGGCAGGGTGGTAGGTAACCATGACCGGAGCCCCCTGAAACTCGAGCCAGCGCCCGCGCAGGTCGCGAAGCGGCGAGGTCTCGCCGACGAGCCCCTCGACCGCAGTGGCACCGAGGGCGACGATGACGCGCGGCTGGATCAACGAGATCTGCTGGCCAAGCCAGGGCAGGCATACCGCCATCTCTGCGGACTTCGGCTTCCGGTTTCCGGATTCTCCAGCCGGCATGTCCGGGCGGCATTTGAGGACGTTGGCAATGAAGATCTCCGAGCGCTCGAACCCCATGGCCTGAATAATCTTTGTCAGGAGCTGGCCTGCCTTCCCGACAAATGGCTCTCCCAGCTCGTCCTCGTCTGCCCCGGGCGCCTCGCCAACGAAGAGGAGTTCCGCCGCCGGGTTGCCCACCCCAAAGACGACCTGCTTGCGAGAGCGGACGAGGTGAGGGCATTTTTGGCAGGCGAGCACGGCAGAGCGAAGCTCCTCCCACGGGCCAGCTGGCGCGCCTGGCTTCCTGGGCGCAGCGGGGATAGCCGAGGGCTCGGGGGCCGCGCGGCCCGGTTTCGCGGGGGCAGCGCCCGAAGCGCTCAGCACCGGTGAGGCGGGCTTTGCCGGGCGCCGGCCGACGGCAGCGCGGAGCATTTTTAGCGCGGCAGTCGAGCCTTTCGGCGCGGGCTTGATGCCCTGCTGGATTTTCTTTAACATCGGAAGAGTCGTGCGGAGGGCGTGCTGGAACGAATCGCTCATCGCGCTTTCCTATCAGCTTGTTCGCTGCAGCGCCTCAATTTTCCTCTCAGGGCGTGGCGATTCTGAAATTATCTTCAAGACATTTCCGTTCGATCCCCGTAGTCTTCGTTCATCCAGCGGTGGCCCCTTCCTCTGCGATTTCTCCGGGCCCGGCCCGGGGATCATTAGCTCGCGCCATCGCTTGGGAACAGCTAGCGCAAGCCGCCGCATGAACCGCAAGAAGAACCAACCTGAACAAGCAGCCAAGCCATGCGGGCTCTCAGCGCCGATCCGTGGGGCTGCCCGCATCCTTCTGGCTGAGGACAACATCCTCAACCAGGAGGTGGCGACCTTGCTGCTGGACAAGCTGGAGCTGCGCGCCGACATTGTCTCCAATGGCGTGGAAGCGCTCAAGGCCCTCGCCTCCCAGCCTTACGACATCGTCCTGATGGACGTGCAGATGCCGGAGATGGACGGCCTCGAGGC
>Ga0194058_10000993_pt1 | contig 14172 bp, 10 predicted proteins | sample SepL4417m_MetaG_FD_155490 | JGI IMG/M metagenome (GOLD analysis project Ga0194058, IMG submission 155490) | Anoxic zone freshwater microbial communities from boreal shield lake in IISD Experimental Lakes Area, Ontario, Canada - Sep2016-L442-17m | ecosystem: Environmental > Aquatic > Freshwater... | reverse complement strand
GCAGGAAAAACCAAGCCGAGCCGATGATGCATCGAACGGTGCGGGCCGGTCGAGCCCGAACCGGCGGACAAAACAACCTCGGGTATGATTAAAAATGGGTAAGGTTGGATGCAAGGCTTGGTAGGGCGGGACGTCCCTGGCCCGCCGCTTCGGTCAGCCCGGAGGTCTGCCCCTACCTTTTACGGATCAATGGAAAACGGGACCTCACCAACTTTTAATCACACCCAACGACCTCAATCCCGCAATTGCCTTAGGTTCGCCCAAGTGACATCGTGTCCGCCAGATGAAAACTCTCTCGAGCGGAGGAGGATCTCAATGGAAACGATCGATCGGGAAGGCGGCGCTGTGGTCCTGCGTTTTCCTGACCGGCGCTTTTCCTTCATCCGGCCGGGGCCAAAATACCGGGATCATCATCGAGAAGGATGTGCCCGTTCCCATGCGCGACGGCGTGGTTCTGCGCGCCGATGTGCGGCGGCCGAAAACCGACGGCCCCTGCCCGGCGCTCATCTTCCGCACGCCTTATGACAAGCGCGAGGGAGACGAGGAAAACGAGAAGACCTTCAGCGAGGCGCTGAAGCGCGGCTACGCAATGGTGATCCAGGATGTGCGCGGCCGCTATGCATCCGGCGGCGAGTTTGTCGCCTACCAGAACGAGGGGAAGGATGGCTACGACACGATCGAGTGGGCGGCGAAGCAGCCGTGGTCGGACGGCCGCGTCGGAACGTTCGGGCTCTCGTATCCCGGCGCCGTGCAATGGTTCGCCGCAGTGGAAAACCCGCCGCACCTGAAAGCGATGGCCCCGGCGATGTGCCCGTCGGCGATGGGGCCGCAAGGCATCTACTTCGGCGGCGTGTTCGAGTCCGGCTGGGCGAATTGGACCTACGTCAACATGTCGCCGGACAGGAGGGAAAAAATGAACCTGCCGGGACCGAAAACGATTGATGAGGCGAAGGCGGAATGGAGCCGCCTCGGCGGGACCGACACGATCCAAGGCTGGCTTCCCAGCCTCCAGATGCCCTATCTGAAAGACACCGAACCCTACTATTATTCGTGGCTTCAGCACGGGCCTTATGATCCCTGGTGGGAATGGGGGAACTTCCGCAACAAATACGGAAACGTCAGGGCGGCCGTGCTGAACCTGTCCGGCTGGCATGACGAGCCATACGGCAGCGAAGGCGCGATCACAAACTTCCTCGGCATCCTCAAATCGCGCGCCGGCGACGAGGATCCGAAGACGAAGCTGATCCTCGGCCCGTGGATCCACGGGGTGGACGCCACAGGAAAGGATGTCGCAGGCGACAGGAAGTTCGGGCCAGCCGCAAAGATCGATTACCACCAGGTCGTGCTTGACTGGATGGACCGCTACGTTCGAGGGATCGACAATGGAGTGAAGGACTGGCCGAACGTGCAAGCCTACGCCATGGGGGACGATGTCTGGAAAACCGGTAGATCATGGCCGCTCGAGGGCGCCCGCCCGGAAACCTTCCATCTCATTTCCGCCGCCATGCCGGGCAAACCCGGAGACATCGCGGTTCGGCCGCCGGAGCAGGCCGGCAGCAGCGCGTTCGTTTCGGATCCTGCAAATCCGGTCAGGGATGACCGCGAGACCAACTGGGGAGGATTCGACCTGCGCTCCCTCGCGGAAAATCCCGCCGTGCTCACGTTTGAAACCGAGCCCTTCGCCGAGGACAAGGTCGTCGTGGGGGACATCGCCGCGCAAATCTACGCTTCGAGCGATGCGCCGGACTTCGACCTCTACCTGAGGCTCGTGAACGTGGCGCCGGACGGGCCCGCATACAATCTCGAAGGTGCCGGGCACGAGGTCATCCGGGTCAGCCTGCGCGACAAGTCGCCGGAGCCCAAGCTTCTCAACCCCGGCGAGATCGTCAGGCTGGCCTTCGACAACCTCATCACTGGCAATACCTTCAAAAAAGGCCACCGCCTCCGGATCTACCTTCACGCCTCTTGGTTCCCGACTTACTCTCGCAACCTCCAGACCGGCCGATCCGAAGCCTCAAGCTCAGAGATGCGGAAGGCGACGATCAAGATCCACCACGGGCCCGACACGCCTTCCGGCATCGTCCTGCCCGTGCTGCCGGCATCGCCCACCCGGCAAGGGGCGGCGTCAGCGCCCCATGGTGTCGCCACACGCAAAGGGCAGGAGCGATGAGCCCGCTGGTCAGTCCCCGAACTGCTGCAATGTCTTCTTCCATTGCACGTAGGTCGGCTTGATCTGAGCATAGACATCCATATTCGGTACCCGTATGCCGAATGTTTTGTTCGTGTTCAGCTTCGTATTTGTCAGCGAAACGACGAAGCGAATATAGCTCCTGTCCTTCGCCGCCATCGCCCATTGCTCCTCCACGACATCGCCCGCTCTCTTCGACTCATGCGAACCGAGAGTTTCGGCGGGACCGGTTGCAGTCCGGGAGGCAACGCCATTCCATTGCGGCGAATAGACGTAGAACTCGACCTGCAGGCGGTCGTTCCACAAGCTCACCCCATCGCCGCGATCCTCGCCGCCACGCTCGGGCTTTGGGACAAAATTCGGGGGGATCCCGACTTCAAAGAAGTTGCACCGATACGTCTTCCAACCGCCGGTGCTTTGGGCGCGAAGCTCCATAGGCAATCCCGAGAAGACGAGGAGACAGAGAACTGTCCAACATGAGGCACGAACGGTTTGGATCACGCAGATATTGAAATTCATGCCTATGTGATCTGATCGCCTGAAGCTCTGCAACTTTTTCTTAGCCATGGGCAAAATAAGGAGGCCAAGAACCTCCATGCGTGAAAGGCAATTCCGGATCTGGCCTGTGGATGCGATTCCTCCTCGCGCTCAGCAAGGTGGCCGGGGGCGACCACCCTCCATTCATTGCGCTGGCGCGGATCAGAAAACCTCAGAGGGGCGGGCGCTGGAGGTGTTTCTGCGACCTTGTTCCACCCGGCGAAGCGTGTTAGGATCCCAGCATGAGAACAGTACTGCTGGTTTTTCTGTGTTCATGTGTTGTCGGGGCCGCGCGCGCGGCCGAGGGCGCGGCGCCATTGCCGGAGGCGATCCAGGCGGCTGCAAAGGGGGATGCCGCCTGGCTGCGCGGGTGGATCGCGCGGGGCGGGAACCCCGACCAGGCGAACGAGGATGGCTGGACCCCGCTTCTCATCGCCTCCGCGCATGGGAAGGCGGCGGCGGTGGATGCCCTGCTGAACAATCCGATCCGCAAGGCGGATCCTGGGGTCAGGTTTGCCCCCTCCGGGGCGCTCCCGATCCACATGGCCGGGCAGTCCGGGGATGTCGCGACGGCGAAGATGCTCCTGGCCGCGCGCCCGTCAGACCTCGACGAAGTCTGGCTGCTCAACGGCCACACGCTCCTCCTGCAGGCCGCCTTCTACGGCCATGTGGACCTTGCAAAATTTGCCATCGGGCAGGGGGCGAACCCGGCGGCGACGACGATCCGCGGGCTCACGGCGCTCGATTTTGCGCGCCAGTTCGACAATCGTCCGCTGGTGGAATTCCTGGAGAAATCGGCGCCGGAAAAGGACGTGCAAGCCGCCTATTACCGCGCGCTTCTCGAGCGGATCCGGGTGCCGGTGCCACCCGGAGAGGAGGAGGCGCAGCGGCGCTCGGACGCCGCCGCAGCAGCGATCACCGGAGCGCTCAAGAAGGCTGGGGATGCGCCGGAAACGATCGGCGGGCTGGAGAAGGAGGTTGCGGAGAAGCTTGAGGGGGTTGACGTCAACCGCCTGGCCGGCGACCTCCGCCAGCCGCTGCTGGTGGTGGACGTGACCGGCAACAACCCGGGCGCGCACCCGGAAGCTTCCGGCGATCTGAGGCTGCGGATCGCCCGGATGCTGCTCGATCGCGGCGCGAGCCCGCTGGCAAAGGAGAGCCACCCGATGGGCGCCCATGCGATCATCCGCGCATCGGTCTTCGGGCATCTTGACATCCTCAAGCTCATGGGGTCGCGGATCACGGCCGCCGAGCTCGCGGGAGGGCTGAACGAGATCCCGGTCGTCAACGGCCTGACCGCCCTGCACGATGCGGTCCTCCGCTCAGGCACTGCGGCCGAAAGCCAGCTCCCCCGCTACCTGGCACAAATCCGCTGGGAGACGGGCAGCGGAGCGCGCAGCGACATCGAAGACTTCTCCGGGCGCACCCAGCACCAATACGCGGAGAGCATCGCGGATCCCGCCCGCAAGCAGGCCGTGCTCGATGCGCTGGATTCCGCGCTCCCCGTGCCGCAGTGGAACCACGCCGCAATAGCCGTCTCCGCGCTCGAGCCCGCCATCCAGTGGTATTCCGACGTCTTCGGGTTCGTTCCACTCAGCAAGCCGAACGTTCAGACTCCGGAGATCGGAGAGCGCTGGAAAATCCCGACATCGATCTTCGGCGACGGGATCTCCGAGGTCCGCTTTGTGCGGATGCGCGCGCCCGGAGCACCGTTCCAGCAGGCGATCGAGATTTTCGAGGTCCACCCGCCTGCGGCTGCCGAGCCGGAAGGGAAGAGGAGGTCGGGCTACGTGCATGCGTGCATGATCGTCGGAGATGTCGGGACAACGGCCGCGCGGATCGCCGCTCGCGGAGGAAAGATCCTTTCCACCGCCGCCGTCAAAACCAGCGAGGTCGCCTTCTGCCAGGACCCCTACGGAAACATCATCGAGCTGGCATCCGCCCCTTGGTAGGAGGAATGTTCTTGCTCCCGACTGCCGGGCTCAGTCAGTGTCGCGGAATGCCTTTGCCGAATGCGCGCAAGTCACGAGCCTGGATCCTGAGCCTGTCGGCGTCTGGAATTTTCTTTTTCGCGGGCGCGGCAGATCTCGCGCGCGCCGGCGCGCCGGAAGGAGTGGGCGACGGGCACAGATCCTCGATGGACAAGGGGAACAGCTTTCGGGGAGTTCGCTTTGGATCGTCGCTGGAGGAGATCAAAAAATCCTGGGAGCTGGAGGCGCTTCCCGACGATGCCGCACCGGGAGACCCGCTGAAGCTCTTCATCCGCAATGACGAGGTAAAATCCCTCGGGACCATCGCGCTCCAGGAGGTCGTCTACTACTTTTTTGAAGGAAAATTTTATGCCGTGGGGATCTGCACTCCGGACAGCCGGCAGACAGGAACCCTCCGCCAGGCTCTCGAAATCGCTTACGGCCGCAGCCCGCACGTCAGCCCAGCAGGAGATTCATTCGTCTGGGAGGGGGAAAATGTGAGCGCGCAATTGAACGTTGCCCCCGGTACCGGAGAGGGGCGCGCCCTGCTTTTCAACAACGACCTGCAATCCGCATACGAAAAGTTCTTCTTGCAGGCGGCTGGAAGCGCGGCGGCCGAGCTTTAACCCGGATCCACACCGGTGGGATTATTCGCAGAGAAATGTTCCCGCGCACGCCGGACAGGTGATTTTTCCAGCAGCCAGAGAATCCTGCGCGAGCATCGTGCCGCAAAGCGGGCAGGCAATAGACGGGGCTGGAGGGGGATTTTCTTCGGCAGTCGGTTCCGCCGCAGGCTCGGCTGGCACGGGCTCGGCTGGCACGGGCTCGGCTGGCACGGGCTCGGCTGGCACGGGCTCGGCTGGCACGGGATCGGCTGGCACAGGATCGGCTGGCACAGGATCGGCTGGCACAGGATCGGCTGAAGAGGGAGCAGGGGGCACGGCAAGCGTGGGACTTTTTTCCTGGAGCTGGGCGATCCTAGAATCAAGGCGCGCGCATTTTCTCCGGAGGAGGAGCCAGCCGATCGAGGCAAGCATCGCCCAGCCGGCCAAGGCTGCCAGAAGGAATTTTGCGGGCAGGCCCGGCCCGAAGGGGCATTGCTCCTGGACGGCGGCGGGCGGTGCGGTGGCCTGGGGAGGCTCGGCTTGGGGCGGTTCAGCCTGAGGCAGTTCAGCCTGGGGCGGCTCGTCCCGCACGGGCTCTGGAGGGGGGCTCCAGTTAGTATCTTTCAATGCCACCCACCCCGAAAATGGTCCGGAACGGACGCTCAGCCAGTCGCCTGCCGTCTCGCAAGTTTCAAGAGGGGTGTCGGCCGGAATCTCGATGCTGGCTACGCCCATGGGGGTCCGGGTGGTGAGGACGACCGGAGCCCGAGCCCGCAAAGGCTCCGCGTTCACAGAAAGCGCAGTCAATAGGGATCCCAAGAGAAGAGCTGCGCCAGCCCGCAGGGATGAGCTGGCTGGGGGCGTCCTGAGGTTCACGGTTCTGACGGTCACTTGGAGCAGAAGGTTGGAAAAGCGCATATTTGACGATTAAAGGCTGGAAAACAAGCGTTCGTATGGCAACTAATCATCCCGTGACGAAATCAGGTCCATACGGGGCGGGCGCATGCTCCCGCCGGGGCTTCCTTTTTGCCTTGGGGGTGCTGGCCTTGGGAGGGGGAGTCTCGCGAGCGAGCGCTTCCGGCCGCTGGTCCCCATCGGTTTTAATCATTGGTGACTCCATGGCGCTTTGTGGGTTTGGCGAGCGGCTCGACGCGGATTTCCGGGAGGCCGGGGCAAAAGATGTTTTCACGTATATGGCCTGCGGGACCCAGCCCTTATCGTGGACGGACCTCAAAGCGTATGCCGGAGCAAAGTCCCGGTGCGGGTTCTGGAAAATCGAATCTCAAAAGGGCGGGGGGCCTCCGGCTTCGTTTCAGGACACCTACGGAATGACGCGTGGCCACCGGCCGGCGGCGCACGATGTCCCCAAGATCGAAAACCTTCTTTCCGCCACGCGCCCGGACATCCTGATCGTCCAGCTGGGGAACAACCTCTTCGATTTGCTGAAAGGAAAAAAGAAGTCGTGGCAGGGATCCGAGCTGCACCCGTATATCGCTCCCTTTTTGGCGAAGGCGTCCGCGCCGCCGGTCAAGCGGATTTACTGGGTGGCCCCCCCGACATGCGGGAGAATTCCGGCGGAGGCGCAGGACATCCTGGTCGAGCGGCTTCGGGACATCGGAGGCGCCTCGATGCGGGTCATCGACAGCAGGACGCTGATCACCTACCCCTACCGCGGGCTGCAGCCCGACAAGCAGCACTTCTTCGGGGCAGACATGCGCGAGTGGGCAGACAAGGTTTTCGCTTTTATCCAGGGCGATGTGGCGAAATCCCCCCTCGGGGCCATCCCCCTGCCCGCCTCGGTGACCGTTGCGGCGGCCGCCCCGGACACCGAGGAGGAGCCCAAGCCCGCGCTTTATGCCGAATGCACGCTCGAAAGCATGACGCTTCCGTTCACAAACAAGGAAATCGCACCATATAACGAATCCCTGGTCGCCTTTGTTTACCGGATCCGCCGCATCGTCCAAGGCACATGCAAGGGGACGCATGTGGCAGTTCTCCGCGCCGCCCATATCGGCGGACGGCGCCAGCCGATGAACGAGTTTTTTCTGAATCAGACCCGCACGCTGCGCCTCATTCCTCTCGAGGAAACCCCGTGGGCAACGCTGAAGTCGAAAGATGATTTGCGGTTCGTCGATCTCGAGCGGTTTATCACGGAAGAAGACCATGTGAAGCTTCGCAAGGAAACGTGAGAGCAATTTTCCTTGCCGCGTGCGTCCTGCTGATGCCGGCTCCGGCGAGGGCGCAAGAACCCTTGCCGGCCACGCCGGAGACCTCAGCGGCAGGAAAAAAGATCCCTTCCGCGCGCGGGCCGGCCCCCGTGAAGGTGATGCTGATTGGGGATTCCCTGAGCTTCGGGACGTTCGGCGAGAAGCTGGAGGGGTTTTTGCGCGGGAGGTATGGCAGCGGAAAAATCTGCGTGTTTGCCTCGTGCGGGTCCTCTCCTGAGCACTGGGTCACCGGCGGCCCGGAGTTTCTAACCCCGTGCGGCTACCGCGAAGCGACGCCGAAGGGCTCGCGGAAGGAGGACTTTTCCGGCGGGCGGCCGCCGCAGCTGGTGAGGACTCCAAAGCTCTCTGAGCTCCTCGCCTGCTACAGCCCGGAAATTGTCATCGTCCAGCTGGGAACCAACTGGATGGACCGGCTGGGCGGCGGCGGCGATGCCGCAAGCTACAAGCAGATCATCCGGCGGTTCATCCGGGAGCTGCGCGCCCAGCCGAACCCACCGCCCCGGATCGTCTGGGTCTTGCCGCCGGACTCCTCAAAATTTCCCGTGCAGGTTAAGGATGCCGTGGACATTTGGATCAACGAGTGCGCGAAGGAGATGGGGTTCCAGACGATTTTTTCGCGTCGGATCACTGGGAAATACGCGCCCGGGAAATCGGGCAGCGACGGCGTCCACTACAACGATGCCGAGGCTGCGCGCTGGGCGAACATCGTGATCTGGATGCTTTACGCCTACGGGCCGGATTGAGCGGGGGTCTTCACGACCGGCACCTTCGACCATCCCTGCCCCTCGGTGAACTCGCGCGAAGAGAAGCACCAGACGACGAGCCGGCGCCCGGTGAGGTTGTCTTTCCGGCGGGCGAGATTTCTCCGGGCGGGGGTCGCCCCCGAGCCCCTCACGGCCACGACGTCCACAGGAAATCCGAGCTCGAGGGCCAGCAGGTCGGGAAGCCCGGCCCCTTCCGCGTGCATATCTCCGCCGGCATGGAAAATGAGGTTGTGGCTGTCTCCCAGAAGGATCAGCGGGCTTTCTTTTGACGGGGGGATCGGCTGTTTGGAGCCTGCCGGACGGACGAAGCGCGCCGGAAAGGTCTCGGGCGCCGCCCCTGGCGGGGCCAGGTCGCCGGTGATTGTCAGCGGAAGAACCTCCGATTCCATCGGGATTTTCGGGCGGCCCTTCACCCAGGGAAGATCCCTGATCCGCCCGGCAATTTCTTTGGCCGCGAGCTCGATCCCCTCCGGCGACCAATGGCTGTCCTGCCGGCAATACACGTTCCCCTTCGAAGCGAGAAACGTGTCGGTCAGGTCGAGAACCTTGACGCCATGGGATTCCAGAACCTTGTAAAACTCCCGATCCATCCCGCCGGTTTGCGGAGGCCAGGGGAGCTTGTCCGGGCAGATCACGGACTTGGCAGGCACCGGGACGAGAAGCAGGTCCACTCCCGCCCGGTCGAGCTGCTCTTTGAAATCGAGGATCGCCGGAAGCGGGTCGCCAGGGACAGCCGCCACTCCGTCGCCCCAGAATTTCGGCGCGATCAGGTGGCGGAGCTCTTTCTCCAGAAAATACCATCCATCCAAGCCAGGAACGCTCAGGGAATTCCCGGCGCCGGCCAGCGCTCCGGCAATCGTTTGCTGCGGCGGGGCGGGAGTCGGGGCGCCAGGAACGGCCCCCTTGGCAGGGCATCCGGCAGAGAGGAGCCACACCGCCCAAGCGGCTGCCGGCGGGAGGAGGAGGCCGGCCGGCCAGCGCGCGCGGCCGGGAGTAAAGAAAGCCGAAGCAAGCTTCGGGGTATCAGACCCACAGGGAATCAAAGAATGCAGAGCGGGAGGCATAGGAAACCTCCACGATCAAAGCAGACTGTATCGGGATTGTCTTGCGGGAAAAAAGCGGCTAAACGGCAATGCAGGCAAGCCGGTTGGGAACAATAGGCTGCGCGGGAACAACCATGGTATTCAGCTCGCATCTCTTCCTGTTTTATTTTCTGCCGCTCGCGCTGGCGTGCTACTACGCGCTCTATCGGGCGCCGCAGCGATGGAGGAACATCGTGCTGATCCTCACCGGCTACGCCTTCTATGGCTGGGCGGAGCCGGCCTTCATGCTGCTCATGTTCCTCACGACCTTTGTGGACTGGATCGTGAGCCTGGCGGTCGCTCACGACGACTGGCGGCTCTGGCGGGTATGGCGCGCGCCGGTCGGAAAGCTCGAGCACGGCGGGGCGCGCTCGAGCACGCAGAAGGCGGCGATCGCCTCCTCGATTGTCCTCAACCTCTCGGTGCTCGGCTTTTTCAAATACTTCAACTTCGGGATCGATAGCTACAATGCGCTCGCCAGGGCCTTGGGCGTCGAAAGCTGGCAGTGGAACACGCTCTTCGAAGTCATCCTTCCCCTCGGGATCAGCTTCTACACGTTCCAGGCGATGAGCTACACGATCGACGTCTATCGCGGCGAGGCCCGAGCGATGCGCAGCCTCGCCGACTTCTCCTGCTTCGTCTCGATGTTCCCTCACCTCGTGGCAGGCCCGATATTGAAATTTTCGTTTTTGTCCGACCAGATTGAATCCCGGTCGCTGACCTCCGAGAAATGCGCGCGTGGGGTTGCGTTTCTGGCGCTCGGGTTTTCAAAGAAGATCCTGCTGGCGAACCCGTGCGGAAAGGTCGCCGACCTGACATTTCTTGCAGGATCCCCCGGGGTATTCGACGCCTGGTATGGAGCGGTCGCCTACGCGTTCCAGATCTATTTCGATTTCAGCGCCTACTCGGATATGGCGATCGGGCTCGGGCTGATGCTCGGGTTTGTCTTTGCAAAAAACTTCGACTCCCCGTACCGGGCGCGGTCGGTGACCGACTTCTGGCGCCGCTGGCACATCTCGCTCTCGTGCTGGCTCCGCGACTACCTCTACGTCCCGCTCGGCGGAAACCGGCGCGGCACCGCGCGCACGTATATCAACCTCATCCTGGTCATGCTCATCGGCGGGCTCTGGCACGGGGCCTCGTGGAACTATGTGATCTGGGGGGGGATCCACGGCACGATGCTGGCGGCGGAGCGCTGGCACGGGGCCAGCGGGCTGGCCAGCCGGCTTCCTCATCCTCTGCGGGTCGGGCTCACGTTTCTTGTCATCGTCGTCGCCTGGGTGTTTTTTCGCGCCAAAGATCTTCCGTCTGCCCTGGCCTACTGCCAGAGCCTCGCCGGACTTGAAAACCCTTCGGCCGGAGCCGCCCTGCTGGCCGGCGTGATTTTTCAGCCGTATTACCTCGGGAGCTTCCTGCTGGCGGGCGCCGTGGTCTGGACCGCCCCGCAAACATGGGATTGGACGCGCTCCCTCACGCTCGGCAAGGCCGCCGTTTTGCTCGGGCTGTTCTGGATTGCGATCGTCGTGATGACCACCCAATCCTACAACCCGTTCATCTATTTCATTTTCTAGCCCCACGATGCCCCCGAAAATTGATTTTCGTCGCGAGGTGGCGGCCGAGCAGGAGATCGGCCGGACGCTGGTGCGTGCGCCTGTCCGCCGCCTCCTCGTGGCGGCGTTCGTCCTCACGATCTTCGGGGTTCCTGCGATCCAATACTTTTCCGATGCCGGCTCGGCGGAATTTCGCGGGCGGTCGTGGCGGCCGCATGCGGCCGAGATCCTGCGCGCGTTTCCGAATGCCTGGCACGCAGCCGCCCGCGAAGGCGGGATTCGCGATCGCCTGGCCGCAGCCAATGCCTCGCTCAAGAAAGATTTTAAAGCCTTCGAGGCCACGCTCGAGGAGGAATCGTTTCTTTCGCGGCACGCGCTGCCTCGCGTGCAGCAATTTTCCGCCCGCTTTCTCGGCCTTGGCAACGAGAAGGTTTATCTTGGGCAGGACGGATGGCTTTTCTACCGGCCCGACGTCGATTACCTATTTGGCCCCGGCTTTCTTGACCCTTCCGTGCTGCGGATGCAGCGCAAGGATCGAGGGGTCCAGCCGGACCCTCGGCCTGCGATTCTCCGGCTTCACGAGGACTTGGCGGCGCGGGGGATCCGCCTCCTCGTCGTGCCCATCCCAGTCAAGCCGCAGATCGAGGGGGAGCACCTTTCCGCCCGCTGCTCCGCGAACCCGCTGCAAAACCCCTCCTTCCCCGGATTTCTCGAGGGCCTTCGCAAGGCCGGGGTTGAGACGCTTGACCTCACCTCCGCGCTCGCTGCGGACAAGCCCGCCGCCCCTCCATTTCTCAAGACCGATACCCACTGGACCCCGATCGCCATGGAGCGCTCGGCGGAGCTGATTGCCGGAAAGATCCGCGAAGGCTGGGCGGATCCGCGCACCATGGCGTTCACCCGGGCTGCCTCCCAAGACATCGCCAACACCGGCGACCTGGCGGCGATGCTCCGCCTTTCCCCAACGTCATCGCTTTTTCCGCGCGAGTCCGTTCGGATCCGCCCGGTGAGGGATGCCGCAGGAACCCCCTGGCGGCCGGATCCGGCAGCGGAGATCCTTCTTCTCGGCGACAGCTTCACCAATATCTACTCCACCCCGGACCTCTGCTGGGGCACGGGAGCCGGGCTGGCGGAACAGCTCAGCCTCGCGCTCCAGCAGCCGGTTGACCGGATCGCCATCAACTCCGGAGGCGCCTCGACCGCACGCCAGACCCTCGCCCGTTCGCCGGAGCGCTTGGCTGGAAAGCGCATCGTCGTTTATGAGTTCGCGACGAGAGAGCTTTCCTCGGGGAACTGGGAAGTTCTGCCTTTGGCGGAACCCGCCGCCAATCCTCGCGGCCCAGCCACATCATCCTCAACAGTCACCGGAGTGATCCGGGAAATTTCCCGCGCCCCGCAGCCCGGAACCGTCCCTTACAAGGATCTCGTCGTCAGCATTCATCTCGCAGAGATATCAAGCTTTCCGTCTCCGGAAATCCTCGTCTTCCTGCCGGGAATGAAAAATCACGCTCTCACATCTGCCAATAAGCTCAAACCCGGCGATAGGGTTTCCCTCCGCATCGTCCCCTGGAGATCCGTCGAAGAGAAATATGGCGCGCTCAACCGCATCGAGCTCTCCGGTCCCGGCGCCGACATCGGCGAGATCTACTGGTCGGACGACGTCCCGGCACCGGAAAAATAAAGAAAGCCGAAGCAAGCTTCGGGGTATCAGACCCAAAGGGAATGAACCTGCCAAGCGCAGGGTGCCCGCAGATTTCTTGCTGAACGAAGCAACTCATCGCCGCGTTGATCGCATCGCAAACATTTTTCTTTGAGCCGCCGAAGCATCGGGCATTGATTGCACCGGGGACGGGCCTGTGGTACGGTAAATGAAAACCTCACTATGAACAACTGGACCATCGGCAAAAAACTCGCCGCCTCATTCCTGGCGGTTGCGGCCATCACGTTGGCACTGGGGATCGGCGGCTACTACGGTGCGCTGAAGAGCAATGCGGCCATCAACGAAATCGGCAATGTCCGCCTGCCCAGCGTGCAGAGCCTCCTGATCATCAGCGAGAACGCCGAGCTCATCAAGGCGGCCCAGCGCACGCTGCTGATCCCGAACCTGCCGCCAGACGTCAGCCAGCGGCAGATCGCGACGATCGGAAAGGCCAGGTCGGACTACGAAGCGGCCTGGAAGATTTATGCGGCCCTGCCCCAGGGCATCGAGGAGGCCGCAACATGGAAGGAATTCATCGCGGCCTGGCAAAATTGGCGGAGCGACAACAACGAGTTCTTTAAGATGAACGCGGAGCTCGAGGCCATGGGGATCTCCGATCCGACAGCTCTCGCGCGGGATCTTTTCGAGGTGCGCGGGACGCTCTGGAAGACGCTTTCTTCGCTGTCAAAACAGGTCAAAGAAAATGCGGTGCTGGCGGATACCGACGTGGTGAACACCTTGCTCGTGGATTCGCCGAATGACTGGACCAGCAAGATCACCACTTCCAATCCGCAGATTCAGAAAGCGATCCAGGAGATTCAGCCTTTGAATGCCGCGCTGCTCGCAAGCGTGCGCAAGGTGCGGGAAACCCATGCTCTGGGAGGGCAGGCTGCAGCCAGGGAGATGCTCGACAAGGATGCGGTGCCCAAGGCCATGAAAATCATCGAGCTGATGCGGCCGATACGGGCCGAGATCGGCAAGGTCAGCGCGTTGCGCGAGAAATTGGACCGCCAATTGATGACGGTCTGCCGTGCGAGCCAGAACAAAGCCATCGCCCTGCTCGACAAGCTCGTCGAAATCAATGCGACGATGGCCGCCGACTCCACCAAGGGAGCCATTTCCCAAGCGACGGCACTCGAGTTCCTGAGCGCGGTCGGCATGGTTGCCGGCGTCGCGCTCGCCTTGGCACTGGGCTTCTTCATCACCCGCAGCCTCGTGAAAATCCTGACCCTGACAGCCGAGTCCCTCTCGGAAGGCTCCGACCAGGTCGCCTCGGCATCCGGGCAGATCTCGTCGGCGAGCCAGTCGCTGGCCGAGGGCGCGAGCGAGCAGGCGGCCTCGCTGGAGGAAACCAGCGCGTCGCTGGAGGAGATCGCGAGCATGACGAAGCGGAACGCGGAGAACGCCCTGAGCGCAAAGGACCTCTCGAGCGATACCCGCCAGGCCGCCGAGACCGGCTCGGCCAACATGCAGGAGATGAACCACGCGATGGCGGACATCCAGTCGGCGAGCAGCAACATTTCCAAGATCATCAAGACGATTGACGAGA
>Ga0194058_10000988_pt1 | contig 14224 bp, 6 predicted proteins | sample SepL4417m_MetaG_FD_155490 | JGI IMG/M metagenome (GOLD analysis project Ga0194058, IMG submission 155490) | Anoxic zone freshwater microbial communities from boreal shield lake in IISD Experimental Lakes Area, Ontario, Canada - Sep2016-L442-17m | ecosystem: Environmental > Aquatic > Freshwater >... | reverse complement strand
CGACAAAACTCAGGTTTTTTATCTGGTTCAGAATGATCATATCACTCACCGGGTGCTTCATGTGCAACTGGTCTCCAAAATTGCACGAACCATCGGCCGATTTATAGGTCTGAATGAAGACCTGATCGAAGCCATCTCCCTGGGTCACGACATCGGCCATACGCCTTTTGGGCACGATGGCGAAACATTTTTATCTGAAATTTGCCGAGCAAACGGAGTCGGTTCTTTTCTTCACAATCTTCAAAGTGTCCAGTTTCTGGATCGTGTTGAACGCAAGGGGAAGGGATGGAATCTTTGCCTTCAGACATTGGACGGTATTCTCTGCCATGATGGTGAAATTCATAATCAGCGGCTTGAGCCCTTGCGCGCCAAGACTTTTGAAACTCTTGAAAGTGAAATGGCTGCAAAACAAAATAATCCGGCCATTGGGCTGACACCCATGACACTTGAAGGGTGTGTGGTTCGCATGGCGGATACCGTCAGTTACATCGGCAGGGACATTGAAGACGCCATTCGCCTGAACATGATTCGGCGATCCGATCTTCCCCTCCAAAGCGTCAAGGTTCTGGGAAGCACCAATGGAACCATTGTCTATCGTCTGGTCATGGATATCATTCAAAACAGCTTTCAAAACACCTACACAGCCTTCAGCCCCGAAGTTTCAGGCGCCCTTGAATCTTTAAAAGCTTTCAATCTCGAGCGCATCTATATGAGTCCTAAAATAAAAAACCATACTGTTGTTATTCGGAATCTGTTTCACCTGTTGTTTGAGCGGTATCTTCTTGATATTGAAAAAGAAAATCAAAACTCGGTTATTTTTTCAGGGTTCCTGAAGGATATGTCAGATGGCTATCTTAGCTGCCACCGTCCGGCTGAAATCGTGCGGGATTTTATTGCAGGAATGACGGACCGATACTTTCTGGCCCAGTGCCCGGAAAATCTTAGGCCATCACCGCGACCTTTTTAGCTTTGACGGCAATAAATGCGGCAATGTCATTTTTAACAAAAACAGTAAAGACGAAAGAATACTTGCGATTGAGAGACATGCGGCTGGTTATTCATATATACTGTCAACGGTCATAATCTGAACCTTTGAACCCCCACCCCAAACCTCCCCCGCTGGGGAAGGGAGCTAATGGAAAGTACAAATATTATGCCCGTTTGCAGTATAAACGGAGTTTTCTTTTACCTTGAATCGGCAGTAATTATTGATAACACTGGAAGTAACTGATTGAATAGGCAATAAATTATTGACTGATAAAATGAAGGAGAATGATGTGACTAATAAATTATTGAAAATTAGTTTCACAATCGTAGCATTTGTTTTGGTATTATCACTCTCTATCCCGGCGGTATTCGCTGAGTATTTGGGGCCGGCTCCTTTGGAACCGCAGCTTTCCAGCGATGGTAATACGTTATACAACGCCACTCCAGCGGTAGTACTGAGGGTTGATCCCAATCCCCCTCCCGAGCAGGAGCGCATACCAGCGCGATTTGATATGCTCACTCTACCAGAAACGGCTACCACAACTTTTTCCATAACCTATGTACCCAGTGGCGGAAAGGACCTTTTGGGCGAAACTTGCGCCACTTTCCCGGAGGAAGCAAAAGCCGCTTTTAATGCCGCCGGGGCCTTATGGGGCAGCCTTCTGCAGTCTTCTGTGCCGATAACCATTAACGCCTGCTGGGCGAATTTAGGTTCAAGCAGCATTTTAGGATATTCCGGCGGAGGCGATGATTATAAAGACTTCCCTGGCGCCCCTCTCACAAATACCTGGTATTCGGAATCGTTGGCGAATGCTTTGCATGGCTCAGATCTCGGCCCTGATAAATTTGACATGCACATTACCTACAACAGCAATTTTTCCTGGTATTACGGAACGGATGGTTTAACGCCCAGGGATAAAGTTGACTTAATGTCGGTTGTTCTACATGAAATAGCGCACGGTCTCAACTTTGCTGGCTGGATGTCATATTCGGGAGGCAAAGGCAGTTGGGGTTATGGCTCTGGTTATCCTGGTATTTACGACACTTTCATGAAAGATGGTGCAGGCAATCTGCTTATCGATACAGGCATCTATGCTAATCCATCCACAGCGCTGGGCGGCGCTTTGACCTCCAATAACATCTGGTTTCATGGGACCAAAGCAATGGCGGCCAATGGCGGTCAGCGAGTAAAAATGTATGCTCCTTCCACATGGAGTTCCGGATCCAGTTATTCACATTTGGACTACGATACTTTTAAGGGCGGGGAAAACAGGCTGATGGTCTATGCAATGTCATCAGGAGTATCTACTCATGATCCAGGCCCTGTTACAATTGGGATTTTCCAGGACATGGGATGGCCTAATGTGGCGCCAACACCTACACCTACACCTACACCTACACCTACACCTACACCAACACCAACACCAACCATAATTGGCTCAAATTCAATTGATGCGATTGATGTGGTCAAGATTACAGATATGTCGGGTTCGCTTCCTGTTAGAGGTGGTTTTATCGCTATCAGAGCATGGGATAAAAACGGAAATGAGATTCCAGCGACTGGATATGCCTCACTATTACCCATTTACAATTATGGAACGACCAGCATTCTGGGTGCGGATATCGAGCACAAATTTTCTGCTGGCGCGCCTGCAGCCTATACCTTTTCAGTTGAATCACCGAAAATGTTTATCACTAATGTCAATAACAGCATTGATGGCGCAGTTAAGGTACCCATCATTTATTCAAACGGGCTAATTAATTTTGTCTCAAACTCCATTGGCTCCCGTAATACCATCAGAGTGACAGATATGTCGGGTACCATCGCCAGCGATGGCATTGCGATTACAGTTACGGCATGGGATGCAACCGGTAAGCCAATTCCTGAATCCAAGTTTGCTGAAACCTTGAAACTTTACAGTCATGGCACAACCCCCATTACAGGGGAAACCCTTCCTGCCCGTTTTCCGTCGGGTACGCCAATGACTTATGAGTTTACCATTGCCTCACCGAAACTGGTTATTTCGAATGTAAAAAACAGCAGTGATGGAACGCTGAATATTCCAACCGTTTATTCTATTGGTGTCAGCGATTTTGTAGCAAACACTATCGGTTCCCGAAATACCATCTCTATTTCCGATTTTTCTGGCATATTGGATGTAGCCGGAGCTGCTATCAATGTCAGGGCATGGGATGTTTCAGGAACGGAAATTATCGAGTCTATATCTGTCAGTCCTTATAAAATTCATAGTTATGAAACGGTAAAGATCAATGGTGAAGAGCTGGCCAGTCGGTTCTCTGCAGGTACACCCATGACATATCAGTTTGTCGTCGATTCATCAAAGGTCGTTATCACCAATGTCAAGAGCAGCTCGGACGGTAGCATCAATATCCCTACGGTTTACACATGCAGCGGAATAACCAACTATGCGACCAACTATATTAGTGATCTGAATTCCATTAGAATTACGGACATGTCCGGCAGCATTCCATCTGATGGGGCAAGTATAACCATCACGGCCAGGGATGTGAGCGGAATTACGATTCCCGAATCCGGAAGCGCCACAGCGTTGAAACTCAATAGTCACGGTACAACCACCATCGAAGGAAGTGACCTTAGGAATCGTTTCCTAGGTGGTACTCCAGTCACCTACGAATTTTCCATTGCTTCATCAAGTATGGTCATCACCAATCTCACAAAAAGTTTGGATGGAACGATTAATATCCCGGTGGTATTCACGATTGGGCCCTATGGAGGGATATAATCACTTGTTTGTTGAATAGAAAATATTACGAATGATAACCGTTGGACTTTGGATAAATTATAAAATTTCTCTATTAAATCATGTAACTATGAAAAATTGCCGATTATGGCTAAGCAAAGGATTTAATAAGATTTCTGACTTTTTGTCCAAAGTCCAATAACTGAAGTGGGATGCGGGTAAACAGAGAATAGAGTTGGTTTTGCTCTTATCGTATTTTAACAATGAAGACATCAGAAAAAGGAGAATGGCATGACAAAAAAATGGGTAAGTGCTTGCGGTTTTATTGTTTTGATGCTTACAGCGGTTGCCTTTGCCACGCCGATTTCAGTTGGAGATGTTGGCGATTGGGTGCAAAATTCGGAAAACGATATTCCTTCTCATTTTTATCAAAAATTCGCCTTGACCCTGAATACGATATACTGGGGAGATTTTCATTCTCATACCAACTATTCCAAAGATGCTGCGGATTGCACAGCGGAAAACCCTTCCGGCGCTCTTGAATTCGCGCGGGCTGAGGACAAGGCAGACCTGGATTTTGCAGCCTTGAACGACCATGCAGAGTTTGAGAATATGGCTGCCCTTCCCAGTCAGGATGCTGATCTCTGGCAGAGCAGCCTTCGTATCAGCGCGCAATACAATAACGAGGATGCTTCTGCTGGAAAAGTGTTCATTGTCTTTCCTGGTTGGGAATATACCAACACCAAGGGGGTGCCTAATTGCACAGGAAGTACCGGGTATGGGCATAAAAATGTTGTATTCAAAAGCTTGACAGAAGTTTCTGCTTTTCGCATCGGGGCATGCTCCATGCCTCCGGGCCGACAAGCTGTCAATGCTATGGAACTATGGAACTATTTATTTGATTTCAGACCATCGCCCGGCCTTGAGCCCAAGGCTTTTACTCTTATTCATACACCGGCGCATCTGGGACCGGAACAGGGCGCAACCGCAACCAATCATATCACCGACTGGAATGTAATGGATTCTGATTTTACCAAGCACGCGGAAATCATATCCAAATGGGGCAATTCAGAAGGGACACAGCCTGTATCCGCCAACTGCCCCCAGGAGGATGTCCCAATTGAAAACGTGGATGCGGAAATCCTGGTTGCAAATACTTTGCGCAACGTCCTTTACCAAAAATGGATAACTGAAGGCAATCCTTTGTATTTGCTATCTTTTATAGGAGGCACTGATAATCACAGGGGGCATCCTGGAAGCTGGCTCGAAGATTACTGCGACCCAGGCATGCATTATCTCGGAGGATTGACAGGAATAGCCACCCCCACTTTGACCCGGGACAGTTTGTGGTCTTCATTGTCATCCAGGCACACTCAGGCGAGTTCCACTGGAACAAAAATCCCCCTGCTTTTGTCAGTGGAGGCTGCCGGACAGAATCTGCTCATGGGTGACTTCCTGTCCTTCAACGGTGGGTCAGTTCGAGTCAGAGCCTTGGCCAGCACCAATGTGGAGCGGATTGATATCATTATTGACGGGTGTCTTATAGCAAATGCGGCAGGCAGCCAGATAGACCGCACCTTTGATTTGGCTCCCGGCAGACACTTTATATATGCCAGAGCCAGACTGCAGGGACAGGACAGAATTTATCAGGCATGGACGAGCCCCGTCTATTTGGGCAACCCTATTCATTTAATTGGTTCAAATTCAATTGACTCGATAGATGTGGTCAAGATTACGGATATGTCGGGTTCGCTTCCTGATGTTGGCGGCGCTGTCAGCGTCAGGGCTTGGGATAAAGACGGAAAGCAGCTCACAGAGGTGGGGTCTGCCTTGCCATTACCCATTATCAATCATGGTACGACAATCATTCCGGGTGCGGATATCAAAGATAGATTCCCTGACGGCGCTCCGGCGGCATATAGCTTTTCAGTCGAGTCATCGAAGATGTTCATCACCAATGTCAATAACAGCAATGATGGCGATGTTAAGGTACCCATCATTTATTCAAACGGGCTGAGTAGCTTCGTCTCTAACTCCATTGGTTCCAGAAACACCATTAAAATAACAGATATGTCCGGCGCCATCGCCAGCAGTGGCGCTGCAATAACCGTTACGGCCTGGGATGCATCAGGTAAGGCAATTCCGGAATCCACATCTGCGGAAACCTTGAAACTTTACAGTCATGGCACAACTACCATTGCCGGGTCACCCATTTCCGCCCGTTTTCCATCTGGTACGCCAATGACTTATGAGTTTAGTATCGGTTCGCCAAAGCTAATTATTTCGAATGTGAAAAACAGCAGTGATGGAACGCTGAACATTCCAACCGTTTATCCGATTGGGGTAAGCAATTTTGTAGCAAACTCCATAGGTTTGCGAAATTCCATCTATATTTCTGATTTTTCGGGTACATTGGATATAGGCGGAGCTGCTATCAGCATTAAGGCATGGGATGTTTCGGGAACGGAAATACCCGAGTCCAAATCTATCGGTTCTTATAAAATTTTCAATTACAAAACGGTAAAAATCACTGGTACAGAGCTGGCCAGTCGGTTCTCTTCCGGTTCACCCATGACTTATGAGTTTACCGTCGGGTCATCAAAGGTCTTGATTACCAATGTCAAGAGCAGCTCGGACGGTGTTATCAATATCCCAACAGTTTACACCAGTGGGATAACCAACTATACGACCAACTATGTCAGTGATCTGAATACCATTCAAATTACGGATATGTCCGGCGCCATCCCATCCGGTGGGACAAGTATAACCATTACCGCCAGGAATATGGACGGAAATGTGATTTCCGAATCCGTAGGCGCCGCAGCGCTGAAACTCAATAATCATGGTACAACCACCATCAAAGGGGGCGACCTTCGAAATCGTTTCCCGGGTGGTACCCCTGCTACATACGAATTTTCCATTGATTCGTCAAGTGCGGTTGTCACCAATCTGACGAATAGTTCAGATGGAACGATCAATATCCCGACAGTATTCACCATTGGACAATATGGAGGAATATAGGGTGACATAAACGTATCATTCCTAAATTTCATCGAACAATCTAAAATACTAAATTGCTAACATCAAAAAAGGAAAATAGCATGAAAATATCATTCATAAGTGCTTTCTGCTTCATTATTCTGATGTTTACATTGGTTGCATGGGCCGCGTCAGTTCCGGATACCGGGCAGACGAGAGGCTCAACAACCGCAAAAACCACTGCGGAAGACAATGTTCAACCGAAACCGCAGACGATGGAAGGTAGTGTTTCCATGCGTGTCTTGTGGACAGTCTCCGAATATAAAATAGGCGCAAATGCGTTGTGGGGGAATGAAGAAGCACACAATATGCTTTTTAAGCCATTGGACATAACTGCAACAACGATTACCTTTGATGGCAATAAATGCAGCAATGTCATTTTTAAAAAAGAAACAGTAAAGACGAAAGAATACCTGGATAATTTCTTTCACGCTACATCTCAATTGCTTAATATTGCGGATGAAACTGTTGAGGTGATTAAGACCGATTGCAACCTGCCTGGATTTGCAGAATACTTGCGATTGAGAGACAGGCGGTTGGTTATTCATGTAAACGGGGTTTTCTTTTACTTTGAACCGGCTGTAAATTATTGATAACTCATGAAATCATTGATATAAAGTCGGAAATCGGAAAAAATATCTGACCTCTGACCACCTACAATGATAGAGACCCACTTGTATTTACCCAGGCCGGAAAAACCGGTTTACTCAACAAAAGCCACTCCATGCTAAACTCACCGGTTTCGTATTATTCCAGGCCGCTGGCCGCTCTGTTAGTGGCCCTAATGGTCGGTATTCTGACGGGCTACGGAGCGCCGGACCATTGTTTATGGGTATGGCCCGTAGCTCTGGCCGGAATATCAGGGATCCTTTACGGAATTATTCGTAGCTCACCGATACGGTTTTCGCCGCTTATCCTCTTTGTCGCCGCAGGCTATTTTTCAATTCAGCCGTGGGTAACTTCCCAACTACCTGATCGCCATATTTCACACTTTACCAACTCTATCTTGTTGAACATAACCGGCATCATGGACTCTCCCGCCTGGACTGATAACCAGCGCCAGAAATTTGATTTAACGGTTGAAACCCTGGAAAGCGCTAACAATATCGTTCCGGTTACCGGCAAACTCCGGGTGACCCTTGAGGGGGAGCCACTGGATCTGAACATGGGGGATAGTATCTGCTTTACAGGCAAAATCCACCCGCTCCGCAATTTTCAGAACCCTGGCGGGTTCGACTACCGGCAGTACATGGCATTTAACGGCATTTACGGATCTGTTTTCGTTCAAAGCAGCAAGATCAAACAGACAGCGCCACATCTGGGCGGGTTTTTTCAGTGGATTTACCGCATTCGAAAGACCGTATCCAGAATCATGGACAATATCGGCGAAGCAGATGAACGGGCAGTGTTAAAAGCACTTCTCATAGGGGAACGCAGCGATGTTTCAGACCGGATAATGGAGAATTTCAGCAAAGCCGGAGTCAGTCATTTACTGGCCATCTCCGGACTTCATGTCGGGATTGTTGCAACGACTTCTTTTTTCATGTTTCGATGGATGCTCAGTTGGTTTCCATTCTTACTCTGGCGCGCCTGGACGCGAAAAGGCGCCGCAATTTTATCCATGATCCCGGTTCTGGGATATGGCCTTGTTTCCGGCATGTCGCCTTCGACCCAAAGAGCCGTCATCATGATTGTCATCTTCCTGATAACATTTTTGATTTGTAAAGAGCACGAGTCGTTAAACACCCTGGCCACAGCGGCAATCCTGATTCTGATACTTCACCCACCCTCCCTTTTTGCCATTTCTTTTCAGCTTTCCTTTGCGTCGGTTTTCGCCATCCTCTATTTTCTTCCCAGGTTCTGGCAACCGGACGATGATGCCACAAATATCCGAAAGCGCATCAAGAATTACAGTTACTCGTCCCTATGGATTACCCTGTCTGCGACCCTTGGCGTACAGCCGCTCGTGATGGTTTATTTTAACCAGATATCCCTGATCAGCCCGATTGCCAATTTTATTCTGGTTCCGCTTGTGGGTTTTGGGGTGGTCCCACTGGGACTGGTCTTCGCCTGCATATCGCTGATTTCACCAATCGCTTCCCTGTGGGGACTTGAACTTGCTGCTGCAATTCTGAAAATATCCCTGAACATCACTGATTTTTTTGCAAACCTTCCGTTTTCTGCTGTCAAGACCATAACACCTTCCTTGCTGGAAGTGATTTGCTTTTATACACTGTTATTGACGTTGATCACATTAAAGCAAAAACATGTTTCGGATTCACAGATGTTAAAATCTCTTACACTGCGAAAGAAGGAAGGCTTGTCAACTGGCGTAAAAAACATTTTGATTGTCTTGTCTGTCGCCTCGGCAATCACACTTGGCGTGGATGCGGTTTACTGGGGATATCAACGCTTTTTCCGCTCCGATTTCAGGGTGACAGTCCTGGATGTCGGCCAGGGTACCGCCAGTCTTCTGGAATTTCCCAAGGGCCAGGTTATGCTGATTGATGCCGGTGGTTTTGCGGGTTTTTCTGCGTTTGATATGGGGAAAATGGTTGTGGCGCCGCTGTTGTGGCGGAAAAAAATCAGGTCTGTGGACATTCTGGTACTGTCCCATGCCAACAGCGACCACGTCAATGGAATGACCTACATCGCTGAGCACTTCAATGTAAAAGCCTTATGGGCCAACACAGAGCCGGAAAACAGCTCCGGATATCTGCGATTCATGGATGTCCTTCAGCAATGCAGCCTGCTTCCTGCGGACTTTAAAACCTTTCCCCGACATCATGAAATTAATGGCGTGTCTCTGGATATCGTCAACCCACCACCGGATTTCATGGAGAGGCGGCATAATGAAACCTGGCGGGATATCAACAACAATTCCCTTGTGGTTCAGGCCAGTTTTGGAACTTTCTCCATGCTTTTCCCAGGAGACATCAAAACCGGGGCTGAAAAGGAAATGGTCACCCTGTATGGAGCTCGCCTTCAAAGCCAGGTTCTGATTGCCCCGCACCACGGCAGCAAAACATCGAGTACCCCAGCTTTTATTGATACAATAAGGCCGGATACTGTGATTTTTACAACCGGCTTGAAGAATCGCTTTAATTTCCCACATCCATCAGTTGTAAAGCGTTATCAGGATATGGGCGCAACCCTGCTGAATACCGCAATCCACGGTGCGGTTCAAATCAGCACGGACGGAAATGAGCTGACAATCCAGCCGCTCATGAGATAGCGGAGGGAAAAGGATGTTTTTATTGGAAACTTAATCACCTTACAGTGTCCCATTACCAGCCGCGAGAGAAAAGTTCCTTCACACTCATGGCATTCAAGACAGAGGCGCAGGTTTCCCAGTCGGCATCTTCCACTTTGCTGTATTTCACATCGAATGGATTTCTGGTGGCCGTGGTTTGATCAATGAGCTGAAGGGCGGCTTGTTCGTTATTGAGGGCGACTTGCACCCACACGTCCTCAAGGGTATCCGGGATCTGACCAAAAAGCCCATGAATTGATTCAAGGCGGTCCGCCAACACCTGGTGGACACGATCCTCTACAGAGTCGCGGTAGCGAAGATTTGCGATCCAGATTTCGCTTCGCGCTTGCCCGATGCGTTGGATACGGCCTTTGCGCTGCTCAAGCCGAGTCGGATTCCAGGGAAGGTCAATATTGATAAGCGTGCCGAGACGCTGTAAATTCAGACCCTCCGAGGCGGCATCCGTACCGAGCAATAGTTTGAGGTCGCCGGTGCGGACACGTTCTTTGAGAGCATCCCGTTTGCATCGCTGGAATTTGCCTTCGCGCCAGAAACCGGAGCGAGCACTCCCGGAGTAGAGACCGATGTCCATATTTGTAAATTCAACACGCTTCGCCAGTTCGTCTCCGACCCAACGAACGGTGTCGTAATACTGCGAAAAGAGGATACAGCCCAGATCGAGCCAACTGCATTCAACACCCAAATGGGCGCCAAGAAGATATCTGCTCAGCGCTTCGAGCTTTGGATCGCTATTGCCTCCTTGCCGGAGCAGTTGAAGGCAGCGACGTAGTGATGCTATTTCCACAGCGGTGAAGTTCTTAAAATCGCTGACTCCCTGTGGCGGCCGCCCGACTTGTGGAGGCGATTCTTCTTCGGCATCATCGTCATCCTCGTCGTCCGGAGTGTCAGGCTCTTCGCCAAGAAGCCTTTGCACTGTGCGGCGGCCGGCTTCCATCGAACTGCCGAGCCGTCGCAAAAGAAGCGTTTTAAAGAAACCCGCCCCTTGCACCCGTTGCTGTAGCAGCAGTGAAAATGCCTCAGCCTCCTGATAGGCTTCAAGCAAGTATCCACCGAGAACAAGGGCGCTTTCGTTTTCCTCACCGAATAGTTTCACGGCAACCTTCGGCAATAAATAGCCGCCTGTCGCCGGATTGATCGTTGCTTCCAGATAGCCGCGCGTCCGGCGCACGATGCACCGCAGCAAAGGATTGAAGCGTTCGCCGTAGTCCGAAAGCAGCCCGTTCTTTAGCTGGACCCGCTGGATTGCCAGAGAGAGTTTGTCAAGACTCTCTGGCCTTAATTGCCAGTTGGTGTCGCCAACATCAAGGTTGCGGCGGATGCGGTCGAATGCCGGATCTTCAAATCGGGACGGCAGCGGGTCGCGGACGTATTCCCATCCATCGCGGACATCATCATTTGGAACCGCCGCATCTCCGGTGGCGATATCAAGACAATGACTGGGGCGAAACCAGGGGCTGGTCTGCGTCCTGCCGCCAAGTACGCTGTCGTTTCCGTGAGAGAGGATATGCAGAAGATCCCAGGCCTCTACCGGGTGCAGTTGGACTGGGGTCGCCGTGGCCAGCATCATGCTTTTTGTCTTCGGGCCGATTTCCCGGAGAAAAGCCATTAATTTATTAGGTACCGCCCTCTCGTCAATTTCATCGGCTCCGGCATCCACCTTTGGCAATTTGCGACGGCGGGCGCGGTGCGATTCGTCCACGATGACACAGGTGTAGCGGCGGCTAAGAAGTTGATTCACCGCCTCCGACAGACCACGCACCACCAGACCCTGCGAAATCAGACCGATTCTTCGCGGACATTTACCGAGTGATTTAGGACCATCTGACGGGTATTCCAGATCGTTCTCGTCCACCCATGAGCGACCGTTCCACCGGGCGGATGGCAGCAGAAGCCTTTCCATCAACTCATCCTGCCACTGCTGGAGAAGCGGTTTTGGGGCAAGGACGAGAATCGGGCCAGCGTCTGGATCATCAAGAGCCATGAGCATTGCGGCCATGGCGAGCTGGATGGTTTTCCCCAGGCCAACCTGATCGGCGAGGACAAGGCGGGCGCCGCCCAGCCGGTGCCGTTGCAGAGCCAGCCTGGCAAAATACTTCTGGTGCGGCATCAACCCCTGATCGCAGCGATAGACAGGCGTTTCGACGGCAGCGGCAGCAGCCGCTTTCGTGGGGTCGGAAATAGCCTTCAACTCCTCCGGTTCAATGATCCTGCGGGAAATGATGCGCTGCACATCCTGTACAATGAAGGGGCAGCACGCAATATCCACCGCTCGTGCATCATTCCATAGAGTGTCGAATTCCTCCTGCACCCACGCAATTGTTTTGGGGTCATTGTCTTCCCACAGCAACTCATAGTTCACCTTCCAACCTGAGACACTCTCGTTGACGCTTCCGAGAAATGTAGTGGCCGAGCCGTCCGCATACCGCACGACTCCGGCTTTGCCGTGGATCAGGCCGAATGCGGAATCGGGCAACACCCGCACTTCCATCTTCTTGCTTGTGAGGGCTTCGTAGAGTGCGCGATAACGCGGGATCGCACTGGGCGGGGCTTCCTCCGGTCTGCCCGAACACCAGCTCTGGCGGAGCGCAGCTTGAGCTGCGGCGGCAGTGACAATGTCTTGCGGATCAAGGTCCGAGTTGCAGATAATTCGCACTGGCCCGGTCACTTTCGCTATGGCTTCCCCAGCCACCTCAAACAGGCTGGAGCGGAAATACCCTGCAATGCGGTCGTAGGAAACAGCGCCTTCGAGGCGTTGGTTCAACACCGCATGGTCGAGTCTGTTTCTACGGCTGGAATGGCATTTCAGCATCAGGCCTGGTCATTTCTAAGACGTCCGGCAAGGATGCGGGCGGCTTCAGAGTCGGTGATCCACTCGCTCATGCCCACAGCGTTTCCCAACGCAGCGAGCCATTCAAGAAGGGCGATAAATCGTTCGCGTCGGCCCCAGTACCCTTGGCCAAAGGTGTCGCGCAGGTATTGGCGGCCGGACTCAGGGCTATTGCTAACTGCGCTGGTCTCCCTAATGGCGAACAGTAGATGGCGAAGCGCCGATGAAGCGAAAGGGTGAATTATGAATGATGAATTACGAAGTTTCTTTTTACCCTCTATTTTCATATTTCCTACTTCATAATTCATACTTCCGATCAGGCTTTTCCCAAGGCCTGATGGTGTGTGCATGCGGGTACCATTGGCTTTGTCGCTTTTCAGGAGTGGTCGGATATCAGTCACACCGAAGCCACGAGCAAGCTCTTCATACATGCCTTTCCGGCGTTCGCCCCGACTCTCGATGTCAAGGGCGCGAAGGTAGTAGCGCTCCACGAGCGAGAGATCGCGCCATGAGTTTTCCAGTCCTCGGGGGACAAGGGTGTCGCAAGCGATGCCGAGAGCACGCTCGATGACGGTTTGGAAATCACTTTTTTCGCTTCTGGACCTCACGGCAAAGACCTCATGCTCCACGTCGCGTCCATCGAGTGTGCTGTATTGGGTGAGGACTTTCAGAGCGGCAGCGTAGGCGGCAAGCTGATAGTCGGCATCGTTGAAGTTGGGCTCGCCGTCCTCATCCAGGGCTTGCATGGATTCGATCTGTCGTTTCACTTCGTCCTCCACCAGCGGATAAACCTCATCAAGGAAGCCTGGCTCAGCGACGGCGCGTTTTCGCAGGACGAGGCAGACGGTTCCCTGGACATAGTTGCCTTTCTTGATACCGGCGGCCCCGGTTTCAGTGCTGATCGTCCATGCAGCGGTAGCCTTGAGTCCGGCAGCCCAAAGAATCATACCCAAGTCGGCCCAAACCGCCGGGTCCTGGTGGGTGAACATGACCAATTGCAAGCCGTTGTCCGGCATGTGACGGGCAAGGTTGCGGTAGATTTCCACCATGGAGCGGCGGAAATCTTCGCCATCGCCACGCACAGCTAACTCGGCTCTTGCATCGGACGACCACTCAGGGAAAGCCTTTGCCAATTGCTTGTCATACCAAGCAAGAAAGAAGTCGCCGAGTTCGTGGTAGTTGATTGCGTCTGCGTAGGGTGGGTCGGTAACCCATAGATCGCAAATCTCGCTGAGGTCGCGGGCATCGCTCGCGATTACAACGTAATCTTGATTGAACGTTTCGTGAAACATTTGATCGATAACTGCCGACGAGGTGCGTAACTGTGAGAACGCCCGGGAACAGAAATTGAAAAGTGTGTTCAATGCCTGATTG
>Ga0194058_10000985_pt1 | contig 14244 bp, 13 predicted proteins | sample SepL4417m_MetaG_FD_155490 | JGI IMG/M metagenome (GOLD analysis project Ga0194058, IMG submission 155490) | Anoxic zone freshwater microbial communities from boreal shield lake in IISD Experimental Lakes Area, Ontario, Canada - Sep2016-L442-17m | ecosystem: Environmental > Aquatic > Freshwater... | reverse complement strand
AAAAGCAAGGACAGGCGATACGATGATTTCTGCGGCGTAGCTGATCAGATTCAGTATCTTGATATCGCTTGTCGCCATAGCATCAAACACCTCCTTGACGCCGATATTTACAGCCGGCAGAATGGAAACCGAAAGCGATCGAAACAAAAGCGCTATCGGATCCATAAATCCCGCCAGGTTCAAGCCGAACAAAGCGGACACCAGAACCATCAAAAGAAGTCCATATTTTAGCCGCTGCGAGGGTGTTTTTTCATTCATGGCAGCGGCATGCCGTCCCTTGGCGGCAGGATGTATGGCGCCGATTGCATGGTGAAGGGTTCCGAATGGACAAACAAAGCTGCAGAAAAACCGGCCGAGAAAAAGAGTTAAGCCGATAATAGCCAGCGCCCACCCCGCACCAGCCAGCCATTTGTGTGTAGATAGCATGGTGGTAAACAATATCAGCGGATCCATGTCAAAGAAAAACATGACAGGGTAATTCAGGCGGATGTCCTTGGGGCCAGCGATTTCCTGGGAATAGTCCAGAAAGACATTCTGGGGAAGCCGGGTTTCCATCAGCAGAAACAAAAACAGCAGCAGAAACAGTACCTGCGATATCCTTCTGAAATAAATGAGATGTTTGATTTTCATAGCACAACCTGGTAGCGGGTCAACTGGCTGAAGTCCGTTGTTCCCAGTCCCCATTTCTGAGCAAGCTGAATATGGGCGATGGTGGCTGGTTGAACCTGAAACAGGTCGCAAGCCCTGGCATCGGCCGCAACAGGGTCATCGCTCAGTATCAGGCGGTTGACAACCGCAACATCAGATGCGCTTCCGCCAGAAGGTCCGTTTGCCGTCATGATGCGGATAGCATCAATCAGGGTGATTGTGGGCCTGAAAAACTGCGCCAAATCCACTATGCTTTGATGAATGTCCTGATGAAGCGCGTTTCGTCTGCCGCCTACCGCGCCGATCCAGCTTTTCAGCCCCAAGGTCAGTCCGCTGAGGCTATGGACCTTGGCGACCGGCAGGTTGATGATTTTATCTGCTTCCTTAAATGGCGTAAACACCGGCCAGACATTCAGGCGATGTCCCTGAAGGTTCATATCCCGCATGAGGTTGGATAGGGGATAAACCAGATCCGCCCCGGTTTTTTTCGCCACCTGATCGACACCGGTAACCGCAAAGCAGTTTCTGGCTTCATGAATGGTATTGTCGGCGATGCGGACTTTTTTGGCCCCAGCCTCCTGGCAGAGAAATATGACGGTTTCAAGAACGTCCGGATGTGTGGTAGCACCCAATTCCGGGGCTCTGGCCCAGGAGATATTGGGTTTGATCACCACCACATCGCCTTTGGAAATGAACCGGGACATACCGCCGGCGGATTCAAAGAGTTTTCGGGTTAGGGCTCTGACATCACAAAGTGGCTTGCTGCAAGAAGCCTCTGCGATAAACCCGCCTCCTGTTTCTGCAGCGATTCCCGGAAAAGGAGAGGGTGCCAAACAGTAAAGGACAGCACCGCCTGCCATGCGGATGAACTGTCTTCGGTTGATGAGCAAGGATTTTGTGTTCATTTTGGAGCCTCACTTTTTATGTTTATTTGAGCGGGCATCTTCTTATTTCATGCTATCACACCACCGACTGAGAAGGCAACCAACATAGATCATGTTTGCGAGTTTTTGCTTCCAGCGCGGCTCGACTTTTTTCCATGCGCTGCCATGGGTGAAACACTGTCAGCTCCATTTCAGCCAGTTCAGCAACGCAAAAACCAGCCACAGTGATCAGAGTTTCAGTTCATACAGTTCACTATCCGGTTACAGTACAAATAAAAAAGGTCCTGCAATTTCTTGCAAGACCTTAGGGGGCACACAAACGACGAACAATGAACAAAACAAAAGATAAAAACAGAATTTAAGAGCATTCTTTTTATCTTGGCCAAAATATAAAACTGGCCTGCCCATTCATCTGGACTAAACCAAATGGATTAGACGCAGCCGGTTGGTTTCGGAAGGCCGGCCATTTTACAGGCTCCCTTGCCGGGACCTGACGGAAACAGCTCGTAGATGTGTTTCAGTTTAAAGCCGGTAACCTTGGACAGTACGCGAACCATCGGTGCGATACCGTTCTTTTCATAGTACTCTCTGAGCATAGTGACAACCTTGCGGTGTTCATCGTTAAGCTCGTCGATACCTTCTTCTTTTTTCACAAACTGTACCCAACCTTCTGACCAGTTGAGGTACGAATCAATAAAACCATCTTCATCAACCACAAACGTTGATCCCTGAAATTCGATTTCTGGCATTTACATTCCTCCTTGGTTTATAATAATTATACTTATGGCATTCTGCCTGCAATCCTAATGAAATAAGTTACCTTAACTATAGCATCGACCGGATATTGTCAATATGAAAATAGGATTGCTCCTGTTCAGACCAAAGACCGAAGAATATTTCAACCGGCAAAAACCTTCATCCATAGGCATTTAGCCGTCGGTTTTCTGCTTTTGGCGTTTAATATTCTTTGGGCATGGTCGTCAACTGCGCCAGCGTAAACACCGGCCCATCCTTGCATACGAATTCTTTTCCCACATTGCACCGCCCGCACATGCCGATGCCGCACTTCATCCGGTTTTCCAGTGACATTATGATGTGATCGTGCGCATATCCCATTTTGTCCAGGACCGGCTGGGTAAACTTGATCATGATGGGCGGTCCGCAGATAATGGCGTAAGTATCGTCACCCGCCACGGGCGCTTTTTGTTCGGTGATGGTCGGCACAAACCCGACATTGTATTTCCAGCTCGGATCATTCGCCGCATCCACTGTGATGTGCATGTTAATATCGTCACGGCGTTCCCAGGCGGCCAGTTCATCCCGATACAGCAACATGCCGGGCGATCTGGCTCCGTATATGACATTGATATCCTTGAACCTGGAGCGGTTCGCCGGATCCAGCATATATACGATGGATGACCTCAAGGTGGTAAAGGCGAACCCGCCGCCAATTATCACCACATTCTTTCCTTCCATGGTCTCCCATGGATAGGAATTTCCCAGCGGCCCACGTAGTCCCATGATGTCACCAACCTTCATGGAATGCAGATAGGTGGATACCAGACCTACCTTGTTCACGGTGAATTTTATAAATCCTTTTTCAGTCGGAGAAGAGGCGATCCCGATGGGGATTTCACCCTTTCCGGTAACCGATAATTCCGCAAACTGCCCGGCTTTGTAGGCGAATCTTTCTTCATCCTTTGAATCGAGAAAGACAAATTTAAATGTCTTTAAGTTCTTGTCTTCGGTTTCAGTAATGATTTCATCAATACGAACCGGATAAGGCAAATATGGATTTTGCACAGTAAACCCCCTTTTCTGGTTAAGCCGGGCAGACGCAGGCTGCTGGATCATAATCATTCATAAGATTGCAAACCTTGCGAATATCAATGTTAACCGGACAGAGACGGATGCACCGACCGCAACCCACGCACTGGATTCCGTTATCGTATTTCTCCACATAGTATTTAAGCTTGTGCATAAACCGCTGCCGGACCCGCTGCACTTTGGCGCCCCGGGGGTTATGCCCGGTACCGTGAATGGTAAAGAGCGGAAACATGCAACTATCCCAGTTCCGGAGCCGGACACCCGAATTGCCCCGGTTTTCGTCCTGGATATCGAAACACCAGCAGGTGGGGCATGAATAGGTGCAGGTACCGCAGTTGATGCAGGAGAATGCTGTATCCTCCCAGAATGGCGCATCGTATATCTGCGTGGTTTCCTTGGCCTTGAGGTTCCCGGTTGAAATACGAGAGCCGATTTTTGATTCTGCCGCGTGCTTCATGGCTTCAATTTTTCCGGCATCGTCCGCCTGGGCTTTCCATCCGGCGGCGGTCATAAATGCATCGCCTTTATCCGTCAGGGATTTGGCCAGGAAACGGTCGCCATCATCCACCAGCAGCACATCCAGACCAGCCTCATGAAATGGGCCACATCCTGCTGACGTACAGAAACAGGTACTGCACGGATCATTGCAGGCAAACCCCATAAAGGTGATGGCGTTGTAAGCCTTCAGCCAGTAGGGGTCCTGGTACTGCGGAGCATCGAAATTGCGTTTTACCAGCAGAAACGCGGAAGCATCGCAGGGCCGAATACCGACCATCGCCTTGGGGCTTGCGTCTTTGTTGATTTCTTTCAGAATGTGATGATCCGGCTGGCTTTCATCCAGAGTGTAGGTAAACATCGGCTCTGTCTGCGGTTGAACCAGAAATTTCGGAGAAAGTCGGGTGTTGGTGTATGTCATGTCCGGCTGTTCATCCTTGTCAAGGGCCTTAAAGCAATGCCACTCTTTTTCTTTTACAGGGCCAAACACCTGATAAGACGATTTTGTCTTTTCGATGCCGGCATCCCAGTCTTTTTTGTCGATGGTGAAAACTTTCATGGTAACAGACCTTATTTATTTAATAAAATCATTGGGGTCATTCGGTTTGTACGTATCCAGCGGCGGGCGCTGATCCAGGGTCATTCCAGCTTCCCATCCAAACATTTCAAACGAGTCCTTGTTGAGCTTGCTGGTAAACTGCCGAACCTTGATGCCCACCGGACAAGCCCGCTCGCAGGCGCCACAATCCGTGCATCTGCCGGCACAGTGATAAGCCCTTAAAAAATGAAAAGTGCGAATATCAACGGGGTCCTGACTTTTGCCCACCCACTGGGGCCGGGATTCATCCACAAAACACGTTGGGCAGTAACAAAGCGGACAGGCATTGCGGCAGGCGTAGCAACGAACACAGGGAGAGAGCAGGTCTTCAAAATACTGCCATTTTTCCTGAGACGAGAGGGCTTCAACCCGATTGACATCGGCATAGCGATCCACGCCAGTCTGCTCTGTAACCAATTCGCCGACCAGCTCATCAAAAAGCACGGGGTTTCGGTGAATGCAGGTTGCGCAGTTTTCCTGAAGCACATCATTTTTCTTCAGGCTTTTTTCACAGCCACGGAATTTGATTTTCAGGTCATCGCCATTTTCCGTGACATCCAGAATCTCTTCTCCGAACAGGGAGATGATCTTGCGCTTATCCACCATCCCCTGGCAGGGAACGCCGATAATATGGAGTTTTTCCCGCTTGATCTTGTTTTCAATGATATGGGTTACGATGTTTCGGGAGTCGCATCCTTTGGCTACAATCGCAATCTTTTCCTTCCGATCGGTCAGATAGTTTGCCAGGTTGATGCCGCAGTTGCTGTCCCACACTAATTGATGGACATCTTCGGGCCGACGGATAAAGCAGGGCTCATTCATCATCGGCAGGGTTCCCTTTCGAAACCCGATGACCATATCAACGCTTCCTTCCGTAAGAAGCCGATTGGCGGCTTCCTTGATTTTATTTTGGTATCCGGACATGTTATGCTACCTTAACTGCTTGTTTTTTGTAATTTGTATTTGGACCCAGGGCCTTTACGGATGCTGTAACGGTCTTGACCACATCGACAAACTTGGTGGATTCCGCAGAGCTGATCCAGGAAAACTGAAGCCGCCCCGGCTCAATTCCCATGTGTTCCATTAAATTCATAAACAGTCCAAATTTTCTCCGGGCATAATAATTACCTTCCAGGTAATGGCATTCGCCGGGATGTCACCCGGATACCCAGACTGCATCGGCCCCTTCATTCAACGCCGACAGGAAGAATTTGGGACTCATTCGGCCCGTGCAGGGAATCCGGATCACCCGGATATTGGACGGATATTCCATTCGCCCAACCCCGGCCAGATCCGCCGCCCCATAACTGCACCAGTTGCATAAAAAACTGACGATTTTGGGTTCAAACTCGGTCATTATTTTAACTCCTTTACCAAAACGCCGACCAGCTTAAAGGATGCGATCCTTAAAGGCTGAGGTCGGCAATTGGTATCCATAAATTAAACAGCTTCATTCAGCGCATATATCTGCGCAAATATTTGATCATTGTCAAAGCCCTTGAGCCGAATGGCCCCGGAGCGGCAGGACGCCACACAAAGCCCGCAGCCCTTGCAAAGCACAGGATTGATCTGGGCCTTCCCCGGATTGAAGCGGGCTGCTTCCTCAATAAACGAGGGAGCAGAATACGGACATATCGACACGCACACCCCGCACGAGCTGCAGGTTGTTGGAACGACTTCGGCAATCGTGCCGCTGGTTTGAATAATTTCACGGGCCAGCAGCGTAACTGCGCGTGAGGCTGCGGCCTTTCCCTGAACAATGGATTCGTCGATAGGCTTGGGATAATGGGCCATGCCGCACAGAAACACGCCGTCGGTTGCAAACTCCGAAGGCCCCAGCTTGGCGTGACGTTCCACAAAAAAACCATCGGCGTTCAGCGGCACTTTAAAGAAATTGGCCAGTTTCTCATCCCGGTTTGGGACAATCGCCGTGGCCAGAGTAATCAAATCGGTTTCCAGTTCGAGGGGACGTCCCAGAATGTGATCCTTCACCCGAACCATCAATCGTCCGTTGTCCAATGCTACCTGTGGCTTGTCATCCACGGAAAAGCGAATGAAAATAACCCCTTTTCCCCTGGCCTCTTTGTAGAGATATTCACGCTCGCCGTAAGTCCGGATATCCCGATATAACACATATACATTCATATCCGGGTTCCGGTGTTTCAGCTCCAGTGCATTCTCAACGGAATGGGTGCAGCAAACGCGGGAACAATAAGGGCGCTCCGGCTCCCTGGAACCCACGCACTGGATAAACACGGCTGATTTTAGCGCCTTGAGCGATGGATCATCATTCATGAACTTGCGGTCCAGCTCCAGACTGGTTAATATTCGGACGTCTTTGCCGTATGCATACTCGGAAGGCATCAGGGGGTAAGCGCCGGTGGCGATCACTGCAACGCCATGTTCCAGAACCTCATATTTTCCATTGGTTTGAAGGGTGCTTTTAAAGCTTCCCACAAATCCATCCACCTGAACCAGATTCGAGTCCAGATGCACATGTATCAGTTCATTTTTCTGAATGTCCTGAATCAATTCAGACAGTTTTTCCTGAACATTCTCGCCTTTGGCCGTATGGTAAAGATTTCGGGCCTGACCTCCCAACTGGCCGCTTTTTTCAATCAGATGGGTTTCATAGCCCTGATGCGCCAGGCTTTGGGCCGCAGCCATACCGGAGATACCACCGCCGATGACCAACGCGGACGGCTTGATCTGAAGATCGGATTCCTTGAGCGGCAGGGTCAGTGCTACCTTGGCCACCGCCGAACGCACCAGATCCTTGGCCTTTTGAGTGGCTTTTTCAGGACATGTCTTGTGAACCCAGGAATCGTGATTCCTGATATTGGCCATTTCAAACAGATACTTGTTCAGACCGGCATTGACCAGGGTTTCCTGAAACAGGGGTTCATGGGTTTTGGGAGTACAGGCAGCCACTACGATCCGGTTCAGGTTTTTCTGTTTGATGATGCTGACCAGATTATCCTGGGTGTCCTGGGAACATGAATAGAGATTATCGGTTGCAAATTCAACAAAGGGAAGGGTTGCCGCATACTCCGCAACTGAAGGAACATTGACGACGCCGGCAATGTTGATACCGCATCTGCAGATAAATACGCCAATACGGGGCCGCTCTCCGGCGACATTGATCTCCGGAACAATCTCCTTTGCCAGGGTAAGGGTATTTCTTGCCAGGCTAAGGCTCTCTCCCGCCACTGCCGCCGCAGCGCTGGCGTCGATAACCGATTGCGGAATATCCTTGGGTCCCTGGAAGGCTCCACACACATAGATGCCTTCTCTTGAAGTACTCACCGGTTCAAATGAAGTGGTCTGGCAAAAATTGCCAGGGGTCAGATCAATGTCCAGTTGTTTGGCCAGGCTGACGATATCCGGGTTTATTTCCATTCCCACGGACAGCACGATCTGATCAAAAACTTCCGTGACTGTCTCGCCGCTTTCTGTAATATAGCGGATGCTTAAATCATCGGTTCCTGCAACCGGATCAATGGTATGCACCCGGCTGCGGATAAACCGAACTCCATGTTTATCCTTGGCTGTGTTGTAAAAGCGCTCGAAATCCTTGCCGTGGGTGCGCATATCCATGTAAAATATCGCGCAGTCCAGATCGTTTCCCGAGTGTTCCTTGGCGATCACGGCTTCCTTTATGGCATACATGCAGCAGACTGACGAACAGTAGGCATGATCGCATTTGTTCATGTCCCGGGATCCCACGCACTGGAACCATGCGATTTTTTTAGGCTCTTTGTGATCCGAGAGACGCACCAGATGTCCGGATGTGGGGCCGGAGGCCGATAGAATCCGCTCCATTTCCATGGCGGTAATGACATTGGGATGTTTGGAGTATCCATAGGCGTCAAATTTGGACGGGTCAAAGGGCTGATATCCAGGCGCCAAAATGATGGAGCCGACATTTAACTCCACCACCTCATCCTGCATGGTGTGATCAATGGCGTTAACCCCGCAGAATTCCGTACAGACCTTGCATCCGCCGGTTTTAAAATGGATGCAGACCGACCGGTCGATGACCGGGGTGTTGGGTACGGCCTGGGCATAGGGGACATAAACCGGTTTTCGGCCCTTAAGTCCCATATCGTATTCCGAAGGAATGGCCTTGAAGGCATGGGTGCTGACCTGCTCACGAATTTTTTCCAGCGTGATGTGTCCGGTAGGGCAGACCGAGGCGCATGCGCCGCAGGCCATGCAAACATCTGTCTGAATATGAAACGGCGTATCCACCTTCATATCTACGCCGCGACCGGTCAGACTGATTGCGCTGTTTCCCATGCGGGTGCAGATTCGTGTGCAGAGACCGCAAAGGATGCAGGTATCCTCTTCTTTTTTGAACCTGGTTTCCGAAATGCCGTATTTTTTTCCCAATTCCTTGAGAACCGGTACATCCGGACACCGCGCCATCAGCAATTCCACTATCAGCTTGCGGCCCTGGTGAACATCTTCAGTATCGGTTTTAACCTCCATGCCTTCCCAGATGGGATAATTGCAGGAGGTCACAAAACGGGTTCTTCGTCCGTCAAAAAGCTCCACCGTACAAAGCCGGCACATTCCGGCCGGCTCCAGTGCTTTATGATGGCAAAGAGTTGGAATATCGACCCCATATTTCTGGGCAACCTGGAGGATGTACTGCCCTTCCTCCCCCTGAACTGTTTTACCATTGAGTTTGAATGTGATCATCAATCGGTTCCCTTATATTTATCGAATCACAATTGCGTCAAATTTGCAGGCTTCGTAACAAATGCCACATTTGATGCACTTGGTCTGATCAAGTTGGTGGGGCTGCTTTTTCTCTCCGGCAATCGCATCCTGCGGACATTTACGGGCGCAGGACTGGCATCCGGTGCAGGCTTCAGCATCAATTTCATAATGAAAGAGCGGCTTACAAACCCCCGCAGGGCATTTTTTGTCCCTGATATGGGCTTCATATTCATCCCGAAAATACAAAAGCGTGGTCAATACCGGATTGGGTGCGGATGTTCCCAGACCGCAAAGCGAAAATTTCTGAATCATACTTCCCAGCTCTTCAAGCAACCCGATGTCGCCTTCCTTGCCGTTTCCCTGACAGATGCTGGTCAGTATCTCAAGCATCTGCTTGATGCCTTCCCGGCAGGGATTGCACTGGCCGCAGGATTCTTCCTTAAGAAAATCCAGAAAATACCGGGCCACATCCACCATGCAGGTGTCCTGATCCATGACGATCATACCGCCTGATCCCATGATGGATCCGACCTTGGATAATTCGTCAAAATCGACTCCCAAGTCGAGAAATCGTTCCGGAATACAGCCTCCGGACGGACCTCCGGTTTGAACCGCCTTGAATTTCTTTTTTTTGGGAATGCCGCCGCCGATATCAAAAATGATGGTCCGAAGGCTGGTTCCCATGGGAACTTCCACAAGACCTGTGTTAACCACCTTGCCGACCAGAGAGAAGATTTTGGTTCCCTTGCTGTGCTTGGTGCCGATAGCCGCGTACCAGTCTGCGCCCTTGTTGATTATGACCGGTACGTTGGCCCAGGTTTCCACATTATTGAGATTGGAAGGGCCGTCCTTGAACCCTTTTTCAACCGTGTGAACATATTTTGCGCGGGGCCTGCCCGGACTGCCTTCCAGGGATGCCATCAACGCAGTGGACTCGCCGCAGACAAATGCACCGCCGCCTCGGCTGATATGAATGTCAAAATCAAAGCCGGAGTCCAGAATGTTCTTACCGAGCAGACCGTATTCCCGGGCTTTATCCAGGGCTATGGTCAGATTGGCGACGGCCAACGGATATTCGTGCCGAACATAGACGTAGCCTTCATGAGAACCAATGGCAATGGCGCCAACGATCATCCCCTCAATGACGCTGTGAGGATTTCCCTCCAGCAGACTGCGATCCATGTATGCGCCTGGGTCACCTTCATCAGCGTTGCAGATGATGTATCGCGTGCCGTGATGTTTCCTGCAGGTATCCCACTTGATGCCCGTCGGAAAACCGCCGCCGCCCCGTCCCCTAAGTCCGGACTTCTTGATCTCGGCGATGATCTTTTCCGGCGTCATGTCAAAAAGGGATTTGGCCATGGCGCTGTACCCGCCGACTGCAATATAATCGTCAATGCTGGTCGGATCGATGAGTCCGTTGTTGCCAAAAATGACGCGCTGCTGAAGTTTGTAAAACGGGATGTCATGCTCAAGGGTGATCTTGGCTTTTGACGCCGGATCTTTGAAAATCAGGGATTGAACCAGTTCGTTATTTTTTATGGTTTTTTCCACAATTTCAGAGACATGTTCAGGTTTGACCTGAGGATAGAATATGCCTTGCGGATGAACAACCATGATCGGCCCTTTTTCGCAAAAACCATGACATCCGGTCAGCTTGACCTCGACCTCTTCAGTCAGATTCTGCTGCGCCAACTCCGTCATCAGGGCCTGATAAACTTTTGCGGTACCATAGGCGCCGCATCCAGAGCCTGCGCAAAGTGAAATCAGTTTCTTTTTGCCATGAGACTTGGCGGATTTGAGTTTGTCCTGAAATTTCTCCAGGGATTCCCGATTCGATAAAATTGCCATGATATCTGATAACCTCCGTTACGCCGTGCCGTTAAGAGGCAAGTGTTTATAATCGTCGATGACTTTTCCTGCGGCTGTTCGATCAAGACCGCCATAGGTTTCCTTGTTAACCGTAATGACGGGACCGGATGCACAGCAACCGATGCATCGCACTGCCTTCAGGGTAAAGAGTCTGTCCTCAGTGGTCTGGCCTTCCTGAATACCCAGTTTCTGCTGCAAGGTTTCGGTAATTTTTTCCGCGCCCCGAACATGGCATGCGGTGCCAGTGCATACACTGACGATATACTTGCCTCTTGGCTCGAGACTGATGGTCTTGTAAAATGTGGCCACACTATAAACCAGGCTTTTTTTGACTCCGAGCCGGTCAACCAGAATCGGGATGGTTGCTGGGGGTACATAACTGTAAATATCGCTGATGTCCTGCATGATCATCAGCAGGGCTTCTTTGTCCCCATGATAATGGGTAATGATGTCATCGATTTTTTTCAAATCAATTTGAATGGTAGGTTCCATGAGACTGAAATCCTTTGGATCAAATTATCGTATCCGATAATGTCATTGATGATAAGCTATTGATAATAAGCTATTGATGAGCACGGAACTATGCGGCCAATGGGCTGTTTGCGACTGTCTGGCATACCACCGGACAATTTTCCACACAAGCGCCGCAACCCGTACACAGATCCATTTTGATGCTGCGGGCGCGTTTTCGCACCTTGACTTTAAAATTGCCAGGAACGCCATCAACGGACTCCAGATCAGCGTAAGTAATCAGTTCAATATTCAGATGCCGGCCGACCTCGACCAGTACAGGGGAGATAATTCACATGGCGCAGTCGTTGGTCGGAAACGTCTTGTCGAGCTGAGACATGACTCCGCCAATGGATGGGGATTTTTCAAGAAGATACACATAATAGCCTGAATTGGCCAGATCCAGCGCGGATTGCATTCCGGCAATGCCGGCGCCGACAACCAACACAGACCCGATAGCAGGGTTTCCATTCGACATGATTCACTTCTCCTATGCTTTGCATTATTAAAAACGTCAACGACGTTCGGTTTCAGAAAATTGAAATAAAACGCTTAAGTAACCTTTGAAAATTTTCTTGTCAATAGATTTTCCGAAAGAACCACATGGAAACGGAGGATGTCATCATCGGGGAAAGAAACAAAGTGGGATGTTCAAAACGCAATCGGCTGAAATGCCAGTTTCAGCCGATTGCAAAAAAAAATGTATCTTTCTTAAATTCGATCAACTCATATATGAAAATGATACTTCCCCCTTTGGAAAAGGGGGATCGAGGGGGATTTTTCAGGTGGATAGGCTTCGAAATCCCCCCTGGCCCCCCTTTTTCAAAGGGGGGGAATCCTTTCGATTTTGGTATTTTAGATTGTTCGATGAAATTTAAGAATGATACAAAAAAATTATGCTGCAAGTCGCACTGCATTGTCAGCGGCGCCACGGATTTCATCTGGCGTAAACGGTTTGGCCACATAGCCGACCGCACCCATTCTGGCGGTTTCCACCGCCGTTTCAATGCTGGCGTAACCGGTAATGATAACAACCATTGCCTCCGGTCTGCGCTCACGAATGCTTTGAAGCAGTTCCAGCCCTTTGACCCCGGGCATTTTCAAATCAAGCATGATTACCGGATAGCTGCGTTCATTAATTTTTTCAAGGGCCTCTTCCCGGCTGATCGCCTGGTCAACAGCATAGCCTTTTTTCTCAAGGATTTTTCGGATATTGTTGTTCACCGCCACTTCGTCATCTATGACCAGAGCGCTGCGCTTGGTGCCGGATGAACGCTTGATTTTCGATTCCTGCTGCACCATCAGGGTCGCTGCATGTTGTCTGATTTCATTGTACGAATAAACCGCACGGTCGCCAAACTCCAAATGCATGGCATATTCCGCTCCGACTGCGGCCGCCACCTCATCGAACATAAACGGCATGTCCACACCGATCAGGCGGGACACATCCGGAACGTTCTGTTTTCCGGCTTCGGCCTTTTTCCGGTTTTTTTTCTGGGGGCACAGACTGGTTTTGGTTCCGGCCTTGCAAGTAGCTCCCAGCTTTTTAAAGATATCGCAGACCATTTCGCCCATTTCGCAGTAGTGTTCCAGTTTTTCAGATATTTTCACATCAACAATCTGCATATCCGAAGGCCCCATCATGTTGACATAGTCGTCGCCAACGGCTTTGGCCACTTCATCGCGGTCAAACGGCATATCCACATCGATATCCCCGGAGGCTTTGCCCATCATTCGGGCCACATTTTCCTTCAACTCCTGATATGAGACAAAGGATACCCCCTCGGAACCCAGGTGGGCGACATATTCCGGTCCGGTCACAGAAACCACCTCGTCGTAATTGAACGGCATATCGATACCGATCCATTTGGACCGATCCGGTGCTTCCGCCATTTTTTTGGAACCGGCTGACTTTTTGGCTGTTTTCTGAGGGCATAGATGGGATTTGTTTCCGACCTTGCAGGTTCCGCCCAATTTCTTGAAAATATCACAGACCATATCACCAACCGCGCAGAAATTTTCCAGATTGCTCGGGATTTTTACTTCGACCACCGGCATATCCGACCGGCCAAGTGTCTTCACATAATCTTCCCCGGTGTATTTGGCGACCTCATCCCCGTCAAACGGCATGTCTATATCAATGATGTTGATCACCTCAATTTCCTTTTCAGAGGCTTTGGCCTGCACCAGTTCTCCATTCATGGCTTTGTGAACAATGGTTCGCAGCTCATCTGGCGTAAATGGCTTGGACACATAATCCAGCGCACCCAGACGAATGGCTTTTAACGCGGTATCGGTCGATGCATACGCGGTCATCATCAGTGCATGGGTTTTCGGCCACTCGGTCTTAACCTGTTTGAGAAGTTCCAGGCCGTTCATTCCAGGCATGACAATATCTGAAATCATCAAGTCAAACGATTCGGTTTTCATCCGCTCCAGCGCTTCCGCAGCGCTGAGTGCGCAGATAACCTCATAATTATTTTTGGACAGAATTTTTTCGACGTTCAGGCAAATTCCCTTTTCGTCATCGACGACCATGATTCTCTCTCTCATATTCATATCGTTTCCTCCTGGTGAGTGATAGTTGGCTATTAATTGACCATGATCTAAAGCACATCTTGTGCCAATATTATTAACAGTTTGATATTATAAATGTTTCATTTAAAATCATGGTACACATATACC
>Ga0194058_10000983_pt1 | contig 14252 bp, 7 predicted proteins | sample SepL4417m_MetaG_FD_155490 | JGI IMG/M metagenome (GOLD analysis project Ga0194058, IMG submission 155490) | Anoxic zone freshwater microbial communities from boreal shield lake in IISD Experimental Lakes Area, Ontario, Canada - Sep2016-L442-17m | ecosystem: Environmental > Aquatic > Freshwater >... | reverse complement strand
AGGCGCAGCGGATTCCAGCGAGGGGGCCCCGTAGCCAAAGTCCAGCTTCAGCAGCTTCGCCCCAAAAGTTTTTACCAGGCGGCGCGTCTTCTGCCGGATGAACTCCCTCGTTTTCTGGCTGCTCGGGTCGAGGACATATCGGCCCGGAAGGTTCGGGCTGCACAGCCAGTTTGCCAGGCAGGGAGTGCCGTCCGTGCCGCAGAGCAGATCCTCAGGCCCAAGGCCCTCGGCGGCGGGGTCCGCGATCCACCCGACCGCCTGCCACAGCCCAACATCCATCCCCAGGCTCCGCACGAGCTCGAGGTCGTCCTCGAAGTTGGGAAAGCGATCCCGCCTGATCCGGCCGCTCGAATTCCCGGTTTCCCAGCCATCATCAAACGTGAAGATCTCTGGCTGGACAGCCTCGGTGACCGTGCGGACGAGCCGCTCATTCTCATAGATTCCCTGGCGATATTCCGACCAGGAGTTCCAGCTGCTTCGTTGGTGGCTGGCATCCGCCTGCCCGATGTCAAAGGTTGAAAAATGCCGCCGGTAAGCTTCCCATGCCGTGCTCGCCCATGACAGCCGAAGCGGCTCCGCCCATTCCCGCCTGGTCCCGGCAGGCGAGCCCCAGAGATCCTCCCGGTGGAGGTAGTGCAGGCAGGAGGCTCCGGCAACGACCTGCAGGTAGAGCGCGCTCGCGGGGATCTGCCCTGGTCCGGCAACCAGCCAGCCGGAGCCGCTTCCCAAGCCGGCCGCATAGATAGGCCTCGGGAATGCGGCGGCGTAGGGGGTTCCTGTCGGGCCGAAACTCCCAAGCGCCATGTGGGCCTGCCCCAAATCCCAAAACCGGAAAAAGCTCTGTGGAGGCGCTCCCTTGGCGCTTGGCACGCAAATCCCATCAGCCTGCCAGCCTGGCCAAAACGGCTCATCACGGCGGAGGGATCCCGATGGGTGGACCGCTCCGAAATAGGCCGAATGGATTTTCGGCGGCGCGTCCGCCCACTCGATCGAGAGCCGGCTAAATCGCAGCCCTGGCCCGGCAGGCGCGAAGGCAAGAGCGCCGATGCCGAATCCCTCCCAATCCAAAGCGATCTCCCCGCCCGAATCGTCCAGCGATCCGCCGGTCGCGCGCGACTTAACAAAAACCTTCTCTCCGGCACCGGTCAGCAAAACCAGGGAAGGAAGGAGGGATCCTCGCCAAATGACCTTGCCGTCGGCCTTCGACTCCAGCCGGGCCGAGTCGTCTGAAATGCTCCACTCGAATGCGAAGCCGCTTGATTCCGTGTTCCAATTCATAAGGTCGCTTACCGATTGGCGTCGTCGAGCACCCAGATTTCCACCTCTTTGATCGCCGGAGACGAGGTGATCTCCACGCTCTTTGCCAGGGGGGCTTCGCTGTTCGGAGTTGATGAGAAAAGTGACGTCCCGGAAATGTATGTCGCCTGCTCAGCCTGCACCCCAAAAGATTTTGCTGAGCCATCCGGCGATGTGATGTCCACTTTCATCTTCCGGTCGGGCGTGGGATCGCCGTGCTGGCGGATGCGGACGGCGGCGATGCGCTGGGGGGAGTCCAATCCGATCGATGGCGATGGCGGCCCCTTGTAGATCCGTTTGACAGCAGGCTTCGGGGCAGCAGCCCCCGGGGTTCCGATCACCGGCGTGGTAATCCAGACCGTGCCTCCCTTCCGGAAAAGCGATCCGCCTTCCGGCACGGGGATATCCGTCCCTTGCGGCACGCCTTCCAGCCGGATCGTCAGCGGGGTTCCAGGCAGCGAGTCCGGCAGGCTGACGGACAGCTTGCCAGGCGCCACCTTCACCTCGGCAGCTTTCGCTGCACGCCAATACGAAACGACATCCCCGGTCGGCGCGCTCCAGAACTCATCTGCCCCGCCCGCACCAAACTTTTGCGCCAGCGCGCTCAGCCGCTCCCTCCATCGCTTGAGATTTGCGGAGCTTGGATCCGTCGAGATCCCGTGAGTGAAGTCAATGATGAGATCCCCCTCCGCAGGGCCATTCGGGGGGAACCCGGCCATCGGGTCGCCCTTCGCGGAGGGATTCGTCCAGGCCCCCTCATCCAGGTAGCAGCGGGTGATCAAGCGGAAGTCCTCCCCCATCTTCTCCAAGCTCACCCCGCCCTTGCCGCCCACCAGAGATCCTGACACCAATCCAAACGCCCCGAGCATCTCCCCATACCCGAGGTATCCATTGGGATAAACAAAATGCGCCGGCGCGCGCCCGAGCTCCTGAGCAAAAATCGTCTGGCTCCAGAAAAGGTCCTCACGGATTTGTTCCGGAGTCAGGATCTCCGGCGAGGTCCCATACGTCTTGCCCTTGTGGGCGTAGCTGTGATTGGCCGCCGCCCAGCCCTTGCCGCAGATCTCCCGGACATCATCAAAGCTCAGAAAAGTGGAGTTCGCCCCCACCCGGTATGGGTAAAGGGCCAGGCTCCCGACAACAGGCATTGGCTTCCCCTTGCCCGCGCCAGGCGGCGCATCCGTAAAATGAAACTCCGAAAAAAAACCGGGAGCAAATCGTCCGGTCTCCGCTGACCCGTCGTCCAACTCGATCGCATACGCCCATTTTTTGTCGTATTTCAGCGGGCACACGCTCGCCCGGATCCCGCTTCCCACAGGCGGCCAACTATGGCTCCAAGTCGCCGCATCGGCCATCTGACCTAAAAGAAGCAACGGAACAAATCGCGAGAAAACGCTCATTTCCGAGCCACAATGCCCCCGGAGCCGCCGCCGAGGCAAGCAGAAACGGGAACATTCCCGACCCGCGCCTAATGATCACGCTCAACCCGGCGTCGTCGTGGATCGGACGGGGAAGCCATTCGGCGCAGAGATCCCGGCATGTCTAGGGGCTCACGTCGATGTCTTTGGCGACCCGGTAGGAGCTCAGGCTCAGAGGAATCATGAATTCCTCTCGCAGGATCTCTCCCGGGGTGACCAGTGGTGGCGTTTTCTTCACAGAAATGCCCCTGGGTTCATGTGAAATCTCTTGCCGAGGACGCGGGCGTGTTCGGCGGTGATGCTGCGATCTCCTCGCAGGATCATCGGCCCGAGCTGACGGCTCGCTCCCAAGATCCGGCTCACGTCAGCTCCGGTAAGCTTGTTCTCTTCGCAGAGGTAGCGCAGCATCCCCAGTCCGCTGATTTGCGGAACATCGCAGGGGCCTTCGTATTCCTCGACAAAGTGCACGACGGTATCAAGGTAATCGTGCTGATCGGTGTTGAGCTGGTCTTCGGGCCAGACGCTGAGCGCGTCCAGCATCTCGTAGGCGTCTCTCAACCCGGCGTCGTCGTGGATCGGGCGGGGAAGCCATTCGGCGCAAAGATCCCGGTATGTCTCGGGGATCGCTGCGTATTTGCGATATTTCGGTCCGATTGTGTGGGTTTTGGTTTTCATAGGTTCTCTTTCCAGCGGGCTTTGCTGTATTCTGCGTGCGTGAGAAATCTCAGCGTGTAGAGGTTCCCCCGGTCGTAGTGCGCGGAGCAGATGAGGCGGAAGGCGTTTCCCGCGATGTTGAAGACGAGAACGGTATTCCCGCTTCTCACCCGCACCAGGTCAACGCTCCCGGCGCTCTCCCTCACTTGCGCAAAGCTCTTCCAGCTCGCCTGGCGGGCAACTCCCAGCCAGTTCTCCAAGCTGGTCCTCGCTCTCGCGTCCTCGCTCATCCACTTCCGCACTTGCGCTTGTTTAATGATCCTCAATGGGGAACAAAATGTATCCAACGCAGCGCCTTTGTCAAGCGGATCTTCTACCCCAGCGGAGGGCTGCTGCCTCGCTGTTGCGCAGGCCGGCGCGGCGCATGAGCCAATAGACTGCCCAGGTGCGGGGATCATGGTGCCGGAGGGGGGCTGCGGGCGACGATGCTCTTGATCGTCTGAACGTCAGAGTGGATCCCGCTCTCGGAGCGGCCGGATTTCTGCTGTTCCCGGATCCATTCCCGGAAACGGCCGGAATGGTAGCCGCTTAGAGAGTGCACCCCCCCGGGCTCGAACCGGGAACCAATTGATTAAGAGTCAACTGCTCTACCATTGAGCTAGGGATGCGTTTTACCTTATGAGATGCCCGAAACCCCTGCATTCATCAGCTTTCCAGTGGTTTTTCATCTGGATACTTAGGAACACTTGGAAACACTTGACAGCATTTGAAAGTGTAGATAAAACCGTAGCACCATGAGCGCTGCTACGGCTTCCGCCAAGTCCACCGTCTTGAAACCCACCGTCATTGATGTCACTGAGTTCGTTCATCGAGGCCGGAAACGTAGGATTTTCCGTCGCGAGGCGCAAGGGAATTTTTACATCCGTCGAGAGATCGGCGGACGGGCGCTTTGGAAGTGCCTGGATTCTCCGATTGCGCGGATCGCGATCGGGAACGCCCATTCGTGGCTAGATGCGCTTCAGCTTTCCGCCGCGGATGCGAAGTGGGAGCGGCTGGATCCGGTGAGGAGCAAGACGGCGTGGGCGGGCATCGGAGAGATCTTGGCGCGATACGAGGCGCGGGCGACGGGAGCGGTGCAGATCGCCCCGCACAGCGTCAAAAACAACGCGAATTGTCTGCGGAAGCTTCTTCGGCTTGCCATAGGTGCCGAGGATCCTGACGGGTTGCGCGCCGACGTGCTCACCGAGGCCACCGCGCGGACGTTTATCGAGAAATGCCGTAGCGCGGGCCGCAGCGAGAGCGGGATCCGTAGCAGCCTAGTGCAGGCGCGCAGCGTGTTCAGCCCGGCGCTTCTATATCTTTACGAGGGACTGAAGCTCCCAGAGCTGGCGGGATTCCGAGTTGCGGTGCGGTTCGACACCGGCGAGGACACAGGATTTGAACCCATAGCGCACGACGTGATTTCCCGCATGGAGACAGCCGCGCTTTCCCTACGCGATGCGGATGCGCCCACCTGGCTGGTTTACATGCTGATGAGCAGGCTGGGGATGCGCAACGTCGAGCTGGAGCGCGCCACGATCGACTGGCTGCAGCCTGACGACGACGGCATATGGCATCTGGCCATTCCCGAGACAAAAGGCGGGCACTCGCGGTTTCTGGCCCTTCCGGCGGATCTGGATGCCGGCACGATCCGCGAGCTGGCAGGAGCGGGCGAGCACCTTGTTGCAGCGCGCACGCTGACCGAGCGGAGGATCATCTGCCAGCGCACGATTAACCGGTTTGTCGCGCGGTTCCTTCCCTCCCGGCAGAAATGTGCTTATGAGCTTCGCAAATGGGCCGGATCCCTCGTTTGGAGCACCCAGGGGGCCGAGGCCGCCCAGCATTTCCTTGGTCACCGCAGCATGAGCACCACAGAGCGCTACTACGCCCGGTTCTTGCGGCCAGTGCGCGCCGTGAGCGCCGCCGACCGCGCCAGCATCTACGGGCAGCCCACTACTTCGCCGCCCGCTTGAAGGGCTTGCTGGCCTTCGCCGCCATTTCCCCCATGCGTCCCTGCGCCGCCGGCATCGCCATTGCCGCCTCCACAAACGGCTCATAGATCCCCGTGTTCCATCCCGCGAGCGTCTGGTAGCGCGCCTCCATCACCGGAGAACGCCCCTTGGATCCCACGCTGGAGAGGAAATTATACTCCTGCCGCAGTTCGCGCACCATGCCCGGCATGGCAAGCGCCGCGCGATCGCGGATTTGGTGCTTGTGCATGTCGTCCGCCGACAGCTTCTCCCGCAGTCCGTTATCTGTCACGCGCACCAGTCCATTGATTCCCGGGATCACTCCCAAGCCGATTTCAAGCGACGAGCCCGAGGAAGGATCATATTGGATGAAATTGTTTAGCCCCGTCTGGCCGAGCGACCATGCCAGCATCGTCTTGACGGCCGGCCAGCCGCCTGCCCGCTTCTCCTGATCGGTGAGCACATTGGCCGAGCGGAACGTGTCATACGGATTTTTCCCCTGCACGTAAGATGCCCAGCCATTTGCCAGTTTGATAGCCGGATTGAGCCCTGGAACGTCCGAGGAGACGAAAGAGAACCCCTTGGGCACCAGCTCGGCCGGATTCGCAGGCTTTCCCATCGCCGTATCAAAGATCGCCTTGGAAAACTGGTAGGTCATCGCCCCCAGGATGCGGTCCGTCGGATCCCGTGGCAGGATCACCATGGTCGTCTTCTGCCCGTCGAAAGCGCCGCCATCCGTTTCCCCGATCGGCAGCACGTCGTAATTGCTCATGTAGTAGTCGCCCACCCGGTCATAGAGCTTCTTGATCCCAACGCCCAGCACGCCAGCAGCCCCAGCGGCCTGGAGCACACGCAGAGAGCCGGAGGTGAGCATCCAGCGCAGCCACCAGCTCGCCGCCGACTTGCGCTGTTTGCCGCCCGCCTTGCCGGCGAATCCCTTGCGCATCAGCCGCAAGTCGCTCTGCCATCCCTTGAGGAAGACATTCGTGAAAGGGAAAATGTCATTTGCCACCCGCGTCACCGTCCCCTGCTTCGTGTAATTCGGCGTTCCGATGTGGTTGCGCACGTAATACGCCGCCTCCTCCGGTCCCCAGCCGAGTTGAGAGGTCAGGATCCTGAACGTCCCCACCTTCGGCACCAGCTCGCGCACCTGCCCCGCGATGCGGATCCGTTCGCCCAGAGCCGCAAGCGGACGCAGCAGCGCCGAGCGATCCCACACCCCCTTGACCTCCGGCGCCAGGCCGAACCTCCGCGCGATCGCCGTGAACTCATCCACCGTTCCGCTCGTCGCCTGCCAGGTCCCCATCGGCGGAGCGATTGCCCGGGCCTCCAGCGCCGCACCGATCTCCGGCGAGATCGTCCCGCTCTCGACAAACGCCCGCACCGCCTTCGCATTCGTGATCCGCATGATCGCCGCCTGTTCCACTCCGACGCCATGCGGGAGGTTCAGAGACGTGCGCCGCGTGTCCCGGATCGGGTTGCGGATGAACTGGAAGACCGGGTTGTAGGTGATAAAGATCGGGTAAAACACATTCCGCCACAAGTAATCCAGCGGCCCCGCCACCTGAGTCAGCAAGCTGTGGTCCTCGCGCTCGAACATTTCCACGATATCGCCCGGCACGTTATACGACACCCGCTTTCCGTCCACCGCCACCGTCATCAAGTCCAGCTCCGGATCCTTCGGGCGCACCGGCACCTGTCGCTTGCCATCGAAGGCCATCGTCGCCGGCGTGATCTCCTGCGGGAACATCGCCCGCAGCCCGTCGAGAGTCATCCGCTTCGCACGGTTCAGCTCGATCGCGCGGATCGTGGTGATCCCCTTGAGCACCGTTGAGACGTAGGGATTTTGGATGTCCTTGAGAGTGCCAATCTGCTTGCGGATCGCCGCGCTCACAAACGTATCCACATATTCCAGCGGGACGAACGCCGCGTAGTGGTCCTTGTTTCCCTGCACAATATCCCAGGTCTCCGGCGGGATCATCCCCTCCGCGTTCATCGCCTCAGTGAGCTTGAAGAATTCGTCATGGAAAGCCGCCGCCAGCTCCCTCAGCCTGGCGAACTTCACCTCCCCCAGCTCCTCCTCCATGTGCCCGATCTGCGCGATCGCCGTTTCCGGAGTGTGTCCCCGCGGGTTGGCAATCGTCGCGCGGCCCGCCTCGCCAACGATCACATTCATCCCGTGGCCAATATTTTCCGTCACCTCGTAGCGTTCGTTTGCGATGCGATCCCACAGCAGGAACTCCCCCAGCGACTCCTCAGTCAATTCCGCTTCGAGCAGAGGCCCGCGCACACGATCCTGCACGCCATTGAGCCACAGGAACACCTGGTTATCCGCCAGCGGATGCGCGTCGAACATCCACTCCAGCAGGTTTTGGCCCGCCCTCACGTCGCCCCTTGCCGCCGCCGCGCGCTCGCGCTTGATTGCCGGCCAGTAGCGGGTATCCAGAAATGTGCGCAGCCCGTCGGTGAATCCCTCGATCGTCCACAGCCGCTCACGATCCGCGATCTTGCGCGCCATCAGCTCCGCCCCGCTCTTGAACATCCCCAGCACGCCCGCCCGGCGCTCCGCCAGCCGCGCATACTCCGGTTTGTTCATCCAGTCCCACAGCTCGAAGAGCCCACGCTTTGCCTCCGGCTTCCGGTCCAGGTGATTGAAAAACATTTCCCAAGCCACAGGCGCGCGCTGTTTGAGCGCCTCCGGGTTATTGAGCAGCACCGAGATCATTTCGGCATACAGTTCCTTGCTCGACGTGCGATAAGCCAGATACGACGGCGGCAGCTTGTCCGCATTCTCGAGGAAGGGATTCCACCAATCTGTCAGCGCTATCAGCTCCTCGCGCACATTCGGCAGGTAGTCCCGGCTTCCGGCATAGGCCAGTCCCCTCGCCTCGATCTCCTGCTGGATCGCCTCCGCATACCGCACCCGCACCTCCTCCTGCCACGCAGCCAGATCCGCCTCCTCATCCTTCGCCGGGCGGCCACCCACCTCGCGCTCCACCTCCCGGCGGATCTTCCCACGGTCCTTCGCGCTCAGCGACTCCGTGCCAGCAGCCGGATCGATCGGCAGCGTCGAGGCCAGGAACTCTTTTAGCACACCCAGCCGGCCGAGGATGTTCCCCCGCAGCATCGTCAGGTCATCCACGAAATCCTCGATATGGCCGACCTCATGCGCCAAAGTCTTCGCCGCCTGCATCGGATCAATGAAGATCCGCGGATCCAGCACGATCTTCGACGCCGCCATTGTCCCCTCCGCATGGTAGGCCAGCCCGCGATACTTCCGCATCCGCTTCAGCTCCGGAAGTTTCCCCGTCAACTCGCGCGCCAGCTTCACAAGCTCCGGCATCCCCACCGGCTTGATCGACTCCATGTGCGCCATATCCTTCGGCACCCACTTGCCCTCGATGCTCACGGAAGCAGGTGTGGCAGGCTGGTATTTTGCAGGTTCGTCGTAAAAGAGATTCCCCTTCCCCCCATCACGGCCCATTTGCTTTAATGGAAGGCGCGAAGTATGGAGCGAGCGTCCGCTAGTCGTCACCACATCGAAAAGGAATCCTTCCCGCACGGCATCCTCTGCCATTTGTCGATGCAAGACCATCAGCTCGTCACTGATTCCCGCTATCACGGGAAATCTCGTCCCCGTAGTGTGCGCGATTCTGCCAAGCAATCCGGCCAATCGCTTCGGGTTTTCGAGCATACTGTTATCCACAGAGACCACCGCACGCACTTTCAGCTCATTGTCCAGACCGATAATAGTGAAGACATCAGGAGCTACCTCCACCATCTTCGCCACCGCTGCCATTTTATAATATTCATTGACGATTTGACCCAGCGCCATGTGAGGGACTGAAGGCTGCAGCAACGCATCGACTGTGTGCCCCGGCAAATCCGCCATGCCGAGATATGTCCCACTTTCGTCAATCACAGAGTATTTTCCGGAATTGATAATCACATGCCCGTAGAATTCCCCCCCCGTGAACTCATTCGCACAGGAATGCACCAGCTGCATATCCCCCAGGCCATTAGAAAGCCCGCTCGGCTCAGGATCTCCGCTCGGGTGATTGTGGATATTGGCAAAGTATTTTGCTCCCGTTGCCGCCATCGTATCGCGAACGAACTTCACGTAATCCTTGAAATCCTTCCCTTCCGGCATGATCGTCGTGCTCGCAGCAAGGCGAGACGAAACCGCCGTCTCATGGAGGATTTTCCCATCAGCCGCTAGGAAATACGTGCGGAACGTCTCGAACCTGGGATCCCTGTAAATCTGAGAGATTACCGCTACCGACTCGGGACTCGTAACCTTACGGCCAAGGAGCGAACCCGCGCGCGCAGGCTTGAAAGACTGGATGGCGAGCCCCAAAATACGGGCGGTTCGTCCAAGAGCCGACCGTTGTCCCTTGCGAGCACCAAGTAATCCTCCATCGCCCCCTGCCAATATCTCCCCCCCTTGCCCCTGGGAGTCAAAGTTAAAAGCAAGCTGGTATTCATTTGGTTTCTCCGTGATGAACGGCAACGGATCCACGCCGCCAAGCAGCCCATCGATTTCCCTATACTTCTCCCCATCCACACTGTCAAGAGCATAATTACCAGATTGCTCGAACATCTTCATCTGCGCGGCATCCTGCGCCTTGCGCTGAGCCTCCGCTTTTGCCTCCTCATCCGCGATCCGTTGCAGCTCCGGGGTGAGATCGGTTTCCCCCTGGAGGTTGAAAGGGAGATCCGAGTTGTTGAAAAGTTGGCCCTCCCCATTGCTCGCCACATTGGGAGCCTCCTGCACGCCATGGGATTTCCCTCCAAGCTCAGCCATCACGTTGGGATGCTGCCAGAAACTCGCATATTTCTCCCGCTCGGCCTCGAGTTCTGCGATCCGACTCAAGATCCCCTGCGGATCGCGCACATCCACGCCCAGCTTCGCTGCCGCCTCCGGGCGCTTTGCCGCACCGCGCACGGCAGCCAGTTGGTCCGAGATCGCCGATACGCGAGCCGCAGCAGCCTTGGTGATGCGCTCGCTCTCGATGAGCGCGGCATCATCGTCCCCGAAGAGTCCGGCCTGTTGTTCCTGCGGCCCCGTGCTGCGCTGGAGCATGGCCAGGAAGCCCGGCAGCTCCGCAGCCGACATGTTTTGCGCACGTGCGATTCCCGCCCGTTGCAGCCCCGCATTACCTGGGGCAGCCGCTGCGATTGCTACGGCTTTGGCTTCTGGCAGCTTTCCTGCGGCATAGAGCGCGTAGAGATCATCGCTGCCACCTTTGCCAATTGCGAAGCCGGCACGTCCCTTCGCTCGCGATAGAAGTCCTCGCGAAGCTGCTTCGCTTTCTGCCATTTGTCCGTTTCTGAAGTAGTCTGCATAATCTTTGACCTTTCCCTGACCATCGCGGATGTTCAGCTCTGCATCCAAAGTTAGAGCATCCTGCTTCCCGAATCCATCCGATTCCTTGAAAATCTGCGTTGGGATTGTGGTTTCCCCGGCCCGGCGGAAGAGATCCAGCCGATGCCGGCCCGATATCACCTCGTTATCCCCATTGAGGCGTTGCCAGGCCACGATCGGACCCATCCCCCGGCGATCCGGCTTCCCCCCAAGTTGTTCCCCGGAAACCACGCCCGTCTCCGGATCCGCGTTTTCCTTGAAATTTGGCACATCACGGCTCAGTTTCAGCTCCGCCACCGGAAATTCCACCGTAGGGATCCCCTCCACCGCCGAAACCGTCACCGGCTCAACGGGATTTCCGATTCCCGATTTTCCGGTCCCCTCCCCCGGCACAGTCTTCGCCTCCGCAGCCTTGGCAAGAAACTCCGTCTCCGCCATCCCTCCCGGCACCTCCGGGCCTTCAGGTTTCAGGTTTCTCGTCTCAGGTTTCGGCCCTTCAGGTTTTGCCCCCTCCGGCTTCACCACATACCCGGCCGCACGCTTCGCGAAGACATCCACCGCGTCATTGAATGGGATCCCATGGGATTTTCCCGTCGTCGGATCCGTCCGCACGAACATCGGCGCTCCCCCCGTGCGGCCCCACATCGCCGCCGCTCCTCCCGCCGCCATCGGCAGGCCAAACATCGCAGCGTCCGCTCCCGCGCCCTCCAGCAGCGGCGTATTGCTTCCGGTAAATTTATTGGTCGCCGCATTCATGCCGACCCGGTAGCCCGCGCCCGTGGCAGCTCCCATCATCCCGCTCTTGATCGCCTCGATGCCCGAGGCCAGCAGGCGTTTCCTCGTATCCGCCTGTCCCAGCACGGCCGTCAGCCCCCCAGCCAGCTCCTTCACATACGGGTTGACATTCCAGCCTTTGAGCAATTCGCTCAGGCGACCCACCGGCACCTCAGCAGCCGCTAGGCCGAGAGCAGAGCCTACAACCCGCGCATGGGCGATCTCCTCAGGGCTTCTCCCCGCTTTTTCCGCCCCCTGTGCCAACTCCTCGCCAGTCCCTGCCGCAAAGAAAGCCGTCGCCACATTCTTATTTGCCGCAGCCACGGAGGCGAACCCCGCGATCGTGCCCACCATCTCAGCAGCCCCGGCCCCCAGAGGAGACGCGCCCACGATTTCCTTATCCGCCCAATCCTTCATCTCCTTCGAGTGCTCCACGAGCCAATCCCCCGCGCTCTTGATATCTCCAGCAAGAATCGGCTTCCCCGATCCATTCACCGCCTTCACGATCGGATCATTATCAAGAAGCCCCTGGAGCCCCTGAAGCCCCTGCCCTGCAAACTTCATCGCCGCCGCCGCCGTCAGCTTCAGATATTCCGGCACCACCGCAGGCAGCAGCGAAGCCGGCCCTGCCACCTTCGCATCCCACCAGGAATAACTCGGCGCCACCCCCGAGAAGACATCCGGCCTGGCCTCCAAGCCATCGAGAAATCTCTTATCCTCCGCCACTGTCGCAGCGGTAGCTGTTGGCATCCCTCCAGCCGGAACATCGATCACAAACCCCTCTGGAAGCCCCGAAGTCACGGGAACATCGATCACAAACCCCGCTGGAAGTGTGGCCGGCATCTGGTTATTGCACGGGCATCCACTGCCCGTTGCGGAAAATCATCTTTTCACCAGTCTGGGGGTGCGTGGCTGTCGTCCCATCCACAGGAGCGGCCGGAGGCGTCACGACCGCCGTTGGCACACGCCCCGAGCTCCCCGCCAGCGAATCCCGCTCCGCCTGCTTCGCTCGCAGCTGATCCGCATACGAGGTGAGTCCAGGCAACCAATCTGGACCCCACTTTTTATTTCCCTTCGCGACCTCCCCTGTGAGCGTAGCGATCTCTCCATCAATCGCCGCAACCTGCGCCGCCCGCACAGGATCCTTTGGCCTCCCCTTGCCAACCGGCATCACTGGATTCCCATTGATCTCGAGCGGAGTAATCACGTTATCCACCGAGTTAAAACTGACATACCCTTCGTCCGTGGGAAGAATTCTTGGTGGCCGATCCTGCCCATTTGGGATGAGCTGAGCCGATCCCCGGCTCTGCATGAACGCCTGCTGTCCATTGCCCAGGTTCACAAGCGTCGGGATAAATTCCTCCTTCTTCGCAGCCGCAGCAGCCGCATCAGCCACCGCGATCTGGCGGGACTGCGCCATCTGGTTTGTGGCATAATCCTGCATAAACGCCAGGTTTCCGCGCAGCTTGTCCTGATCCTTTTCATTGCTCACCTTGTCCAGCCATTCCTGCGGGAAAATCTTGCTCTGCCCCATGGAATCGAGCATCCCAGCATTCGCCTTCATCTGCTGGCTGCGCTTGCTCCACTCCGCCACCGCCGAGCCGATCCCCTGCCCGAGGCTGGATCCCGCCTGCTGGATCCCGCTCGCCATCGCCTGCGCCCCCGCAAGAGTGGAATTTGCCGCGCCTCGAAATCCCTGCTCGATGAGAGCCGGGCCGACGCTATTGATAATTGGTTGAAAGGGCATAAGTTTTCAGTGTTGATTTTCCATTTCCTCCTCAGAGGGTTTCATTCCGCATTCCTGCATTCCAAATTTCTTCCTCGCCTCCAGGCAAAGCATGCCCCCAGGCACAAACGCACGGCAGGCCGCCGGGCGATCCACATAGATCGAGCACTCGACCGGAGATCCCACCTTTCCAGCCAGCGCCACGCACCGGCCGTTATTCGTGCGCATGAGCGGCAGCCCATCGCACTGCATCCAGCGAGGGATCCCCGCCGCATCCGAGCGATCCCGCCGCAGCACCGGCCAGCTCCACCGCATCGAGCAACACGCCCCGCACTTCCGGCAATCCGGGATCGATTCATTCATCGCGCCCCTCCCCCATTCTGCGAGCGCAGAGAGCAATAAGCGTGCTGCGGGTAGTATTCCGCCACCCGCCCCGAGATATTATCCACAGAAAGCTGGTTCTTCGGGCACCGCACAAACGCCCCCTCCCGCTTATCGATGCACCGCAGGCATGTGTTGTAGTAGTCCGAATTCAGCGACTTATCCCCCCGTGTCCTCAGCACCCGGGCACCACTGCCCACTGCCAACTGCCCGCTGCCAACTTCCCCCTCCTCCACCTCATACCTTCCCTCATCCCACGGGATCCCGTGATTGAGCAGGTAGCCCGTCACATCCGCATCGCTCATGTGGCGCAGCGGGTAGTGGATCTCCGCGCAGCCCGCCGGCCTCAGCACATCTACCGCCAGCGGCACCGGCCCCGAGCACGGATCTTCATCCACGCTTTTATGACCATGCAGCAGAACGTCCCAAGGGAAATCCACACCCGCCGCCTTTGGTCGCGTGAGCCAATCCAGCCCGCACACCCACGGGCGATCCTCATCCAGATCCTCCGTGCCACGCGCCACCACCAGCGCCTCCGCGCCGATCGTGTAGCCCTCCATGATGTCGATCCGGCCATTCCCATGGCATAGAGCCGCCCAGACAGGAGGGAAATCTGTCTGGGCGGCTCT